>SXGU01498681.1_pt1 | contig 16217 bp, 10 predicted proteins | sample 3174531 | NCBI WGS metagenome assembly SXGU01 (sample SAMN11356863, study PRJNA531348) | freshwater metagenome | isolation source: freshwater sample F1-140 | place: China: Fuxian Lake, Yuxi | collected 2017-12-25 | reverse complement strand
TTTGCTAAAACAACCGCTAGGTTTTGGTCGATTGCTCGCATTGCGGCTGTCTCGCTGTCGTTCACCATTGTTTCGATTGCCAACGCCCAATATTGCGCTCCTGCGGTCTTTGTTGGTGATCTCAACAATGACAACTTGGTCAATACTGCGGACGTCACTGTTTGGACCACTGCATACAACGTGCCCCCGATAGGGTCAGGAGGCTATACCCCATGCGCAGATCTAAACCGAAACGGCGTACTCGATCTGAATGACAGAGCTCAACTGCAGCAGGCAGTGAAAATCGCCTCCAATACTGCTGGAGGTTTGGGCCTCAAAGGCCGGCTTCCAACATTCATCATTTCAGAATTTCGAACAGCGCAACCACTTCCGACAGATCCCCAACAGCGCTTCGTCGAATTTCGCAGCCCAAGTTCATTCCCGTCTAATTACAATTTTTCCAAGAAGTTTGATAATGGTTTTTACCTTCTGTTGGTTTCAAGGAACAATGGAACAAGCGTTGCTCAAGGCGCCATCCGGCAGGTGATCGATCTCAAGGGCGTCGAATTTGCATCTGCTGGAGCAGCGGCGAATCTCGCGCTGTTAAAGGATTCAAGTTTTTCATTGCCAATTCCCACCGGGCTCACAGCTACAAGTATGCCTGCAGGGCAATCCATTATTTTCCCAAATCAAAATGATTTGAATACGACTTGGTTCCTGGTTTACCGACGACCAACGGCAGGCAGTTATGTATCTACAGTTGCAATTCCAACTATTGGGAAGATTGTTGATGGAAATTCTGATTGTCAAATTGATAATCGCTATACAAATTCATCGATCCCATCGCCAAATGTGATGCCCCCTTGGGATGTCACCATTGATGCAATTTCGGTTGATCGTTCATCGGAAACAACTGGAGCGGGAGGTCGCGGTTGCATTTATGCGCACGGGGCACTCTTTGAGATTGCACCAGTCGGAACACCACCGAATGAACAAGCAGCATTTCATGTGTATCGAAATTCGGATGATAATATTCTCAGCGGAATCGAGCAGGCAGTGACCACGGGAATAGACACGCCTGGAGAAGTGAACCCCCCAAGTCTTGCAAGTCGGTTCTGCGGCTCTGCAACAATGGGTCCCTGTTCGGTAGTGCATAAAATTCCCTACTGCAGCGATAGAGAGTGTTGTGAATATGTTTGCGGGGTGTTGAGAACATGTTGTGATGTCTCTTGGGATCAAATTTGCGTCGATTTTGCAAATCAGGAATGCGGACGATGCGGTGGATTGGGAACAGGATCATGTTTAATCGAACATGCTTCACCATTTTGTTCGTCCGAGGTTTGCTGTGACTTAGTTTGTGAAGCCCTCCCAAATTGTGAGGTTGAATGGGACGCGATGTGTGTCGCAAAGGCAGTTGAACTTTGCCTCGAATGCGGTTCCGATGTCCTTCCAAATAATTGTTTCCAAGCGAGCAGTTTCCCTTATTGTTCTGATCAGGATTGCTGCGGAGCGGTTTGCGAATTTGACGATTTCTGCTGCACGGAGCTATGGGACAATTATTGTGTCACTTTAGCAACATCCTTTTGTCCGGATCTTACTTGTGGAAGTGCTACTGCCGGCGATTGCTGCCTCTCGCATGAGACCCCATATTGCAAAGACGCAAATTGCTGCCAAAGTGTGTGTTCAATCGATACATACTGCTGCTCAACCGTCTGGGATGTTCAGTGTGTGACGGCAGTTCTCCAATTCTGCGATTCGATTTCATGCCCTTGCGGGGGTGGCGGTCTGGGTTCAGGGTGTTTTATGATTCACCCTCAGCCAGGATGCTCTTCAGCCACGTGTTGCAATTCGGTTTGCAATAGTGATCCATTCTGCTGTGGAGTGACATGGGATGCTTCTTGCGTTGCTGCGGCAGAAACTTTTTGTGCAGGAAATCCGGTTTGTAAAGAGTTGACGAGCAGTTGCCTTGTTCCTCATCCCGAACCAGGATGCGATGATCCAGCGTGCTGCGATGCGGTGTGCTTAAACGAGCCCCATTGTTGCATTGTTGAGTGGGATGAAGTTTGCGTTTTAAGAGTCGCAGATGACTGTGGTGGATGTGGTGATGTCTTTGCAGGAGATTGCAGTACAGTTCATAAATCGCCTCACTGCGATAACAAAGAGTGCTGTGAAACGGTTTGCGCTGATGATCCATATTGCTGTTCAACCGAGTGGGATTCAAGTTGCGTCAAGCTAGCAGAGTCTCTTTGCGCTGTTCGAAGAGATGGTTGTGGTGATGATGGCTCTCGCGGTTGTTTCGGAGCAAGTTTTCTGCAAGGGTGTGCTGATGCAGAGTGCTGTAGATTTGTTTGCTTGAATGATGCGTATTGTTGTGTTGTTCAGTGGGATGCGATTTGCGTCGGTCAAGCAATCACCTTTGCAGAGTTGGGATTGGGTTGCTCGTTGCCTGGTGGTGCATCAAGTGGTCGAGGTGATTGCCTCGTAGCGCAAACAACTCCGGGATGTTCCGATGCCGACTGCGCTGCTGCAGTGTGCAGCATTGATGAAGATTGCTGCCGAACAGTTTGGGATGCAGACTGCGCCAAACTTGCTCCATATGTCTGTATTAATCCAGGTGGGTGCCCTGGAACCGGTTCTTCATTTGTTCGTCATGCGAGCCCAGGGTCTCTCGATCCCGCATGCTGTAATGCAGTTTGCCTTGTCCAGCCTGAATGTTGCACGATTGAATGGGACCAAGCTTGCGTGACGATCGCGACTGAACGGTGCATCCCTGATCCTGATTGGAATCTTCCATGTATTGGCTCTTGTATCGAGGTTCATGACAATCCAGGCTGCGAAGATATCTCTTGTGCGAGTGCGGTCTGTTTCTCCGATGCACTTTGCTGCACTGCAACATGGGACGAGGGATGTGTATCGCTTGCACGCGGTCTTTGCTGCGGATTGTCTGGCTGCGGAAATGCTTGCAATGGCTCGTGCATTTCTCCACATGATTCCCCTTTTTGCGATAATCCATACTGTTGCACTGCGGTATGCGCTGAAGATCCATATTGTTGCGTATTGGCTTGGGATGGATATTGCGTAAAGGTCGCTTTGCGACGCTGTGCAAATGGTTGCGGAAATGTCGAATCCGGCTCTTGCTTTTTTGGTCACGCAAGTCGAGGATGTGCGGACGCTCGTTGTTGCTTAGCAATTTGTGCGCGAGACCCGTTCTGCTGTGAAACAAGTTGGGATACAACCTGCGGAGAACAGGCTCAAAAAGACACAGCGAACTGCGCTTCGACTTTGGAGTGCGGCGACGAAAACGCAGATGATTGTTGCGTCATTCACTTAGATTCGCCAAAGTGTCGAGATCCTGCTTGCTGTGATGCAGTATGCGCATTGGATACAGACAATTTCTGCCGTGACTTTGCATGGGATTCATATTGTGTCCAACTCGCGCTAGAGTCTGACGAGTGCTCTTGCAGGAAGGATTGCGGAGACTCTTGTACGTTAGATTGCTGCATGCCACACGCTTTCACTTCCTGCAATGACTTGAATTGCTGCAATAGTGTTTGTGCAGAAGATCCGTTCTGCTGCGATTTTTTGTGGGATACAAGTTGCGCTGCTGCGGCTCGCGCGATTTGCAATATCGGTCCTACAGCCGCATGCCCACCGCTTGAATGCGGTGACCCACTCGCAGGAAACTGCTGTGTGCAACACATTGGGCCATCCTGTCTAAATGAGGCTTGCTGTGAAGTAGTTTGTGCTAGTGATCCATTCTGCTGCGCAACGGAATGGGACGGGGCATGTGCTGCGATTGCAGGGAAATCAAGTTCCTGCCCATGTGATGGACCATCTTGTGGAAGTATAGAAACAGGATCTTGTTTCACACCGCACACGACCCCATTCTGCAATCAAGCGAATTGTTGTGGCATCATTTGTGGCAAGGCGGCACCCGAATGCTGTGAGATTGCATGGGACGATTATTGCGTGAAACTTGCGTTCATATTCTGTTCGCAATAAATAACAATTGACATATTTTCTTTCGAGATTGACTTTCAGCCCGAAGAATTGGCGAAAGTTTCACGCCCCGACAAGCGTGTGGCGGCGATCAGGTCCAACTCCGACCATTTCAATTGGAATGCCAAGATATTCTTCGATGAACGCGAGATACTTCGCGGCATTGATCGGCAGTGATTTGCGATCGCTGACATCTCGCAACTCCTCGGTCCATCCCTTGAAGGTGGTATAGATCGGGGTTGCTTTTGCCAACATTCGTGCATCGGGAAGGAATCGATCGACGATCGAACCATCCGCCATTCGATATTGCGTGCAGATTTTCAGTTCTTCGAATCCTGCAAGAACATCAAAGAGCGTGCATGCAACGCCGGTTGCGCCGCAGACCATCGAGCTGTACTTGACCGCAACAAGATCGAGCCATCCAGTGCGTCGAGGGCGGCCAGTTGTTGTTCCATATTCACGCCCCTTTTCACGAATCAGATTGCCAGTTTCGTCGAGCAGTTCAGTCGGAAATGGACCCGCTCCAACACGACTGCTGTACGCCTTCATAATGCCCAGAATGCGTCCAATGTTGTTTCCAGGAACGCCTGTTCCTGGCGGGATTCCAAGCGTCGAGCAATTGCTGCTGGTGACATATGGATATGTTCCGTGATCGATGTCCAAGAGGCACGCATTCGCTCCTTCAAAGAGCAGAGTTTTTCCAGCGCGCATCGATTCATGCAGAGCATAGACCGTGTCGGTGATGTGCGGACGAAGTCGCTCGCCCAGCTTTGCAAATCGTTCCGCCAAAGCATCGGGATCGAGCGGAGGAGCTTGCACTCCAAGTGCCTTCAATTCGGCCGTGCGCAATCTGCAAATGACACGCAGTCGATCGCGAAGATATTCACCGTCCAAGAGATCGCCCATACGAATTGCGGTTGATCGATTGATCTTGTCGGCATACGCAGGTCCGATGCCGCGTCGAGTTGTGCCGATGGCAAGAGAGCCTCGTTCGCTGCTGGCGACATTGGAGAGAAATTCTTCAAGTGCTGCGTCTTGTTCTTTGTGATATGGCATCACCACGTGAGCGCGATCAGAGACTTGGAGGTTCTCTGCGATCTTCACTCCGCGTGAACGCAAGCGATCAATTTCTTCCAGAAGTTTTTCAGGATCGACGACCACGCCGTTGCCGATGACATTGCGCTTGCCAGGATTGAGAATGCCGGAAGGAATCAGATGAAGCGCGTATCGCTCGCCTGCAACTTCGACCGTGTGGCCAGCGTTCGCGCCGCCGTTGTATCGCACGATGACATCGTGTTCCGCAGTGAGAAGATCGACGATCTTTCCTTTACCTTCATCTCCCCATTGAAGTCCAACAACTGCTGTATTTGGGCTCGTTCCGTTTGTTGCGTATTTCACGGGAAGGAGTCTATCGCTTCACGGTTGAAGCAGTCGGGCGTGCTAGGCTCTTGATATGCAGCGGCCCCATCCAGTTCCCTTGACAGTCGCGGGAAGTCTCGCGCAGGCTGGCGGAATTGGGGCAATCGAACATTTGCAAGCGACAGCCAAAGCGACAGCCAAAGCGACAGCCAAAGCGACAGCCAAAGATGCGGGCGCGCTGGCGAAAGGGGCTTCTTTTCGAGGCGCATATTTCCATGTTCCTTTCTGCCGTCACAAATGTCATTACTGCGACTTTTATTCGTTCGTGGATACCGAAAGTCGGCAACTGGCATATGTCGAAAGATTGGAAGAAGAACTTCAAGATGCGCTCGAATTTCTGACTGTGCCAATCGAGACTGTCTTCATCGGAGGAGGCACGCCCACGATGCTTGGCGCAGAATTGCTTGAGCGCATGCTCTCATCGATCCGTCGAACGCTGCCGATTGCTTCGAATGCAGAATGGTCGGTCGAGGCGAATCCAGAGACTGTCAATGAAGCGGTCGCGGACGCGCTTGCGCAAAGCGGAGTGCGCAGAGTCAGTCTTGGTGCGCAGTCTTTCAATCCGAAGTTACTCAAGGCACTCGAGCGAGATCATGATCCAGCATCCGTTGAGCGAGCAGTTGGTCTTCTGCGACGAGCTGGAATTGCACAAGTGAATCTCGATTTGATATTCGCGATACCAGGCAGCACGATTGCGGATTGGGAGGCAGATCTTCTGCGCGCACTGTCGATTGGGCCAGATCATTTGAGCGCGTATGGATTGGTGTATGAACCCAACACGCCACTGACGGTGAAATTGCGAAAGGGTTCGGTGACAAGATTGCCAGAAGATGATGAGGCGGAGCAATACGAATTCGTCGTAGCGAAACTTGCGAAGTCGGGATACGAACGATACGAAATTAGCAATTGGTCGCTGCCCGGTATGGCGTGTCGCCACAATATTCTGTACTGGGAGAATGCAGATTGGTGGGCGTTCGGCCCAAGTGCGGCGGCGCATGGAAATGGAGTTCGCTGGCGCAATATTCCTCGGCTGGCAACATGGTTGGAGAATCGTCCCTCGGCGCCAGTCGAGGAGATCGAATGCCTCGGTGCGGACGCGAATGCTGGCGAATCGTTCATGCTGGGATTGCGATTGATGAAGGGGATGCCCTTGGAGCGAGTGGAGATCTTGCTGAGTTGCGGAGAGAACGCGCCACGCCGTCGGCGATCGATCGAAACATTCACTAGAGACGGGCTTCTGGAGCAGGTTGATGGGCATCTGCGCTTGAGTGCGCGCGGATTCATGATCGCCGATACGGTGCTTTCGACATTGATCTGAAATCTGTGGTTGGATGGCGTGATTGACCGATAAATATGGCATGCGACCCATCCTCCGCCTGCTTCGACCAGGCGACTGGATCAAGAATGTTTTCGTCCTCGTCCCGCTGATTTTTTGGTTGCCGGGCGCAGGTCGTGGCATTGCCACTTCTGAAATCTCCGCCAAGATGACGCTTGCGGCAATCGCATTCTCCGCATTCTGTTTGGCATCGAGTGGGTGGTATGCGATCAACGATGTTCTGGATGCGAAAGAAGATCGCCTTCATCCTGTGAAAAGAAATCGTCCCGTTGCGTCGGGAGGAATTCCCGCGGCTCTTGCGGCGTTGATTGGAATGGTTCTCGCCACGCTCGCCATCGTGGTCGCGGCTCAAGCAAATTCAGCGACTATGTGGGTGGTGGTTGCATATATCGCATTGCAAGGGGGATACAACATCGGATTGAAGCGTCTGATTTTTATCGATGCCGCAACAATCGCTAGTGGTTTCTGTTTGCGTGCAATCGCTGGTGCTGTCGCAATCGCCGCGCCCGTATCAATTTGGTTGATCCTTTGCGTTTTCTTCCTGACTTTGTATTTGGCATTTATCAAGCGTCAATGCGATCTTTCTTCCGCATCGCGAATGCAGGCAACGCAGTGGAAACCGCGGGCAAAGTATGGCGATTTGGCCGAATTGAATTGGCTCTTAAGCGTCAGCGGTGGATTGACCGTGTTGATGTTTTTGATGTACACGCTCAGCGCGCATGCTCAGGGAATTTTTGGTGGACGATCGTTCGGTCTGGCTTTGCTGACGCCAATCGTGCTGATCGTTGTACACCGATTTTATCGCAGAGCAATGCAAGGTTTGAGCGATTCGCCTCTTGATGCAATTCGATCAGATCCCATCGTTGCGTTTGCAATGGCGATCTTTGTCCTTGGTGTCTATGGAATCTTATATGTCGCTGGAGTAGAAGAATTTCTTCGGCGCGCATTGTTGATTTGAGATCGCAATCCGCAGACTCTTCAACTCGGCAAAATGATTTTTGGTTTGTTTGATTCTGCTTTGCTGGATGCATGAGATGATCCCATTGCCGCACTGACTGCCGCTGGATTTCCTTGCGCCGCTTGCGCCGCCATCATCTGCGCAAAGTGCACGAACCTCGAACGGAGTTCAGTCAGAATTGCGATGAGTTCCTTGCTTTCTTCTTCCGCGAGATTTCCCTTGGTCTTCTCCGCGAGGACGCCAAGAAGGTCGATCGCGAACTGGGCAGCTGGAAGATCGACGACCACGCGCCGAGTATCAGGATCGCCATATGCGCCAAGACCACCAAGAGCTTGCGTTGCCAAGAGTCCGACGATGCTTCGAAAATCCGCGGGAGGAAGTTTGTCTGCAGAATCATCTTCTTTGGCAGTCTCTCTTTGGACATCTATCTTGCGGAGTTTTTCTCGTTCCGCTTCGGCTTGAGCCTTCCAATCGCTATCAACGTGCAGTTTCAATTCGTCGGGGTTGCTATTCATGTGGTCTCCTAGGTTCCAAGTATATGAAGCAAAAGGGGTAGACTGAATTGATGGCGATCTGTCGAGTGGTGAACATCTTTGGCGTTTTCGTGACGGTCGCCTCCGGGGGAATTGCGCTTTCTGGTTGTGAAACTTTGGTGGATCGACCAGAAACGGCGACCGAAGTTCTTGCGTTTGATTTTAGCCATGTTTCCAATGGAAATTCTGGACTCGACATTGTTCAAGTTCCTCCAACGGTCTTCGCCCCGGAGGAGATTCGAACTTCTGTGGACATCGAGACGGATGGTCAAGGTGAAAAGGTCACGACTCAAAAGACGCGTGTTGAGAAGAATGCTGATGGAACCGAAAATGTCATAAACCTCGGAGAGGCAACAGAAGAGATTCTGGTCAAGCCTGGCGTGAAATGGACTATTGAAAGTCTCGTTGGACAGATCAATGGTCGGCCGGTCTATGCCGGAAAGTTCATGACTTCGATCGAGGATCGCATTCTGCGAATCGTCAAAGAGAATTCTCCTGCTGCGGCGAAGCAGATGATTGAAAAGTTGATTCAGGAGCGGTTTCAGCAGTACATCAATAACGAACTGATAATTTCTGAAGCAGAAGGGATGCTCTCGCCCGAAATGAAGGCTGGAATTTTTGCATGGATTCAGAGCCTTCAAGAGCAAACCGTTGCGGGCTATGGAGGCAATCGTACTTCTGCAAGCCAATCGCTCGAAGAGCAGTTCGGCATGAATATGGAGCAGTACATGAAGGAAAAGCGTGACGAAGCGCTTGCGATAGATCTTCTGCGGCGTCGAGTTGAACCTCGCACAATCGTCAGTTGGCGCGATGTGGAGCGACAATATTCCATGCTCGAAACGGAGTTCAATCCTGAACCACGGATCACCATCGGTCGCATTCGACTTCAAGTTTCGGATGAGCTGGAAATTAAAAGTGCGCAGGAACGATTCAAGCGTGGTGAAACATTTGCGCAGGTTGCTGCCGCATTGAATGTTCCAGATGGTGGAAAGTGGCAACAATCTCCTTTGCCAAAGAATGGAGTCGCAGGGCTCGACTTGGCCGACGACATAAAGAAAGTTCTCTTGGCAGTGGAGATCGGACAAGTGACGGAAGAATTGCGCAAGGGGTCAACGGCAACTTGGTACTGCGTCACGAATGTGCAAGAGCAGGCAAATCGATCGATTTTTGAGTCTTCTCTGCAGAGGTATATTCGACGTTGGTTGAAAGAAGAACGAGGGGAAACCGAGCGAAAACGATATCTCAAATCACTTCGACGAGATAAGTGGGTGACCAATGACATCGATCAGATGGAGAAGCGTCTGATCGTTATCGCTTGGGATCGATATTTGCCCAAGGAGTGATTGGGCTTTTCAGTCCAGAGTCATTTTCATACGAGTCCTTTTCATTACGAGCCAATGACTGCGTTCTCAAACCAGCGAATGCAAGGGGGAGATTCGATGGGGAGATTTATGGCGATGACATCAATTCGCAGAGGTGAGCTGAGATTCCCTCGGCGGGCGAGAGTTCTTGCAAGTCGAATCAGACTTCGTTGTTTGGAAGCGTCGACCCGCTCTTCTGGCCAAGCTTCTGCGCAAGAGCGTGTCTTGACTTCGACAATAACCAAGGTGCTTCCATCTGGCGAGCGCATTATGAGATCGGCCTCGTCGGATCCGACGCGCAGATTTTGCGCGCAGAGTTCGTACCCTTGATTCTCAAGAAAAACGCGGGCGGTATTTTCGCCACGTCGAGCGAGTTCTGCATGTTGAGGTTCTCGAGCCACCCGCCAAACATAACCTCTGAATTGAGTGCTTTCACGAATCTTCCCATTTGGGGTGACGGCTTCGCATCTTGCGACTAAATTGGCTGATATGGCAATTTTATTTATCGATCACGGTGTTGTTGGTGGAATGGGAAGTCTCGGACTTGCGATGCGCGAGTATGCGCAGCGCATCGTCACTCTGCGAGGCAATGAGCTTGCCAGCGCAGTGAAAGTCTCTCTTGAAGACATTCACGGAGTGGTCGTTGGAGATGCGCCTAGTTCTGTGCGATTGACTGACGACAGTCATCAGAGTTCGATGATGATCGTCGCGGAGGCGCACAATCTGAAAATCCCGATCATCGGATTGGGATTTGGTGCTCTTGTCATTGCAAAGTCCCTTGGAAGCGCAATTGACGAACTCAATCCTCCTGAAGCGGGATGGACGAATATGACGACATCGCCGATGTCTCGAGGAGACGCGTTACTGACCGGCGTTCCATGGACACTGGCTGTACCTTTTTGGAGTTGTCAATCCATTGGGAGTGCAGGTCCATCAATGAAGAGCCCTGGAATGCGAAGTCTCGCATCGACGCCGCGCCAAAAGTTTGCGATGTTTGCATGTGGTGTTTCAACCTATGGAATCACGGCACATATTGAATGGACGGCTGGCGCCGCGGATGCGGCACTTCAAAGTGCAGGCAGTGAACAAAGTACGCATTGGCGAGAAGGCGCGGCATTGAATAGCGCAACTTGTCAGCGCATTGCAAAAAAGATTTTCGAGTCGGTGACACTTTCGCTTATGCCAGTTGGCCTCGTGAATGTTGGTGTTGGCACGATTTGCGCCAGTGATTCGCGGACAAACTGAATCCCAGACAAACTGAATCCCAGGCAAACTGAATCCAAGGTAAATCTAGGCGGCTATTTCGCGTGGACCGCGGCAGGCGACGCTTCGGCAGCCAGTTGGCCATCAAGAATTGCACGAATAGTCCGAGCAATTGCGGCTGCGTCAATTCCAGCCTCGGCTAATTGTTCCTTGCGTTCGCCTTGATAAATCCACTGATCTGGAAGGGCCATACGAGTGACAAGTCGAGTGTCGAGTCCCAACTGATTGCAAGTTTCGAGCACAGCCGCGCCAAATCCTCCGCGGATCGAATGGTCTTCGACGGTGATGATCGGAGTACCAGCGGTGAGAAGTCGTCGCAGCAAATCGCCGTCGATTGGTTTTGCGAAGCGACCATCATAGAGTTCGACCGCATATTCGCCGTCGAGTTTTTCCAAAGCTTCTGCGGCATCGATTGCGCAGACTCCAAAAGTCAGAATCGCTGCATCTGGATTCTTGTGCGCGACAAGTTGCCGAGCCTTTCCTATCTCAAATGCAGGGCAGGTGACGCCTTCAAAGCGAGAACTGACATTGTCGCGTGGATATCGAACTGAAGAAATCCCCTCGCTGTAATCGTTCATAAAATTGACGCAAGCGCGCAGGCTTGATTCGTCCATTGCTGCCATAATGCAAGCCTTCGGCAAGACCGAAAGCAGTGCGATATCGCAGAATCCGTGATGAACTGCTCCGTCTCCGCCGACGAGACCAGCGCGGTCGAGGCAAAGTCGCACGGGCAGACCTTGCAGAGCCGCTTCTTGAAACGCTTGATCGAAAGCGCGTTGAAGGAAGGTCGAATAGACAGCAAAGAAAGGCTTCCACCCAGTCTTTGCCAAGCCGGCCATCATGTCGAATGCGTGGCTTTCGCAAATGCCGCTATCCCAAACGCGCGTTGGGAATTTGTCGATGACTTTGTTGATTCCGGTTCCGTCAGGCATCGCAGCGGTGCAGGCAACAACCTTTGGATCTCGCTCCATGAGCGAAGCGAGAATTTCGCCGAAGGCAGCGGTGAACGAGCGACCGCCTTTCTTCATCTCGACTTTGCATCCTTCGTTCTCCATTGTTTCAATCTTGAAAGCACTTGGAGAATGGAAAGCGCACGCATCATTTTCAGCAAACTCATAACCCTTGCCTTTGATGGTTTTGACATGCAGAACCATCGGATGATCGAAGTGCTTGGCTTCGTTGAGGAAATCGATGAGCGTCGGAAGATCGTGTCCGTCGATCGGGCCAACAGTGACAAGTCCAAAATGTTCAAACCAGTGATTTTCAGCGATGAATGCTTTGGAAGATTCTCCCATACGGTGATAGAGCCCTTTGAGACTTTCACCGCCTGGCATATGTCGCGCCATTTCTTTCGCGCGCTTCTTGAACTCGCCATATGTGTGCGAGAGGCGCAAGCGATCGAAGTATGCGGAGACCGCACCCTGCGGTTTTGCGATGCTCATTCCGTTGTCATTGAGGATGACGAGGAACTGTCGCTTGAGAGTTCCTGCATTGTTGAGCCCTTCCATTGCAACGCCGTTGACGATCGACGCGTCTCCGATGAGCGAGACAGTTCGTCGACCATTTGGCTTGTCGACAGTCCAACCTTCGCCGTTGAGGGAATCGCCGCGAGCCATACCGACAGCGGTTGGAATTGCAGTCCCTGCGTGGCCGACAGTGAAGAGATCGAAATTGGATTCGCGTGGTTCTGGAAAACCAGACATTCCGCCGCGCTGTCGAAGTCTTGGCAGAAGATGCTGTCGTCCAGTCAAGAGTTTATGGGTATAGCACTGATGACCGACATCAAAGAGCAAACGGTCATAAGAAAAGTCGAAGACATAGTGCATCGCAACAGTGAGTTCGACGACGCCGAGATTGGGAGCCAAATGTCCGCCACTCTTGGAGACTTGCTCGCAAATAGCGTGGCGAATTTCTGCACAAACTTGGACAAGGTCAGCCGGGGGAAGAGCCTTCAGATTGGCTGGAGAATGGATGGTTCCGAGGAGATTCATAGTTGATTCTGCATTGAAGTATAGCGAGTTTATGCTGAAGAGTCGAAAGTATTGGATTGAAAACTTTACTTGCAGATGACGCAAGAATGTGGCGGAGAACTACCGCGTTCGAGCCGCAAGATATTCAGTCACCAAGATGAGATGCTCTGCGTTTGGTCCAAGCGGTTCGAGAGCCGCAAGAGATTCCTTGCGTAATCGCGCGATTTCATGGCGAGTTTCTTCAACACCATAGACCGCGGGATAGGTGAGTTTTCCCGCGTCATGATCTTTGCCAACGGCTTTGCCGACATGCTCCGCGGACTGTGTGACATCCAACAGATCGTCAACAGCTTGGAACATCAGTCCAATGAGATCGCCCCAATGATCGATCGCAGCAAAACTTTCTGCGCGTGCTCCACCGCAAATCGCGCCGATTCTGCAAGAGCATCGAAGAAGAGCACCCGTTTTATGGTTGTGAATAATGTGCAATCTTTCGTGGGGAGTCGCGCCGTCGCTGAAACCACCGAGCGTGTCATAGACCTGACCAACAATCATCGCCGAAGTTGCATTGGTCACTTCAAGTGCGATGCGTCCGGCATCGCGAGGAGTCGAACACGCTGCATGCATCGCAAGTGCAAGGAGCGCATCACCTGCGAGAATGGCCATCGCTTCGCCAAACGCAACATGCACTGTTGGTCGACCCCGCCTCATAAGGTCGTTGTCGAGAGCGGGAAGATCATCATGAACGAGGCTGAATGCATGCACCATCTCGACAGCGGCCGCGGCCTCGACCGCATCCTTCGTAGAAGCACCAACAGTTTGACAGCATCGCAGAGTCAACAGGGGTCGTAGGCGTTTTCCGCCGCCAAGGAGCGCGTGCGAAACCGCATCCCGCAAGTTTGAGGGATAGGCGGCGTCATGAACGAATCGTTCGAGTCGCCGTTCGATCTCCGCAAGCAAAACGGGGCAGAAGACTTCGTTTTCAATCGAGGGTGCTGCACGCATTGGAATCAAGTGTAGTAGATACCGCCGAATCGCCAACTTACTATGATCGTTGAATATGAGTTTCCTATGGAATGGATTGTCGCTTCTTATGGAGCGTGGTGGACCAGTCATGTGGCCCTTGTTGCTGCTGAGTCTCCTCTCAGTCACTCTGACGGTGGAGCGAATTTGGTTCTGGCGAAAGATGGGATCGCGCGGAGCACGGGTTCGACTGCGCGCCATGATCAACGCACTTCGAATGAATGACGCGGAAACTGTCACCGCATTGGCGGAGTCCGATGACAGCCCATATGGAGCAGTCGCAAATGATTTAGCTTGCGATGGACCTTCCGATGCAATCGCAATCGCAGCCGTCGAACGACAACGACCTCGATTGGAGCGGTTCCTGAATATTCAATCAACGATTGTCACTGCGGCTCCGATGCTTGGAATTCTCGGGACAGTTTCGGGAATCATTCGCAGTTTCGAATTGCTTGGTGGTAAAGACACATTGAGCGACCCACGACTTGTTTCTGCAGGAATTGCAGAGGCTCTTGTCGCGACCGCCAGCGGTCTGGTGGTCGCACTAGTTTCGCTTTTCCCATATATGTATTTCCGTTCGCATTCCGACAAGGCGATCGGCGTGATGGAAGGTCTTGTCGCAAGTGCGAAGTTGGGTGTAGAGCGTCACGGCGGCGATCCAGATTCTTCGCTGCGAACCGCATCGGTTCGTCTGCAAGAAGAGAAGCAGTACCAAGAGTCTAAAAGTTAAAGGCGTATGTCAAACGAAGCGTGCACGCTTGTTCCACTTGGATCTTGTCCAGCCTCCGCGCTTCAACTGCAACCTGATGGCAAGACGTGCATCATCGGTCGCTCGGCTGGTGCCAGCTTGCGACTTGATCACCAATCTATTTCGCGACAGCACGCTTCGCTGACTTTCTTGAATGGTCGTTGGACAATCACCGACCTGGGAAGTCGCCATGGGACTACTTTGAATGGAGTTTCGCTGGAAGCGCGTGTTCCAATGCCTCTTCGAAGTGGTGATCGAATTGGAATGAATCCATGGACGCTTCGTTTCGATTTGGGGCAGAACGAAGGGGCAACAATCGTTCAATCTTCGGCTATGGATTCTGGCGGAACAGTGATCGTGATGGCGCCTTCCAAGGAGAAGAGCCAAGCGCAGATTCAACTCGACTTGCTGATTACATCATCCGTCTCGATCTATGCTGCAACAACAGAGGTTGGAATTGTCAACGAAGTTGCGAAAGTTTGCGTTGAAGGCACGAAATGCGAGCGTGCGTTGATCGTTCGACTCTTGGATCGATCATTGGATTCTGGCGCGGTTTCTGGCGGTCGTATTGAACTTATAGGTGAATGGCCTGAAGGGTCGTTGAAGAATCGACCGGTCAGCAAAACATTACTGAGTGCGGCTTCAAAGGGGAAGCCCGTCCGTTTGAGCGAAGACGATTCATTCGGAGCCGCACAAAGCATTGTTGGAACTGGTGTGAATGGTGCCGCGTGTATTCCGATCATGATTGATTCGAACATCGAGGCATATCTCTATCTCGATCATTTTCAAGGCAAAGTCAATTATGAAGATGTGTTGTCGTTCAGTCAGGCCATTGGTCGCTGGACTGGATTGTCACTGATGAAACTGAAGCGATTCGAATTGGAATCTCGCCAACGCGAATTGCTGGAAGAACTCGCAGCAGCACGCCAAGTGCAAGAAAGGATGATGGGCGCAACTTCAGGGAATCAAGGCGATGTTGTATGGGCGATGTTTTCGATTCCTGGTCAAGTTGTCGCGGGAGATATCTTTGGAGTTCATCGGTCACCAACGCAGATGGGCGCGAGTGTTTTTCTAGGTGATGTGAGCGGAAAGGGACTTGGTCCCGGATTGCTGATGGCTGCGATCACCGCACATTTGGAAGCGCAACTATCTGCTGGTATTCGCGCCGAAAAAGCGATTTGCGATCTTTCGAATTTCGTTGCATCTCGATCAGTTGCTGGTCAATTCGCGACATTTGTGATGGCGGAAGTGGACTCAGTCGCGCGAAAGATCAACTTCTTCGATGCTGGACATGGCTATTACTGCGTTGTGGATAGGACGGGAATTGTTAAGAAGATCGATGTCGATGGGGGAATTCCAATTGGAGTCGTTGAAGACTTTCTGTATGAAACCACCGAAATCTCCCTCGCCAAGGGAGACCGGCTGATTCTTTATAGCGATGGACTTGCAGAGGAACGAAATGATGAAGGAGATATGCTTGGCTCAGATCGAGTTGCCGCAGCTCTAGCAGGAAGTTTGACCTGTGAAGATGATGTGAAGCGTTTAGCGGAATTGTTGAAGGCGTTCGCCAAGAATGTGAAATATGCCGATGATGTCACTATCGCAAGTTTGATGCTTGCGGCGGATGT
>SXGU01042296.1_pt1 | contig 16220 bp, 12 predicted proteins | sample 3174531 | NCBI WGS metagenome assembly SXGU01 (sample SAMN11356863, study PRJNA531348) | freshwater metagenome | isolation source: freshwater sample F1-140 | place: China: Fuxian Lake, Yuxi | collected 2017-12-25 | reverse complement strand
TGATGAACATGGACGAGGTGCCGTGGCTCACGCCGGATTACTCGCCCGTGACGCTGATGCAGTATCCGATCGGCAAACAGCAGGAGGAGTTCGTCAGCCGCGCGTCGCGGTTGGCCCCGGTCGTGATGACCGGGGCCAGCGGTGACATGCATCGCACGGGCTACCTGCGGGAGGCTCTTTTGGCTCAAGGAGTCCTCTCAGCGCTCAGAGGATACCGCACAGTGATGGACCGGTATGGTCTCCGTCCTGACACTCACTTTGGCATCTACCGCCTGCGCGACCAGTTGTTGGGACGCAAGGGTCAGTTCGAACGGCATTTCCCCCAGTGGCTGCAACCCGAGATCGCAAAGCGTTACGACTTACACGCGGCATTTATCAAATACCAGCTGCCGCAGGAGGACTCCGACGCATTGTCCAATTGGCTTCATCCAGAAATCCACTATTGGTGCAGTCGCAAGGACAACGCGACAGTCTTCCATGGCAATGCCGCCGATGTTCCCGGCGAATGGCTAGACCCGCTGGGCGACCGGCGGTTGGTGGAGTTTTACCTCGCGCTGCCGCTCCTGCCTTGGTTTGCGCACAAGTTTCTGCTTCGCGAGGCGATGAACGGCATGCTGCCGGACCAAATCCGGCTCCGACGCAGGGATCAAGTCGTCTCCCATCACGCACCGTTTCTGCGCGAGCCGGGCAACGAGTGGATAGACCGCTGGACCTCGGATTCTCGTTTGGGAGGTTTGTTTCGCCGGGATGAGATTCCAATGCTTTGGGGAGGGAAAGTTCCTGACCACTGCGCCTTTGTCCACCTAAGGCCACTGCTGCTGAACCATTGGCTGCGGGGCCGCCGGGCTGATTAAAAGAGTTGGAATTTTCTCCTTGTCATCGTGGTGACTTCTTCGCTACAAAGTCTCAGCTTTATGAAGAACCAAATCGAAAATCAGTCCGGCCAAGAAGTGAAAAAGAGATACTCCGCTCCCACCCTCATAGAGGTTGGGGATTTCACTCAGTTGACTCTCGCGGCTGGAGCGAATGCTGCCGCTGACGGCACCAGCCCAGCTTAAGGTCTACGCACCAAGAATAGTTTCTTAGCCAAGCCCAAGTCCCTTTACCGGGGTCTGGGCTTGCTTCATTTTAGACCCACCTAAGCGCTGGAGCGCATGCCTCTCCAATGGCCTTCAATTTGGAGGCTTCTGATGAGAACTCCACCTCTGCATGAATTGCATTCTGACGAGCCGCAGCGGACGGAGGCAGTAATGCAGTCTGTGAAGGACTGGGCGCAGATTGTTAATTTGCCAGTCCTGAATACCGGGGGTGACCGCCAGCCAGAAGCAGTGGCGGACACGGTCAACGAAGCGTTCTCGCATTCGGAGGTGGAGACGTAAGGTGGAAGTGACACTGGAAGGGAGCGTATCGGCAACGAACCACGCTTGCGCCAGCTCTCTGGCGAGTGCAATGACCTGGCCATCTTCTTCCGCTGCGCTGCCCAGCCGGTCAGGAACCGGGGCGGAAAACCAGCTCGTTGCCAAGTGAACCCCCAGCAGGAGCATTCGATACGCTCCGTGTTCGCGGGCGCGTTGCTCCACGGCTGACCAGTCCATCCCCGGATTGGTTCGCAGCACGGCCGCCAGCGTGCTCACCTGGTCCAGGCGGTTCCAAGTGTGCTTGGCCCCATGCACCACCAGCATTAGCACGAGGTCTTCAATGGCAAACGTCTTCACCGGGTGTCCGGCGAGCGTGGTGCTGATGCTGCGCTCCCATAGTTCGCGGGCAGGCAGCGGGAAAGAGAAGTAGCGCGCCCTCGGCCGCCATTGCAGGTCAACTCGCGCGGCGGTGGTCGCGTGGATAAAGGTGTATTCGCACTCGATCCGCAACAGGTCCGCCTCCTGGTGTGGAAGCAGGACGAACTCCGGCCGGTAGCCCAGCGCCATCAGCGCTTGCTTGGCGCGCAGCACCTCCGACTCGGGCACAAAGATGTCCAGGTCGAAGCACGAGCGCAGGGAGACATCGCCGTAGGCCTGCGCGGCGAGCAGTTGCCCCTTGAAGGTCAGCGCGGGAATGCCCTCGCGCTGGAACGCGGCCAGCACGCGCAGTAGTTCTGCGATTTGCGAGAGCGCGCGGCGCGCGGCGCGTTCGCGGATGCTTTTCGACTGCGCCACGATCGCATTGGGAAGTTCCACGTCGCCTCGCTCCAGCAGTTCAGCGGCGAGCAACGGACCAAGGCCGTGCCGCACAGCAAGGTTTAAGACACGTTGCCAGTCCGGTTCGGTGGCTGGCAGTGGAGCAGGCGGGGAGCTGGCACGTCTCGGCGGGACACCGGTCCACAAGAGCTCCATCAGTCGGCTGGACCGAGGCGGAAGGTTGATTGGCGCGAGTTGCATGTGAGGCACCATCGGCTGGCTTGCTCCGCCGAGCCATGACTGAACGGCCTTTCCTTAGCGCAAAGCGGCGGTTTCTCCAAGTGTCATCCCAGCGACGGCGAACAACCGGTCCGGCAGATCAGGGGGAAACGGCGGCCCCCACGGAACGGTCACCTCGACGACCGGCACGGCTTGGGCCACGCGGGCGAACGCGGTGAATTGTTGCCTCCGGGGTTCATCCACGTGCCAGCCCAGAACGCGGGCGAAGCCATTCAGGTGGAAGGACGCCTGCACCAGAGACTGGGGATGGGCCACCAGCTCACGGTGTTCCCGCGAGGGGCGGGGGATGAGGATGGCCCGCAGTCGTGGCAGCGAGGACTTTCCGGCTGGGAGAAGCAGCGTGGAGCGGCCATCTGCGGAGCGACTCACGCAGGCGGGCGGAAATAACTCCGAGAGAGAGGCGGCGTTCGCGCGCAGGCGCAGTTCGCCGGTGCCCCAGTGGCAGCGGAATGACTCCTTTTCAGACTGCAAACGCAGCACATCGTCGGTGATCAATGTCGCCCCGGCGGAGCACAGCAGCGTGGCGAGCGTGGACTTGCCCATGCCGGACGCGCCGATGAAGGCCAGCGCCTCGTCGCCCACCGCCACGGCACTGGCGTGCAGGATGGACTCGCCGCGCAGGTTCAGCCACCAGGCTGGCACGCTGCCGATGAGCAGCAACGGAAGAATCGCGTCCTTGCCCGGCAGCGCGTGAGCGGTGGCGGTGCGCAGGTCATTGGCAAGGCGGACTTCCCCGGTCTGCGGGTAGAACAGCGACCAGCCGCTTTCGATTTTGGTCAGCTGAACGCCGAAGCCATTTCCGAAATCGGCCTTCGCCCAAACCTCACCAGCCGGGGCCGTGGCAGTGGCGGGAAGTCCCCCGCCGCAGCGGACGGTCAGGTCGGGTGCGAAGGATTCCGGAGCAGACGGTGCGGTCAGCGGAAGTTCCGACCGGATGCACAGACCGTAGAGGCAGTAGGAGGAAAAGCTCATGCCGCGCAGCGCTGCCAATCAGGCCGCGCGCACCTCGATCAGTCCCGCCGCTTGAAGCTTCTGCAACAGGGCGAGCAGGTCGGCCCGGCAACGGTCAGCGGGCACCTCATACTCGGCCAGCAGGGCGGCGAGCAGCTCGTTGACTTGCTTCGGACTCGCCAGCAACTGCCACACGCGCGCCCCCACCGGGTTGAGGCTGAAATACTTGCTGGAATCCATTTGCAGGATGGCCGACTCCGCGCCAAGCCCGCAGGAGACCTGGCGGGGCGAGAGGGCAATGGTGGAATCGTCGCGAATTTCGAATTGAGCTGTTTCGGGCATGAGTCTGTTGCTTGAACGGCTGTTGTCAGCGGCGTGCAGTATGGGGAATGCAGCCTGGCTTTCAATCAAGTTTCCGGGACGCGAGAGGGGCAACACCTTCCCCGGGTGAAAAGCCTTCGGCCCGTTCGCCCTCTCCGCTACGCTGCCGGCGTGACCGTCCTCGAAGTCATCCAGCGCAGCGCGGAGTTCCTGCAACGCCACGGCGTGGACTCGCCGCGCCTCCAGATCGAGCTGCTGCTGGCCCACGTGCTCAAGCTCCCCCGCCTCCAGCTCTACCTGAATCACGACCGCGCCCTGACCGATGCGGAACTCGCCGCCCTCCGCGCGCTCGTGCAACGCCGTGCGAAGCGCGAACCGCTGCAACATCTCACCGGCAGCACGTCCTTCTTCGGATTGGAAATCTCCGTCAGCCCGGCAGCCCTCGTCCCACGTCCTGAAACCGAAACGCTCGTCGAACTCGCCCTCGCCGCACTGGCCAAATCCACTTCGCCGCAGCCCACCGTGCTCGACTTCGGCACTGGCACTGGTTGCATCGCCATCGTGCTCGCTGCGAGGTGTCCGCCCGCCTGCGTCCACGCGCTGGACATTTCCGATGCGGCTCTCGCGCTGGCCCGAGGCAACACGGAGCGAAATGCGCTGGCCGGGCGAATCACATTTCACTTCGGCGATGGTTTCCCCGCCCTCCCGGCGGAACTGCGCTTCGACCTCATCACCTCGAACCCGCCCTACATCCCCGCCACCGAGATCGCCACGCTGCAACCCGAGGTGCGCGACTTCGATCCACGCATGGCCCTCGACGGCGGCGCAGACGGACTCGACTTCTACCGTCGCCTCGCGTCGGAAGCGCCTGCACGATTGAACGCGGGCGGCGGCCTCTTCGCCGAGTTCGGCGATGGGCAGGAGAATGCGATCCAACGACTCTTCACTGACGCAGGCTGGTCGCGAGTGGCAGTCCATCGCGACCTCAGCAGCCGCCCGCGCGTCATCGAGGCGTGGAGAACGGCTTGACTCCATCGCCGTCCGGGACGCAGATACGCGCATGATTCACGTCCTTGCGACCATTGAAGTCCAGCCCGGCCAGCGCGACGCCTTCCTCCGCGAGTTCCACGCGCTCATGCCGATGGTCCACGCCGAGCACGGCTGCATCGAGTATGCCCCCGCCGTGGACTGCCACACGAACATCCCCGTGCAAGCCCGCCTCGGCGACGACGCCGTGGTCATCATCGAGAAGTGGTCTGACGTGGCCGCGCTCGAAGCGCACCTCAAGGCCCCGCACATGGCCGACTACCGCGTGAAGGTGAAGCCGTTCGTGAAAGGCGTGACCCTCCACGTGCTCCAGCCAGCGTGAATGGAGCGCGGCCTTCAGGCCGCAGTCGGCGGCGATTGCAACCAGAACTCAAGTCCTTGCCGAACAGTCCAGCCTTCTGCGGCCTGAAGGCCGCGCTCCTCACGGCTGGATAAACCGCTCGTAAGCCCGCCCGCCCAGATACTCGTAGCCGCGCGACTCCGCTGTTGTGCCCGTGAGCATCGAGTGGATGAAGCCGTTCCGCTCCACCTGCACCGTGTGCAGAATCTTCCGCTCCGGATTCTCCTTCAGCAGAAACTTCACGCGTCCCCCCAGCGCCGTGTGCGTCTGCAAGCCGTCCTTCGTCGCTGACTCCCACGCCAGCGACTTCGCGCAGTCCGCCTTCATCGCGTGGCTGCGGCCCCACGTCCCGCCCGACTCGCTGACGAATGTCTTGCCGTTCAGCAGCGCGTTGGAGTCGTGGTAGGCCAGCACGCACAGGTGATTGCGAGGCGACGCGTTCAGCCAAGTCAGCAGCTTGTCCGAGTGCCTCTTTGCGTCGTCGTAGCCGTAGTTGCTGTCGAGAAATGCGATGCGCTCCACCGCCGCCGGGATGCGCTCGTGCGCGTCGAGGTAGCCGAAGATGAAGCTGCCGCCGCCGCTGTGGCCGTTGAGGGTCAGAGTGAGCTTCTGGTTCGGAAATGACGCGACGACTCGCTCGACGAAGCCGGGAAATTTCTCCACGCCGTGCTTCCGTTTCCAGTTCGGCCAGCTCAGGCCGCTCGCCTCGAAGTAAGCCACCACGAGCGTCGCGTTCGTCTCGCGCTCGCGCAGCCAGCGCGTCTGCGCACCGATGTGCTGGATGTTGAAATGCCAGTCGTCGCCCGGCTTGAGCTGCTTGCCGATGGTCTGCTCGATGGTGTTCCCGTTTGGCAGCGCGAAGACCACGAGGTGAACCGGCTTTTGTTTCGCCGATGCTTCGGTCACCGGCGCGTTCACCACCACGCGCACCTCCGGCTCCAGCCGGAACTCCAGCTCCCGCTCGCCGTGGCCGCCGAGTTGAGGAGGCGGAACCGTGCGCCACTCGCCGGCACGGGGCTGCCCTTCATCACTCAACAGCACGCTCAACTTCGGATCGGCCAGAATCTCGGCGACTGTCTTGTCCACGCCATCCAGCTTCGCGATCTTCGCCACGAGCCGGACGCCGTGGCTGTAGTCCACCCACGAGTCCGCGTGGCCGAGGTAGAGCGGCTGGATCGCAACGCCATTCGTCCGGTGCCAGCCGTAGATGGCGACCTTGCCTGGCTTCGCCGCGAGCTGCGGCGTGAACACCAAGTCCTTCTTCTGCCCTGCCACCAGCGTCCCGAGCGGATGCGCCGCGAGCGCTGCCTTGCGCTGCTCCCGCACGAGCTCGTTGTGCCGCGCGAAGATGGGCAGCGTGACCATCTCCTTGCTCGGCGGAATCGGATGAGGCGTGAGCTTGAGCGTCGCGGCCGCGTGGATCGCGTCCACGATTCGGCGCGTTGGCAGCCGGCAATCCGTCGCGTCCGCGACGCGTTGCGCGGCGGCGGGCGTCAGCGGCGTGAGCAAGTAATCCGCGTCGCTGCCGACAGCGAGGTAGTCCGGCGTGACGAAAACAGTGACTCGATGCGACGTGCCTTCGATGGTGTTGGTGAGCGTCACCTGCACGAGCCGGCGCAGAAAGTCCGGCACGTTCCCGCGCAGGACTTCGGCGACAAGCCGGGCCTCGCGCGGCTCACGGTCCAGGCTGGCGAGCGATTCCGCGAGCGAGCGTCCACCGGGCGCGTCAGCGGGCCGGGGAGGAAGGCGGAGTGTCTGGGCATGGACGCACAGACTGAAGGCAAGCCAGAGGAATGACGCCGGAAGACATTCGAGTGCGGCCCGCCTGACTCCTCGGAGGAGCGCTGCTCGGCGGGCTGGAAAGGGACTCTTCATAACGAGAGGATGCGCAGGCTGAACTCAGGCGGGCTTGAAACTTGGGCGACTATCCACGCGGTGTTCACTGCGTCAAGGCGGCTTCCCGTGAGCTGAAAACCGGGCGGGGAATCGGGCTTGCGCGGCCCGCGCGATTCCCTTAGCAATCCACGCGCTCGACGCAGCAACTCAACATCACGACACCTATGTCCGCTTTCCCCAACATCCCCAAAATCGCCTACGAAGGCCCGCAGTCCAAAAACCCGCTCGCCTTCAAACACTACGACGCCAAGGCCGTCATCGAGGGCAAGACGATGGCCGAGCACCTGCGCTTCTCGGTCGTGTATTGGCACACGATGTGTGGTCAGGGCGCGGACATGTTCGGGTGGGGCACCGCCGTCCGCCCGTGGGAAGCCGGCCTCAGCGGCATCGACCTCGCGAAGGCCCGAGTCCCCGTGTTCTTCGAGATTTGCGAGAAGCTCGGCGCGCCCTACTACGCCTTCCACGACCGCGACGTTGCCCCGCACGGCGCGAACCTCAGGCAGTCGAACCAGTGGTTCGACACCATCACCAAGCTCCTCAAGGCCCAGCAGAAGAAGACCGGCATCAAGCTCCTCTGGGGCACCGCCCAGCTCTTCGCCCATCCCCGCTACGCGCACGGCGCGGCCACGAGCTGCGACGCCAACGCCTTCGCCTACGGAGCCGCGCAGGTGAAGAAAGCGCTCGAAGTCACCCACGAGTTGGGCGGCGAAGGCTACACCTTCTGGGGCGGCCGCGAGGGCTACAGCTCCCTCTGGAACACCGACATGAAGCGCGAGCTGGAGCACCTCGCCAAGTTCCTGCACCTGGCCGTGGCCTACAAAAAGGAAATCGGCTTCAAGGGCCAGTTCTACATCGAGCCCAAGCCCAAAGAGCCGACCAAGCACCAATACGACAGCGACGCGGCGGCTTGCCTGAACTTCCTCCGCGAATACGACTTGATGGACCACCTCAAGCTGAACCTTGAGACCAACCACGCCACGCTCGCCGGCCACTCGATGCACCACGAGCTGGAAGTCGCGGGCGCGGCGGGCGCACTCGGCAGCATCGACGCCAACACCGGCGACCTGATGCTCGGCTGGGACACCGACCAGTTCCCGACGGACATCTACCTGACCACGCAGTGCATGTTGAGCATCCTGAAATACGGCGGCCTCAAGACCGGCGGCGTGAACTTCGACGCCAAGGTGCGCCGCGAGAGCTTCGAGCCGGTGGACCTCTTCCACGCGCACATCGGCGGCATGGACGCCTTCGCACGCGGCCTCAAGATCGCCGCCGCCATCCGCGCCGATGGGCGCCTCGACGCCTTCGTGGAGAACCGCTACCGCAGCTGGGACAGCGGCATCGGCAAAGACATCGAGAAGGGCAAAGTCGGCTTCAAGCAGCTCGAAGCCCACGTCCTCAAGCACGGCGAGCCGAAGCTGGAAAGCGGCCGGCAGGAATTCTTGGAGAACTTGATTAACGAGTTCATCTGAGCGGGGACGCCGCTTGTTGGCGCGGGTTTCACTTTGCCGGACACGGTGGTGATGGCACTGTCGCCGCCGCCGCTATGTAACAATTTGTTTGGATCGCCCCCCTCTTGTGCGGCGCCGCGTTTGCGCTGGCGCAGAGTCCCGCCCCGAAGCCCAAGGCCGCGCCGCCCGCCGCGCCCGCCGTCAATCTGCCCGGGATGATAAACTCCTTCTGGACTCGCTGGAATAAGGATGCCGACAACTCGCTGGACCGCCGCGAGATTGTCGCGGTGCTCAAGGACCAGTCCGTGAAGAATTTCGAGGCCAGCATCGCTGTGCAACTTTACCAGGAGCAATACAAGCCCGCCGGCCTCGGCCAGAAGATCACCGTGTCGAAGGACAAGCTGCTCACGCTCGTGAAGGATCCCAAGTTCGCCGGGGATGTGCACAAGCAGCGCGACCGGCTCACGCGCGCCAACCGCGTGCTGTTTGCGAAGGACGACCCCGATCTCAGTGGCTTCCACCAGGGCCCGACCGGCGACTGCTTCCTCCTCGCCAACATCGCCCTCCTGATCCAGCAGCGCCCGGAGCAGCTCCGCGCGATGTTCGCGACGCTGGAGAACCGCGACATCACGATGACAATGGGCGACAGGCAGGCCGTGACCGTCTCGCCGCTCACCGACGGCGAACTGCTCTTGGGCGCGTCCTTCGGGCGTGACTCTGGCGTGTGGCTGAATGTGTTCGAGAAGGCCTTCGCGCAAATCTGGAAGAAGGCCAAGGAGCGAAACGTGAAGGGCGGCCTCCGCGACGACGAGGCGATGCACTCTGAGTTCATCAGCGGCGGCCTGTCCGTTCCGACCATGCAGACGCTGACCGGGCACAAGGCCATTCCCGATGCCTTCCGCTTCGGCAAGGAGACGGGGGAACAGGAGACCAAACGCGAGGAACTGCACGCGCTGCTGGTGCGGCTGATGAAGGAGAAGAAGCTCGTCCTGCTCCACACGCGGCGCGAACCGGACAAGGGCGCGACCTTCGTGAAGCCGCCCGGCTGGCCGGACGCGCACACTTACGCGCTCTTCGGCTACGATGCGGACAAGCGCGTCGTGCACTGCTTCAACCCGTGGGGGAACAATTTCAAACCCAAGGGCGCTCAAAGCCTCGCGAACGGTTACGAGACGAAGGGCGGTCAGTTCGACATGCCGCTGGCCGAGCTGATGGCACTCTTCAAGAGCTTGAGCCACGAGACGGATGAACCGCTTATCGCTGCCGCTCCCGCCGCGCAACGGCCCGCCAAGAAGTGATCCGGGGAACCCGGTTCCTCACCCTCTCCGATGGCAGGGACGCCTTCGAGTGCGGCTCGAAGGCGGCTCGCTCCCTCCTGCCTCCCTCTTGAGGCTTCCGCCGCGCGCCTGGCTTCGAGTAGGGTGTCCGGCACGACATGTATTCGCCGAAGCTCGATGACTTTCTGAAGCTCGCGACCCAGGGGAACCTCATCCCTGTCACGCGCCGCATCCTCGCGGATTTCGAGACGCCGCTGTCCGCTTACAAAAAGATTCGCGGCCAAGGCGAGTCCTTCTTGTTCGAGTCGGTGGAGGGCGGTGAGCACCTCGGGCGCTACTCCTTCGTCGGCTGCAACCCGCGCGCCATCATCAAGCAGACCGCCAACCGCATCGAGGTCATCGCGGACGGCAAGGTCGTCGAGAAGTTCGCCATCCCCGCGCCCGGCAAGGAGCAGTGCGACCAGTGCGCGCGCGACGGCCTCGAAGTCGTCGAGCGCGTGCTCGCGCGTTACCGGCCCGTGAACGTCCCCGGCCTCCCGCGCTTCACCGGCGGCGCGGTGGGCTTCATCGGCTACGAGTTCATCCACGACGTGGAGCCTATCGTGCCGCGCCCACCGAAGGACGAGCTGGGCACGCCGACGCTTTACTTCCTCATCGCCGACGAGCTGCTCATCTTCGACCGCGCCCAGCAGACCATCACGATTTTGGTGAACGCGATCTTGGACGATGCCGCCTCGCCGACCGAGGCCTACGAGAACGCCGCCGCTGAAATTGACCGCCTCCTCGCGCTGCTCGAACAGCCGTTGGAAAACCTGCCCGCCACCCTGCCGGACGAGGTCGCGCCCGCGCCCTTCGAGTCGAACACGCCGAAGGACAAGTTCATCGCCAATGTGCTTGAGGCGAAGACCCACATCACGGCCGGCGACGTCATCCAAGTCGTCGGCTCGCAGCGCTTCAGCGCGCCCATCAAGGCCAGCCCGCTCGACCTCTATCGCGCCGCGCGCACCATCAACCCCTCGCCCTACATGTTCCTGCTGGAGCTGGACGGCTTCGCCCTCGTGGGCGTGTCGCCGGAGATTCACGTCCGTTGCGAGGACAAGCTGATTGAAATCCGCCCCATCGCCGGCACGCGCCCGCGCGGCGCGACGCACGACGAAGATTTGTTGATGGAGAAGGAGCTCCTCGCCGACCCGAAGGAACGCGCTGAGCACGTCATGCTCGTGGATCTCGCGCGCAACGACATCGGGCGCGTGTGCGATTACGGCAGCGTGCAGGTGAAGGAGCTGATGGTCATCGAGCGCTACAGCCACGTCATGCACATCGTCTCGCAGGTCGAGGGACACCTCGCGACGGGCAAGACGCCTTACGACCTGATGCGCGCGACGTTCCCCGCCGGCACGGTGAGCGGCGCGCCGAAGATTCGCGCGATGCAGCTCATCGCGGAGATGGAAGGCACGACGCGCGGGCCTTACGCCGGGTGCGTGGGCTACTTCAGCTTCAACGGCAACTGCGACACCGCCATCACCATCCGCACCGCGCTGGTGAAGGATGGCCGGGTTTACGTGCAAGCCGGCGGCGGCTGGGTGACGGACAGCGACCCGGAGTCGGAGTTTCAGGAGACGGTCAACAAGTCCAAGGCGATGCGGAAGGCCGTGGCGCTGGCGGAGAGTTTTGCGCGGGAGTGAACTGCCTCTTGTAGCGGCGGTCCGCGACCGCCGAATCCTTCCGTCGGTGCTCACAGCACCGCTCCAGCGGCTACGCCTCCCGGGCCATCCGGCGGCGCGTCCACCAGCCACCGAACTGGTCCAGCACCACCGCGAGGATCACCGCCGCGCCGATGATGATGCGGCTGTAGTTCTGGTCGATGCCGAGGATCACGATGCCGTTGTCGATCATCTTGATGATGAGCGCGCCGAGGAGCGCGCCGAGCGCCGAGCCTTTGCCGCCGGAGAGACTCGCGCCGCCCACGACCGCCGCTGCGATGACATCCAACTCGTAGCCCTGCCCGTCGCCACTGGTCGCGCTGCCGTAGTAGCCGATGGCCAGCAACGCCGCGACGCCAGCCGTCAGCCCCGAGTAGATGAAGACTTTCAGCTTCACCAACCGCACGCGAATGCCGCTGAACTGCGCGGCCTGCTCGTTACCGCCGACCGCGTAGAAGTGTCGTCCGGGAGCGAGGCAGGACAGGTAGATTGTTCCCGCGATGGTCACGAACAACAGCACGCCCAACGGCACGAGGCTGAGGCCGTCACCGGTTTCCCAGCGGATCAGGTAGCGGAAGGACTCCGGAAAATCGCCGACCGACTGGCCGCTGGTCATGACGAAGGCTTCACCGCGGAAGATGGCCATCGTGCCCAGCGTGATGATGAAGGGATGGACTTTGAGTGCCGTGACCATCGCGCCATTGAGCACGCCGCAGAGCGTGCCCACGGCCAAGCAAGCGGCGATGCCCAGCATCAACGCCTCATGCGGCGGTGCCGCCGCCAGCGCGCCGCCCGGCCCGAACGCGCGGAAGACCATCGCGCCCACCACCGACGCCAGCGCGTAAATCGCGCCGACGCTCAAGTCAATCTGTCCGGCGACGATGACCAGCGTCGCGCCCACGGCCATGATGCCGATGAAGCTCGTGTCCTTGGCGAGTTGGGTGAGGTTCGCGGCGTTGAGGAACTTGTTCTTCTCCTCGAAGACGGGGACGCGTTCGCCTTTCACGATCTCGAACACCCGCTCGCGTTCGCCCTTCTCGTTCACCTGGAACTTCGGTGCCTTCACCACACCACCGCAGAAGGTGAGGATCGCACCCAGCAGGAGAATCACGAGCAGCAGACCGCCTTCTTGCATGCCGAAGAGGGCCGAGCGCGCGCGGACCGCGATGCGTTTGGCGGTGTCCATGATGTCTGCGCGACAGTAGCAAGCAGCGCGCAGGCCGCAACCTTTGAACAACGTGGGAGACGACGCGAGGAGTCTCTGATTGCTCTTCCGCATCCCGCGCTCCGCGCTTCCGCGTTTGAAGCGAGACTCCTCACGTCGTCTCCTCCAGGGTTGTAGGGGCGGAAGCGACCCGCTACCGTCCGCCCCTTATTGAAATGAAGAAGCCGTCGCTGCTGGTGATTTTTCTGACCGTTTTTCTCGATCTGATCGGGTTCGGCATCGTGCTACCACTGCTGCCGATCTTCGCGAAGACGCTCGAAGCCAGCGGTCTGGTAATCGGGCTGCTGATGGCGTCGTTCTCGGCAATGCAGTTCATCTTCGCACCGGTTTGGGGGCGGCTGTCGGACCGCATTGGTCGCCGTCCGGTGCTGCTGGTCAGCACGGCTGGCTCGGCAATTTCCTACGCGATTTTCGCGATCGGTTCCGGCCAGTCGGGTCAGGCGGCGCTGGTGCTGCTGTTCGTCTCTCGCGCCTTCGCCGGTATCTGTGGCGCGAATATCACCGTGGCGCAGGCCTACATCGCGGACATCACTCCGCCGGAAGAACGTTCTAAAAAAATGGGGCTGGTCGGCATGGCGTTTGGGCTGGGTTTCATTTTCGGACCAGCGCTGGGTGGGTTGGGGCTGAAGTTCGGCGGAGTCACGGCGCCCGGCTGGATTGCAGCCGCGATGTGCGCGGCGAATTTTCTTTTCGCGCTCTTCCGCCTGCCGGAGAGCTGGCAGCCCGGTGCGAACGCAGTCGCGCAGCGGCCGCGTTGGGAGCAGGTGAAACACACGTTGCAACGCCCGGGCATCGGCCTGCTGGTGCTCGTGTTCTTTCTGGCGACGTTCAGCTTCGCCTGCTTCGAGACGACGCTCGGTCTGTTGGTGAGCCTGAACTTCGGCATGAAGTTCGAGACCATCAAAGGCGTGGTCCACACCTTCGATGACAAGGTGATGTATCTTTACGCGTTCTGCGGCCTCGTGGGCGCGCTCGTGCAAGGCGGGCCGCTGGGCCGAGCGGTGAAGAAGTTCGGTGAGCCGACGCTGATCGCGTTGAGTCTGGGACTGGTGGCGGTGAGCCTGGCCATCCTGCCTTTCATCAAAACCTGGCCTTTGCTGATCGGCGCGCTGGCGATGCTGGCCATCGGCTCCAGCCTCACGCGCCCGCCGGTGTTTGGGATGCTGTCGCAGCTGAGTCCCGCCGATGAGCAAGGCGCGACTCTCGGGGTCGCGCAAAGTGCCGGCAGCCTTGCGCGCATCTTCGGCCCCATCTTTGCCGCGACTTTGTTCGACGGCCACCCCTCATGGCCGTATCTGGCGTGCGCCGGCGTGTCGCTGGGGGCGGGATTGCTAGCTTGGGCAAGGCTGAATCACGCGGTGACCAAGCCGCAGTGAGCGACTACGGCAGCCGCTCTCCGCGCGCTGCTTCCAGCAGGCGATACCACGCCTCGCGCGTCAGCTCGACGCGCGGGGCGTTCGCGCCCTCGCGGATTTTCTCCGGCTTCGTAGAGCCGACGATGGGCACGATGCCCGCCGGATGTTTCAGCAGCCACGCCAACGCCACCGTGCCGCGCGTGCTGCCGCGCACGCGGGCCAGCGCGTCCAACTCCTGCACCACGCGCTCAACGCGGTAGCTCTCCTGCGACGGCAGCAAGCGCCGCGCGCCCTCCGCGAGCAGGCCGCCTGCGAGCGGACTCCACGCCATCGGCGTGATGCGGTCGGCGAGGCACTGGTCGAGCGTGCCGTCGGTGAAGGTGCTGAGGTTCGCGAGACTGATCTCCACCTGGTTCACGAGGAGCGGGAAGGCCAGCGCGCGTTGCAGCGCGGTGAGCTGCGACGGCCGGAAGTTGCTCACGCCAAACTCGCGCACCTTGCCCTGCGTCCGGAGCTGGTTGAACGCCACGGCCACCTCGTCCGGGTTCATCAGCCAGTCGGGCCGGTGGAGCTGGTAGAGGTCAATCGTCTCCACGCCCAGCCGGCGCAGCGATTGCTCGCAGCTCCAGACGATGTGCGCGGCGGAGAAGTCGTAGCGCACCGGCGCTTCCGGGAGCGGGTCGCCGGCCTGGCGGATGCCGCACTTCGTCGCGATGAACACGCGCTCGCGCATCCCGGCGACCTCGCGCAGCACGTCGCCGAAGGCCTTCTCGGCGCGGCCCGCGCAGTAGATGTCCGCGTGGTCGAACAGCGTGTAGCCCGCCTCCAACGCCGCGAGGATGGCCGCGCGCCCGACGGTGCGGCCGAGTTCATCCGTGTCCGCGATGCGCCAGCAGCCGTAGGCCAGGCGGCTGACGCGGAGGGAACTGTTGCCGAGGAGGATTGTGTTCATGTTTGGCTGGACGATTGGGGGCGGAGTTAAGGTTAGATTACGAGTAAGAGTATGAACCGAGTATCGCCGCTGCCTCTTGATCTTGCTCGTTATCCTAATCCTAATCTCCGTCCCGCTTCACCGCGCCGCAGCCTAAGCACCACGCCAAAGCGCGGGAAGGGAAAAGGCAATTGCGCAGTCGCCGACAGGCCGGAACTATGCAGTTGAAACCGCTGAAGGGACCACAGAGACGCGATGGACACAGAGGAGCAGGCGGGCTCGCCGCATGACCCGGAGGCTACTTGATGCCGGCCAGCCGCTCCTTCCAAATCTTGTGCAGCAGCACGGTGGCGCGCACGTCGCGGAGGCAGTAGTCGGCGATTTCCTTGTGGCGGCCTTCCGCCATCATGTTCGTCACGTCCATGCCGGTGACGCCGTGGCTTTTCGGCGACTCGATGCCGAAGGCCTTGCAGTAGAAATCCAGGTTGAACTTCCGCGCCGCGCCGTCGCGTCCGCTCACGCCGTAGAAGGTGAGCTGCTCGGCGAGGTCGCAGTGCGGGTCGGTGGCGTAGCGGTAGCCGAGCCAGTCCTTGCGCGCGATGGGGACGTTCAGTTGCGCCGAGCGCAGGTAGAGAAACGGCACGTCGAAGCCGCGCCCATTGAACGTGACAACCTGCTGGTAGTGCTTCGCCGCGTCCCAGAAGGCGGTGAGCAGCTCGTGCTCGTCCGCGCACGGCACGAACTCGACCGGCCCGGCCTCGGCGTCGTCCTCGAAGTCCTCGGCCTGAAAGAGCACCTGCCCACGCTGCGTTTCGGCGTTCAGCATCGCGATGCACACGACCTGCGCGGTGAACGGCCAGAGGCTGAAGAGGCGGGCGATTTCCTCGCGCTTGGCGGGGCGCTGGTCATCGGGAAGTTTTCCTGCCTCGCGGAAGAGGTATTCCTGCTGCACCTCGTCGAACATCTCAACGGGCAGGCGCGAGGTCTCGATGTCGAAAACGAGGGTGGCCATATGTTGGCGGATGGTTCGCGCGACGAATGCAGAATTCAATCCGAATTCCGACCCGCTGAAGCCCTCTCATTAGCACCCGGCTTCAGCCGGGTGTTTGCGGAACAAATCCGCAGGCTGCCGTCTCAACGGCTTTTCGCTCGGAGCCGCCTAATCCCAACTCTCGGTGAAGATTGGTCGAATGAGAGGCGAGTCTCAGCACGCGTATCCCCTCACCCCGGCCCTCTCCCCGAGGAGAGGGAGAATCGCCGTCCGCGCAGCTTCAACCCGCCCGGCGTTGTTGCTTCGAGACTGAATGAC
>SXGU01008914.1_pt1 | contig 16221 bp, 13 predicted proteins | sample 3174531 | NCBI WGS metagenome assembly SXGU01 (sample SAMN11356863, study PRJNA531348) | freshwater metagenome | isolation source: freshwater sample F1-140 | place: China: Fuxian Lake, Yuxi | collected 2017-12-25 | reverse complement strand
GTGTTGTGTGGCGGCAATGTCGACCTTGATCTTGTCTGGCGCTAATCAATGCGTGGCAGGCGCCGCGTCGTGCTTCGCAAGTTCCTCGGTGAGTCGTTTGACATCCGCTTCGAGTTTTTCAATGCGCTCAAGCGCCTTGGCAAGATTCATCATCATCGAGCCGCTCATCATTGCTCGGTCAAAGTCATCGCCGTCAAGTTGCGAGGCGGCTGCCTGCATCATGGATTCAAGTTCCTCAACCTCTTGAGGATCAAGGGCAAAGCCCTGAACGCTCTTCCCATGCATCGGCATGCGCATCATGCCTTGAGGCATTTTCATACCCTTCGGCATCTTCATCCCTCGCGGCAGTTTGGCGCCGGCAGGAAGTTGCATCTCGATCGGCTTGCCATCTGGCCCAATGAAGATTGCATGCGCCTCCGCATGCACGCTTGCGCCGTCTTCTCCGTCTTCGCCATCTTCACCATCCATGGCGATTTCAAAGGAGAACTCTTGCGGCGCGCCCATCGCAACGGCATCGGTCTCGGCCACGACGATCGACTTCGTCAACGCTTCGTCGCCGCGACGAATCTTCAACTGCACAGTCTCGCCTGGCTTCATGGTCGCGAGGGCAGCGCGAATCGCTTCAATACTTCCGTCATTCCCATCGCCCACACCAACCACGACATCGAGTTTCTGCACGCCAGCCTTCGCAGCTGGAAGTCCGTCCATCACGCCCATGAGCAGCGTGGCTTTGGATGGATCAATCGAGAGCTTTGCACCGAGTGCTTCATCCACTTCACTCAGTTGCACGCCAATCATCACAGGTGACGATGCACGCGCAATCGCGAACTGCATGTCGGTTTCGAGGTTGTTCTCGTCTTCATCCTCCGACTCTTGCTCCTCAATCACCACCATGCGCTGTCGCTGCACGCCCTGCCCGCCCGCGTCGGTCTTGACGGTGAGGGCCTGCATCACACTGCCGTCCTCCGCAAGAATTTCAAAGCCGGCGTCCGTCTTGCGAACTCGCGATGGATCGAGTGGTTTCCCATCAAGCGTCGCGGTCACCTTGCCGTCAACCACTTGGAGTTGAATGCATCGACTCCCATCTTGCTGCACCACACGCGTCACCGTCCGCTCTACCTGCGCCGTCTTCGCGTCGCCGGATTGGCAGGCGTTCGCAGTCGCGACAGTCGCCCCAAGGAAGAGTGTCATTGCGAGAAGTCGTGAGTCACCGGTGGTGTGTCGAGGTGTCATAGGCGAACTTGTAGCGCAACCACTCTTCGTCGGCTGCAGTAGTGCCGATGCAAACGGAGAAATTCCCTCAGAGTGTCCACGCGTTGAGCAGGATGGACAGGTCGGCTGCATCCACCCAACCGTTTCCGTTGAGATCCGCAAGGGCGTCGTTTGATCCCCACGCATTGAGAAGCATGGAGAGGTCCGCGGCATCCACGCGTCCATCCCCATTGAGGTCCGCGACGACAACTTGTGAAAGTTGAAACCAGTACCGCAATCCGTAGGGGCTTGGCTCTGGGGGTTCCTTCGGCGGCGGCGCGCGCGGGTCCACTTCGTCACAAGTAAACGCGTCGCGAAATGTCCGTGTCTCTACTCCGCCGGTAAGGACGGCGTACCACTCACCGGATGGAACCACTACTTCAAAAGAGGCTGCCTCTCCACATGGCCCACCATGCGCAAGAAACGGAACCTCAAGTGGCCCTTCACACGAACCTGTCACGATTTGGAACTCCCATGGGAATTCACTCGCGACTTGCAATCGAAGCGTGCTTCCTGCTTGCGCTCCAGTGACGGCCATCCAATCCGTATCGCGCGGCGCACCGGTTGCAAACTTCCCCGCGTACACCGGGCCGAGCTGTACCGCTCGGCTTGCGAACAGCGCCTTGTTACAACCGTCGTTGACGTGCTCGTAGCACGGTTCGAACTCCTCGATCGCGCCCATAGGAATTTCGATCGTGCACGCACCCACGCCGCAGAGTCGATTCGCCTCCTCCGCGCACGCCTCATCCCAGGTGACTTGACAGCACCATCCGTCGATCGCGCAGACGAAGTCGCAACAAGGAAACTGATCACAACCTGGAGTTGCATGCGTTGCATCACAGGCTCCGATCGATGGGCAATTGATGCCTTCACACAAGTCAAGCGCAAGGTCAGCGCATGCTTGGTCCCACGAGAACTCGCAGCAGAGCGGATTTTCGGCGCACACGAGGTCACAACACTCGGGCATCACGCAACCCGGCTCGGCATGCGGCTTCCGACAATCACCGACGCCTGGGCAGAGCTGTGCCAACGATGGTGATGCGCAAGCCAGCGTCACCGCGATGACGAGGCACTGATTCATCGTTGACCCTTCGCGTGAAGTTCAAGCGCGAGATCCGCGGCGCTTCGCTCGCCATCCTCGTTCTCGTCACTCGCTGACGGTGCCGCGACATCTCGGCGAAGTTGAGGGCGCAGTTTTCGAACATCTTGCGCCAACGCTCCCACGCGCGGCGAGCATCCGTCCAATTGCGGCGTCTGATTCAGTGCGGTGAACACGGCTTGTACAGGAGCATCGCAACCGACAATGTCGAGATCACAGTCGTTGTCGACATCCACTGCAAGCACATAGCGTGGCAACTGGCCGATTCCTAGAAAGCCGTCGGCGACGAAGAACGGCGCGGTGCTACTTCCGGTGTTCCGAAGCGGAACGACGAGTCCAGGCAACGCGGCGCCTTGCGCAGAGTCGAGGTCACCGTCACGATCGAAGTCCCCGAGGCAAACGCTAAAGGCGTAGCCAATCGGCGTCCCTGCGAGAACGACACGCTGCGCGAACTCCCCGCTCCCATCGTTGAAGAAGACAATGCTCTTCTGCTCAGTCGAGAGTAAGAGCGCCGTGCCAAGAACATCAATGTCACCATCCGCATCAAGGTCCGCCAACGCAATTGTGGAAAATCCAGGCCGCTCGTCGCCGATCTGCGGCACTTGCCACTCGCGACTCTTCGCAAACTCCCCACTCCCATCATTTCGAAAGAGAACGAGTCGACCGCTGCCCGTGAGTGCCACGAGAAGATCAAGATCTTTGTCGCCGTCAACATCGCAGGGCTCTACCTGTCGCGGATACGCGATCGCACCGGTCCAGCGAGCGACATCAAGACGGGCACTGCGCGCGAAGTGACCGTCACCAACATTCAACAAGATGTCCACGCTTGCGCCGAGATAGTTCGTCGCGGCAACATCGCGGTCGCCATCACCATCAAAGTCGCCTGACGCGAGTCCCGAGTTGTCACGACCAAGTTCAACACGAATCGTCGTGTCTTGAAAGGTGCCGTCTGAACTTCCTTTGAACAAGGCAAGTTGCGAAGGATCGCCGCGAACTCCAAACAAAATGTCCAGTTGCGAGTCGCCATCGAAATCTGCAAGCTCGGCCCAATCACTGAAGTTCCCGACCAACAATTGCTGCCACGGCGCAAAGTGGCCATCGCCGAGTCCTTTCAGCACCAGAGAGATCCCGTCTGAACTTCGCGCTGGAACAACGAGATCGAGCAAGCCGTCGCTATCGAGGTCACGAGCGCGCAGCATGGTCGGCCCGATGCCAGTGGGCATTAGGTCGTAGACGGGTTGTGCAAAAACAAGTGGGCCGTCCGCGCGCGCAAGAGCAACGAAGGTCAGCGCGAGCACAGAGGCAAGCAATGACTTAGCACGAGCCCCAAGCGTTGAGAAGTGCAGCGAGATCCTGCGCATTAGAGGTTCCATCGCCATTGATGTCCGCGCTCGCGGTGTCCCAACCGTTCAGAAGGATAGAGAGATCCAATGCATCGACGATGCCATCATGATTGAGATCTTCAGGGCAGAGAATGAGGCGAGTACCTAACGCATGCAGCGTTCCGTTCGTTGACTGCGACGAAGTCACTTCCGTAATCGTGCCGCTCATCAACAGATTCGCGGTGCCGCCGGCCGGGAGCACGGTCGGCATCGCAATGGGTTGGTCAACGAATGGAGGCGCAGTCGACGGCTGGGTTCCGCTCGATTCCTGCGAGGTTGTCGCCGCGATCAACATCGTCGCGCCATCAAACGAGATGCTTCCGGACAACGGAAGCACGCCTGGCGTTGGTGGCACATCGAGAATCTGTCCAGCAGCGTCTGCGGCCATGGTCATCATCACAGGAACCGCCGCAGTGAAGGTCAACCCGCCACCCTTTGTCGCAGTGATGATCATCGGTGCGGCAGCAGACTGCGCGAGCGCGAGCACAGTCACATTCGCAGTGCCAAATGGCAGTGTGATCGGAACTCCGCCTGGGTAGATCGAACTCGGCGCGACGGTGTGAAAGGTTGAGTAGTTGATCGTGAGCGCAAGATCGGCGCTGCCGACCGCGCCATCGAGGACATCGATCGAGAGCGCGCTAATCGCTCCAACCCACTGCTTGCCGACCTGTTCGACGCTGCACTGAAACTCGCCTGATGGAGTTGTGTTTGTGCCACCGTCAACACCGAACGACGCGGTGTACGGAATCGGATTGTTCCCTGAACCACCAAAGAACCCTGGAATCGTTTTCGTTCCCGTTGGCATGGTGACATCGTTGTAGTTTCCAATGAATGTCCCCGCGAACGGAACATCCATCGACAACGTCGTCACGAGGTTGCTCGTCGGCGTCAGAGCACACTGGTACACATCAGCTCCGAATGCAGCTGATGCGGAAACAAGACCGACAAGAAGCGAGGTCGTTTGCATGACGATAAAAGCTCTACATCAAGGGGAATGGTCTTTGGAGAGTACTTCCGATTTACTGTTGGACAAGCGGGGTCACTTGCTACCGCGCCGAGATGGAGGAAGTTCGGCAAATCTGCGCGCCGATCTCGGAATTATTCGGTCGATTTCGCCTCGCGCCTCATGCCGTCTAACCGCTCAAGTCTTCGTTGATGCACGGGGCGGCCGGGTTCAAGTTCAAGAAGCGCCTTGAGATGCACACGGGCTCGTTCCAAGTCGCCTGCCTCAATCCAACACTTTGCGGCAAGCTCTCGGAGCGCTGGGTCAAAAGGGTTCATCCGCACAGCGCGTTGCGCACTTGCCGCTGCGCCTGCGAAATCCTGCGCGAGACTCTGGAGTCTCGCGCACTCCGCCGGAATCGATGGATCCTTGTCGGTGCGGAGATCAACTTCACGAAGATGCGCAAGCGCGTCCAGTCCACGCTCGGTTCCGCGTAACGCCTTCGCAAATTCTCGATGTGGGTAAGGGTCCACCGGTCGTGCAGTCGCGTAGCGCAGAAGCAGCGCGCTGGTTTGCCCATCGAGCGCACTCGACCCATTGGCAATGCGACGGCGAACCACCGCTTCAAGCAGATCAGGATGTTCCGGATATCGCTCGAGAAATGCAACGAGCGTCGCGTCATCGAGCTCGGCTGTCGCGCCTTCGCGCGCTGGCCACGCCGACGCGTCAAACCGCAAGTGCGCGTTCGTGGCTTCGCCAATCGCACGATGCCATCGATCCACAACGGCGTTCAATCGTTTCGCTTCTGCGAGTGACGCATGCTTTTCCGCCTCTTCGTCGCCTTCGGTCAGACTGCGCGTCAAGGACACGACCGACGGCGTGGGAGACAAACCCCATGATTCGACTTGCGCGTTACTCCACATGCGAAACCGCGCAAGGAACTCTTCGCGCGACACGCCGAGCGCAGTCCGCATCGCTTCTTCTTCCTTCGCACCCTGCGCATATTGCGTCAAGAGCAGAAGCACGGCATCGCGACCGAAAGCCTCTTCCATGTACTCGACCATCCACGCGCCTTGCGCGTAGGCCATCTCACGATCTCCCGGTCGTTTGGGCCGAATGAACGCCCAATTGATGCTGTCCAAGTCAAAGAGCGTTCCTTGATGCACAGCGATGGCAAGCTTCTGGCAAGTTTCATAGGCGCGCGGCAGCTCTTCCATACGCACCGCGAGTGCCTCGGTCAACCAATGCGGCAATCGATTGAGTGTCAGTTCGAGTGTGACGGTGTGCGTGTATTCATGTGTGAGCACCGTGAGCCAGTCGAACAAACCGAGGTGCTTGGGAGGCGATCCTTCCTTGGGGATCTCGATCGCGATGACAGGACCAGTACTCGCCGCAATCGTGTGAATCCGCGGCATGCCCGTGATGCGCACGCCGAAACTCCGATGATCAGGCATGACATCAACAATCGTCTTGCGCTTTGGCGAGTAGCCATATCGCGCGACGACGCGATCGTGCATCTCTTCAAGGCTCGTGCTCATCAGTGCCGCGACCAAGGACGCTTCACCGAGTGGTGCGCGGATGATGAAGTGCGCGGTCTCTATGCGCGGCCATCCTGCGATCTCGCGCGCGAGTTTGAGGCTAAAAAGCGCGCGTTCATTGAAAGGGTCGAGCGCAACGGCGCGATCAAGCGCCGCGATGCCCGCGTCATCTTCGCCCGCTTGCAGCAACATCAAACCAAGTTCGGCCGCGCACACATGCCAATACGGTTCGCGCGCGACCGCCGCTTCAAGCACGACGCGCGCATCCGCATATTGGCGGTCGAGCGAAAGTTGACGGCCTAAGATCGTGAGGCCGAGCGCACTTCCAAGCGCCATCGCGTCGAGCTTCGCAAGCCAGGCACGGGCATCACCAAGGTCATAACGAGCTGCGCCGAGTGCGGCGCGAAGGGCAAGCGCTTCGGGAATTGGATGCGCCTCGGTCACAAGCGGCGCGAGCGCGATGAGGGCTGCACGGATGTCCTCTCGAATGAGTGCTGCTCGAGCGTCAAGCAGTGAGGCGAGTGGATGCCTCGGCGAGATACGGCGCAAGGCATGCGCAGCGCGATCCGCGCCTTCAAAATCGAATCGCTCAAGCGCGAGTTGACCGAGCAGACTCCACGCCATCGCTTCGCGAGGATTTCGACCGAGTGCCTCGAGCAGCGCCTCGACCGCTGGTTGCAACGCGCCGCGTGCGGCGAATCGTTCGCCTTCCATCAGGCGCGGCGTCGCGTCGAAGCGATCAAACTCCTGACGAGCACGCGCGAGCAGCCCGAGAATTGCTCGTTCGCCCTCGGTTCCATCCGCACCCAATCGAATCCCAAGCGCGATCAACCTCGCTCGCGCGACGAGATCCATCGAACTCGTCGGTGGAGCCAGTGATGCTGCGCTTCTCCGAATCTCTTCGCGCGCATCGTCATCGCGATCAAGCGCGAAGTACGCTTCTGCACGCATCGCCGCCGCGAGGGCAGTTGGTGCATGCTGGAGGAGCGCGGCGACTTCAGAGAACCGCCCTTGACGCGCGAGTGCCTCCGCGCGAAGTTCGATCGGAACCGACTCGTCACCAAACACTGGGTCATCGAGCCGCCACGCGTGCAGTGCCGCCTGCGCTATGCGTGTGGGTGAATCAAGATCACTCGCGTCGTAGACTCCATGCGCGACGCGGAAGTCCTTTCGCTCTGCCTTCGAGAGATGCTCGGCGTTCACAGCTCCCACGAGCTCTGGTGGAACTGGCGCCACTTCCGGAACGAAGGTCTGCGCGAGTGCGCCGGAACTCCACACAAACACCAGGAGCAACACGCTCGCTCGGAGACGATGGATGCATCGCGTAATCGCCACAGGAGCGTTGTACCCCAATCGTGATTTCACTTCGACGGAGTCGACGGCACAGGCGTAGTTTCGGTTGTCGGCTTCCACGGCCGAACATCGATCGCCCAAGCCGTCGGATCGGGGCTCGGGATCACGAGCGCCGCACGATCTGCGTCAGTCAGCGGCTGATTCACTGCGAATGCAGACACGCGCACGATGGTGGTGTCGAGGTTTGGCTTCGTGAGGCGGACACCAACGGGCGCGAGCGTTTCGTGGTCGTAGAAGACCTCGACCGTCTTGAACTCCGACTCCATGCCGCTGCCTGATTTCGGAGTCAAGCGGAGTCCATCCACTCCCGCGAGATTCTTCCACAGCGGAACATCGGTCGGAAGTTCAGTTGATACCACATCGAATCGCGCGAGCACTTCTGCCTTCGGCTGGCCGGTCGGGATTGGAAACGGGCCCTCGCCGAGTTTCAAGGGATCAAGTTGCTGCCCGGGCGCGACGATCTGTCGCTTCGTGAATGACTTGTTGCGCTCATCGAGTTCACACAGCCATCCATTCGCGTAAATCCAGTGATCGAGATGGCGATCGCTGCGGCCATTCACATCAATGAACTCCTCGAACAAGAATGCGAAACTCCGCGCGCCATCTTTCTGCTCAAGCACGAGCCGTCCGCGGCGCAGTTCGTTGTCGCCGACAAGGGCGTCTTGACGCTCGAGCGCAACGCGACCAGTCAGCGATGTGAGCGACTTGCCCGCCAACTCAAGACGATCCAAGAGCGCGGTCACGGCATCTGGCTGCACCGATACGGGCGCCGCCTGCAGCAACGCTGTCAACGCGATGGGAAGCAGCAGAAACATCATCGTGCAAAAACTCCAAGTGGTGGACGCGCGAAAGACCGCGCGCATTCCGTCAACGGCCGAGTCAGAACTTCGAAAGGTCGATCGCTTCGACGATATCAAGTCCAAAGCCATGCAGGCCTGGCATCGACGCCAGCGTCGTCGGATGATTTGTCAGTAACCGGATCTGCCGAATGCCAAGGTCTCGAAGAATCTGCCCGCCAACGCCGAATGTCCGGCCATCCATCGGCTGCGCCCGACCCGAAACGCCCTCAGGGCGCGTGAGATCTGGTGCATTCACATCGTCATCTAATCGCTGGATTCGCTGCAAGCGCGAAGCAAGCCCATCGCCCGCGCCTTCCGGTCGCAGATACACAATCGCACCGCGACCCTCAGCTTGAATCGCGCGCATAGAAGCGCGGAGAGAGTCGCCAGTCGAACGCGCGCTCCCTTCACCCACCACGCTGAAGATGTCGCCGAGCAGATCTCTTCGATGCATTCGCACGAGCGCTGGGGCACTCGACGCATGCGCGGTACCAATGTCACCGCAAGTCAAGACGAGATGTGGGGTTGGATCGACTGCACTGTGGTACGCGAAGAGTGTGAACTTCCCTTCCGGGGTCTCAATCGGTGTGCCACAGGCGGGATCAAGGCGACGCACTAAAGTCTCGCGCTCAAGTCGATACTCGATGACTTGCTCGACGGAGCAGAGCAGCAGTCCGTAGCGCTCACACAAGACCTCAAGGTCTGGGAGTCGAGCCATCTCGCCGTCTTCGCGCACGACTTCGATAATCGCAGAGGCGGGTCGGAGTCCCGCGAGGCGGCACAGATCGACAGATCCCTCCGTCTGACCAGTTCGCACAAGCACGCCGCCGCGGCGCGCGCGCAACGGATTGATGTGACCAGGACGCACGAAGTCATCAGGCGTGCTGTCCTCTTTCGCAAGCAAATGAATCGTCTTCACCCGATCACGCGAACTAATGCCGGTTCCGACGCCGTGCTTGGGATGTCCATCGACCGTGACAGTGAATCCCGTGCCGCGCAAACTCGTGTTGACGCCGGTCTGTGGACCCAACTCGAGGCGCGTGCAATCTTCCGCATCCATCGCGACGCAGAGGTACCCGTTTCCAACGCGCGTCATGAAGTTCAGCGAGTCGACGGAGAGCTTTTCGGCTGCGATCACGAAGTCGCCTTCATTCTCACGACTCTCATCATCCACCATCACCACAATGTGACCTTGGGCGATCGCTTGGAGAACTTCTGGAATTGGCGCGAAAGGCATGGGGTCGGGAAGTGTAGGACACGACCGCATTGCGTAGGATGTGCGCCCAATGCCCGCTCTGAAGAAAAAGAAGCTCAACGCACCCAAACCCGCGCGGCGCCCCAAGCCTGCGGCGAGTGTCAGGGCCGTCTCTGGGCTCTCCGCCCGACTTCGCGCACGACGCGAGAAGACACTCCGAGAAGTCACCGCCCTTCCGACTGCAGCTGGGTGCGAAGGTCGAGTGATTCGTTACATCGAGGCGTGGATGAAGACGATTGCCTCGCGCGCCACGCTCTCCCGAGATGTCTACGGGAATCTCCATATCCATCGGAGTGATGCGTCAGCAAACGCTGCGCATCCACCGCTGTATCTGACGGCGCACCTTGACCATCCCGCATTCGTCGTCCGCGAGGTCAAAGACTCACGCTGCATCGTGCTTGAGTTTCGAGGGGGCGTCAACGATCCATACTTTGACCGCGCGAACATCGAAGTGATCGACGCGAAGGGACGCGCGCATCGAGCGCGCATCACCGTGCTCGACGCGACCGCCAAACCGTTCAAGACCGTGGCGGCAACGCTCACTCGCCGCGCAAGTTCTGTCGCGGCCGGCGATGTCGCTCGCTGGCTTCTTCCAAAGCCACGCATTGCCCGAGGCACCTTTTACACGCATGCCTGCGATGACCTCGCCGCGGTCGCCGCTGCGATGTGTGCGTTTGAAGAGTCCTTGGGAAACGCCGCATTGTCGAACATGCGCCTGCTTTTCACGCGAAGCGAGGAGATTGGGTTCATCGGAACACTTGGGGTCGCCCGCGATGGCCTCGTCCCGAAGGACTCGCGCCTCGTCTGTCTCGAGAATTCCCGCAGTTTCCCGCACGACAGCCCAATGGGCGCGGGTCCCATTGTCCGCGTCGGCGATCGCATCACGGTCTTCAGCCCGGCGCTCACGAATCGCATCTCGCACATCGCGAGCGATGTCGCGAAGGAAGATCCGTCTTTCAAGTTCCAGCGCAAACTCATGCCAGGTGGTGCCTGTGAAGCGAGCGCCTTCGCAAACTATGGGTTCCTCTCCACTTGCCTCTGCCTGCCCCTAGGGAACTATCACAACATGCAGGACATCGACGCTGTCGCGGCTGGGAAGCGACCCGCGCGCGTTGGCAGCGAACACATCGCACTCAGTGATTACCACGGACTCATTCGACTCATCGCAGAGATCGCGCAGCGCATCGATGCGAAGTCGCCCACCAGCGAGAACGCCGATCCTGTCCATGCGCTGATGGAACGGCTCTGGGCGACGCATCACGCAATCGTCGGCGGCTAGACAACGCACACTCTGACTCCTCCTATGTCCACTGACTCGCGACCACCAACTGATCCAGCGTCCCTGCTTGATGCGCGATTTCGCGCGGCGATTCATGCGGTTTCTGGCATTGACGCAGACCCTCAGATCCGCTCGTCGACCAACCCAAGTTTCGGCGACTACCAGGCGAACGCTGCGATGTCGCTCGCGAAGGAAACGAAGGGCAATCCACGGGAACTCGCCGCCGCGCTCGCCGCGAAAGTCGATCTGAGCGGCATCGCGCAACCGCCCGTCATCGCGGGCCCTGGGTTTCTCAACATTCGTCTTGAGAACGCGTTCATCGTCGCCATGCTTGCGGCGATGGATCACTCATCGCTTGGCGTTGAGGCATCGAAGGAATCGCATGCGGCGGTCGTGGATCTCTGCGGCGTGAATGTCGCCAAGCAGATGCATGTTGGTCACCTTCGAGCGACCATCATTGGGGACACAATCGCGCGGGTGTTCGAGCGACTCGGGCGAAAGGTCTGGCGCGAGAATCACCTCGGAGACTGGGGGCTTCCCATTGCGATGACACTCGCAGCACTGCGACGCGCTCGCGTGGATCTCGATCGCCTTTCCCTCACGGATCTCAATGAGGCGTATCGCCGCGCGCAGCTCGAAGCGCGAGTCGACGACGCTGGACTCGCAGCGGCGCTCGCGACCGGCGCGGGCGCGCACCGCGTCGCGGAGTTGCGAGTTCAAGAGGAGAGCGCGGGCGAAGCGATGCGAGACGCGAAGGCCACGCTTCTCAAACTTCAGGGCGGTGATCGCGAAACGGTTGACGCATGGCAGAAGATCATCGACTGCACAATGCGCGAGGTCTACGCGGCGACATCGACGCTCAACGCAAAAGTCACCGCTGAACATAACCGAGGCGAGAGTTTCTTTCGCGATCGACTCGCGCCCGTTGTGGAGGCGTTCCAATCCGCTGGATTCGCGAAAGAAGATCAAGGCGCGATCATCGTTCCGTTTGCTGATCGCGAACGACCACTGCTCATTCGGAAGAGCGATGGCGGTTTCCTCTACGCCACGACGGATCTCGCCGCGCTGCGATTCCGCACGCACGATCTCAACGGAAGTCGCGTGATTTATGTTGTCGACGCAAGGCAACGCGACCACTTCAAAGATGTCTTCGACGCAGCCGCGATGATTGGATGGGACCGCACGCCGGATGGCGCGAAGTCGGAGATCACACATCTTGGATTCGGCACGGTGCTTGGCAAAGACAAACGCCCGCTCAAGACGCGCTCAGGCGAGAACTTCACGCTGAAGGATCTTCTCGATGAGGCGATGGAGCGCGGAGTCGCGGAGGTCACGCGCCGAGCGCAGGATCCGAACGCGCCGACGCATGGCATGCCCCAAGCCGAACTTGAGCGCGTGGGGCGCGCTGTTGGCATTGCCGCGATTAAGTATGCCGATCTCTCCAACGACCTCACGAAGGACTATGTCTTCGATCTCGATCGCATGGTCGCCTTTGAAGGCGACACAGGACCGTACTTGCAGTACGCACATGCGCGCATCGCAAACATTCTCGCCAAGGCGACCGACAGTGCGCAGGAAATCGCTGCAGCTCCGCACGCTGTGCAAGAACCCGCTGAACGCGCGCTCGCACTGCACTTGTTGCGCTATCCACAAATGGTGATCGATGTCGCGCGGACACTCGAAACGCATCGCATCGGCGCATATCTGCGCACACTCGCTGAGTGCTTCAACGCGTTCTATCAGAGTTGCCCCGTGCTCAAGAGCGAAGACGCGACCGTGCGACGCTCGCGACTTCGCCTCTGCGCCCTCGCCCGAAGCGTGCTGCAAGACGGCCTTTCGCTCTACGGCATCGACGCGCCTGAGCGAATGTAGTCGTCAACGACGAAACTGCTACGCACTCGGCTGCGCGGGAAGCGCCGTGTTTCCGCGGCGGTAGAGCATTGCATACGCGGCGCCAAGTGCAGCGAACGCGAATGGAATGCCGACGAGCAAGAGACCGACGCAGAGGAGGAGAATGGATCCAGCAACCGCGAGACCAACGGTGAGGCCATATCCAACGAGTGGCCAAACTTTGCCGCGCGATCCCTCCCAAGAAGTCTTGAGCGCAGCGCCGACACTCATCGGGGGAAGCGTTGGGTCGCAAGCGAGCGAACCTGCAGCGAACAGACGAACTCCTACAAAAGCGATCACACAGATGTAACCAGTCGCGAGCAGAATGACGCCGATCGGAACGAAAACCCACTCGAGTCCACCACCTAAGCCAAAGCCGAGTGCGAGGCATGCACCCCCTGGAAGGATCGCGGCGATCACAGCGACGAAGATCAAGCACGCCGAGACAAACCCAGCGCCTAGTGTCGCCCAGTAGCGTCGAAAGCCAACGAACAAGTCTTTGATGTCTGGTTTCCCTGCGACGGCGTTGGCGCCCGCGATGTACATCCCAGCGCCGAGCGGAATGCCGACGAACACCTGAATGATCGCGCCACAGCAACCGAACACGCCAGCGAGCATGGCGGCGGCGTCGCGATCGTCCGACAGCTGCGCTGCGAAGTTTCCGATTTGCCCGGGAATCCCCATGACCGTTGCGACCGCCATGTAGACAACACTCAGCAACAACAGCATCGCCCAGTGCTTCTTGAAAGTCTCAATTGCAATTGACCACGCTGCCTTAAAACTAAACTCAGGCAGGGTCACTGATGTGACAACCGACGACGAGATCCACGGTGCCGATGGAGCAGTTGGTGCAGTAGCGCGCGTGAATAACGCTGCGAGCACTTCGTCGCGACATGCGTCCATCCACGCGCTTGCACCCATGCGACAGACCTGCGTGGATTCGACAAGCCGACCGCCCGCGTGCATCGCCTGCATTTGCGCAAGATCGAGTGGTCCAACTGCGGCGCCGTTTTCAACGAAGTACCAGTGCATACTGACCTCCAATGCGGGAAGTGTACTTCATTCTTCGCGCCGTACACTCTGCGCGCCATGACCACGCGCGATCCACAACACGCCAATGCCCTCGTGTATGACCACCCACTGGTGCAGCACAAGTTGAGTCGGCTCCGCGATCGCGAAACGAAACACGCCGACTTTCGACGCCTCTTGAATGAACTCGCGGGGCTCATGGCGTACGAGGTTTGCCGCAACCTTCCGACAACCGATGTGATGATTGAGACTCCGGTGGCGCAAGCGAAGGGGAAAGTGCTCGCGACGCCTGTGACCATCGTGCCGATTCTTCGCGCGGGGTTGGGAATGACTGACGGACTGCTCGCACTGTTCCCAGAAGCGCGTGTAGGGCACATCGGGATCTATCGCGACGAAGAGACTGCCAAGCCAGTGACCTACTACTCGAAGCTTCCCGATGGGGTCGCCGATGGTCCCGTCATTCTCGTCGACCCGATGCTCGCGACAGGCGGCAGTTCAGCGCACGCAGTCGACATTCTGCAAGCACGCGGTGTTCGCAACATCCAACTCGTTTGTCTCGTCGCTGCACCCGAGGGCCTCGCGCACATGCGTGCAAACCACCCCGAGGTCACCGTGCACACTGCGGCGATTGATGAACGACTCAACGAGCGCTGCTACATCGTGCCAGGTCTCGGCGACGCGGGCGATCGAATCTACGGCACGCACTAACTCGCTCTAACGCGCTCACTGCCTCGTCGAGGGAATCCACGGTACATCGTTCACGCCATGAACTTTGTTCGCCACGCGCGCCATCGCGAACAGCAGATCGCTCAGTCGATTCATGTATTGCATCGCGCCTGCGCCAACGGGCTCACGCATCGACAGCGTGACCATCAAGCGTTCAGCGCGCCGTGAAACCGTGCGCGCGAGGTGAAGTCTTGCCGCAAGTTCGCATCCACTCGGCATGACGAACGCGCGCAGTGGCGCGTTCATCCCATCGAACTCGTCGATCCAACGCTCTGCTTCTTGAACATGCGCATCGGTGATGCGCATCACGCGATCACTCTGCTTTCCACCCTGCGGCGTCGCAAGATCCGCACCAAGGTCGAAGAGCCTCGATTGCACCTGCGCAAAGACTTCGAGCATGCGCGCCTCAACCGGCTGCGTCGCCTCACACGCGCCCATCACGATGCCGATGCAGGCGTTCGTTTCATCGACGGTGCCATACGCCTCAATGCGTGGGTCATCTTTGGATACGCGTGAACCTGAGAAGAGACCCGTTGTGCCGTCGTCACCAGTGCGTGTGTAGAGTTTCATGGGCGTTCGTCCGCGCAGGGAAGGGTCAAGAGGGAATTCTTATACTCTCAGCGTATGCCAGATGCCCGATTCTATTGGAGAGCCACCGCTTCCCTGCTCCTCGCGTTCAACGCTTCTGGCTGCATCGTGACTTCGACAAACACGACGCGCGATGTCGGTCCCCGCATCACTGCATCGAGTCTGGCAGAGGTCCGCGCGGGAGTCACGAGCGAAGAGTGGCTCATCGCGACCTTCGGCACGCCGACGAAGCGAGTGCGCGTCGAAACTGAGGGCGTTGACATCCTCCGCTACGACTCCGATCGCCGACGAACCGAGGGGTACTACATCTTCTTGCTCGTCGCGCACGCCTCGAACACGATCGATAGACGCTCGTGGTGGTTTGAAATCAAAGATCAGGTCGTGCAGCGCTGGTGGGAAGCGAATCCCGCCGATGAGACTGCGGAAGCGGCTGTCGCACCGCCGGCAGCGAAGTAGGGCAAGCGAATTCGAGTGCGCTGCAACGCACACAATGAACAGGACCCAAGCGACGCTTGGGTCCTGTGCGTTTGGTCATCGTGACTGTTCTGCACAATCACGCGTGGAATCGTGGATCAATAGTCCATGTCATCGCCGCCGCCGCCGGCCGGAGCCTTCGCCTTCTTCTCCTTCACCTCGGTGATTGCGCAATCCGTGGTGAGCAAGAGACCAGCGATGCTCGCCGCGTTCTGCAGTGCGACGCGCTCAACCTTGGTTGGGACGATGATGCCAGCCTTGACGAGATCGCAGTATTCACCGGTCGCTGCGTTGAAGCCGAAGTTTTGATCGGTGGAGTCTTCGATGCGTTGTGCAACGATCGATCCATCGAGTCCGCCATTCGCAGCAATCTGCTTGGCTGGAGCCGAGAGCGCGCGGAGCACGATGTCGACGCCCACAGCTTCGTCATCAGCAAGGGTCTTCTTCAACTTCTCAAGAGCCTTGCGTGCGCGAAGCACGGAAACGCCACCACCAGGAAGAATGCCTTCCTCGACAGCTGCGCGGCATGCATGCAGCGCATCTTCGACGCGGGCCTTCTTCTCTTTCATCTCGAC
>SXGU01296638.1_pt1 | contig 16223 bp, 11 predicted proteins | sample 3174531 | NCBI WGS metagenome assembly SXGU01 (sample SAMN11356863, study PRJNA531348) | freshwater metagenome | isolation source: freshwater sample F1-140 | place: China: Fuxian Lake, Yuxi | collected 2017-12-25 | reverse complement strand
ATGAAAACGTGTCCGCCTTACCTCTGCGCTCTTCGCTTCTCTGCGGTAAAAATGCAGTTTCCGTCACTTTTACCGCAGAGAAGCGAAGAGCGCAGAGATGATGAAATTGCCGGCCATTTCGAGTTGTGTAGATACCAATGACCTCGCGTCGGTGGAGGCCGTGATTGACCGCTAAAACGAACGATCAAAGCGAACCGGCCCCCGCCGAGCTTGTCTCGGTGGAGCCGTGATTGCCAACTCAGATGACTGTGAAAATCATCGCTCCACCGAGACAAGCTCGGCGGGGGCGGAGACATTCAAACCACGTCTTTCTAGCTGCCAATCTTCGTTCCACCGACACGAGGCCGGTGGGGACGGGACGCTCAGCAGTGCAACGGGAGCGCACGCCCGGCCTGTGAGCCGTGGCCAAGTGGTGCTTCGACCGTTACGGCAAGTCGAGCGATCCGACTTGGCCGCGAGACGCCGAACGTCGTTCGACTATGCCCGCGATGCCGCCGCTGCCACCGCGAAGCTCCAGCTTGAGCCAACGTGAGTTCGTCCAGCACCGACTCTTCGCTCGACTCCGAGCTTTCGCGAGACTCGCACGGTTCCTCTTCGGCCTGCCACGACAAGACCGCCGGCAAGCAGGGCTGCCACGCCGCCATCAGGCAACTCAGCCACATCAACAGAACTGCCAGCGGTCGAGACGTCAGCTTCATGGCTTACCAGATCGTCCAACGCGAGGAACAAAGTTCACATCAGAAAGCTTGGATGGCCGAGACGACGGCATTTTGGGCATTCGTCGCCGAGACGCAAGCGGCTTTTGCGTGAAGTCCACCGCGGTCGCCATCCCGCGAATTCTGGTTGGGCCTTGTCGTTCGCGCGGATGCGTCGATATATCCCCACCCCATGACCGCCTGGAAACGCCGATCTCTGGCTGTGCTGTTGCTGCTAATCGTGGCGTTTTCGTCGCTGCTCAACCTGACGGTGGCCGTGGCGACGCGAGCGGATGCGGATGCGCCTTCTCCCTTCATGCTCGTCGAAGCGTTTGAAGAGAGCGAGATTGAAGAGTCCGGTGAGTTTGTGTTGCTCGCGGACTCGAAGCCGTGCGTGTGGGCCATTGAGGATGCCTACGCGGCGCACATCGCCGAGGAATGCGAGTTCGATCGCGTCCGGCATCGCAAGGCTCATTTCTTGCGCGGGCCGCCAGTCGCTTGAACTGGTGAATGTTTCCGAAGGTTTGGCTGTCGCGCGCTCATTGACGACGGTTGAACGATGATTGCTTGGACCTGCGTGATTGTTTGACGTCCCCACCGACCTTGCGTCGGTGGAACGATGATTGGCCACTAGCCGCACCATCTTCGCTGGCCACGCCCCCGCCGAGCTTGCCTCGGTGGAGCGATGATTGGCAACTGGAGTCGCGCTCGTAGTTGTCAATCACGGCTTCCACCGAGGCAAGCTCGGTGGGGAGCTGTCAGCTTCAGCGAGAAGTGACAAAAGAATACAGCCGCTTGCCCGTCGATGTGCGAGCGACGGGCAAGAGTGCCCGTCCTACGGTTGCCGTGCCAGAAAGGGATTCGGTGATGAGTGATTTTTCCGTTTCTGTTGTTCGTTCGCCCCATCCGACTTCAGAGGGGAACCGACACTTGGAAGTCGGAGCGGGTTTCGGATCGAGATCTCGGAACACGCCGCTTCCGGTGGATGCGGCTCCCGGTTTGCTTGAGGATAAGGACAGCGATGGAACAATCGAGGCCGTGCCACGTTTCACGGCCGAGACTGTGAAGCGCGATGCGCTGGCCGGGTTGATCACCGGGTTGATGGCGATCCCGCTGACGGTCGGCATCTGCCTGATGTCCGAGTATCCCGTTCAGATTGGGCTGGCGACCGTCATCGTCGCCTGCGTGATTAGCTTCCTCCTGTATTTGGTCAAGCCGGGCAACCATGTCGGCGTGCCGGGGGTCGCGGCCGGGCTGGCTCCGATCCTGGCGATGGGGATTCACCGCTTCGGCATGGAGAACATGCCTTGGCTGATCTTCCTGACCGCGAGCTTTCAGGCCGTGGTGTGGCGCTACGGGCTGGCCAAGTACATCCTTAAGGCGGTGCCGCACTTTCTGATCGAAGGGCTGCTGGCGGGCGTCGGTTTGAAGATCGCGATGAAGTTCTTGCCGTACACCTACGAAACCATCGGGGATTCCAATGTGTTCTGGACCGGTGAGCGCGGCATGGTCATGTTCTGCTCGGCGGTCGGGCTGGTGATGTTCATGTACCTCTACAAGCGGTTCAAGGACTCCAGTCCGGGCGTGCCATACATCGCGGTCATCGCCGGCAGCGTCTGGTTGGCGTTCTATGTGAAGTTCCCGATGCTGCATGTCGAGCCTGTGGACTTCGTGCTGGCGTGGCCGTTCCCCGACTTCGCCCGCATCACGCCACGAATGCACGTCGAGATGGTGTTGTATGCCACGATGCTGATGCTGATCGACGTGATCGAGCAGGTGATGAGCAACGCGGCCATCGAACAGATCGACCCGCTCGGCCGAAAGTCGAACTCGAACAACAGCCTGCTGGTGATGTGGGTCGGCAACATGGCGTCGAGCTTCTTCGGCGGCATGACCAACCTGGACGGCCTGGCGAAGAGTTCGACGAACCGCATGGCGGGCGCGGTCACGAAGATGTCGTGCTTGTTCGTCGCGGCGGTGCTCGGCGTGGTGCTGGCGTTTCCCGTGCTGCTGTCTCATCTGCCGGAATTTTCGCTGGCGGTGCTGATGGTCTTCACGGGCTGGAAGATGGTCGCGGGAATGTACCACGTCGCTCAGGAGGGACCGTATGCGTTCGGCTTGGCGATGTTTTGCGGCCTCCTCGTCTTCCAGCATGGCATCTTTGAAGGACTGCTCGCGGCGCTCCTGGTTCACAGCTTCATCACTTATGTGATCTTCAAGCACGAGCAGGTGCCGACGTTGGTGATCCTCAAGAAATTCATCAAGCTGTTCACCGACGGAGTTCATCCTCATGCGACCGACACCATGGATGTCAACGAAGATGAGGACTCCGGCGGGCTGGTTTACAGCAGCGTGATCCGATCCAGCACCGAGAAGAAAGACCTTGACGACTTCATCGGGGACTGGGCGCACGGGGTCAATCACCACAACGTGCTCAGCGTCGTGGGCACGTACGACTCGGAAGGTCTGCTGTGGGGCACCTTCGCCAAGGACCTGCGGTCGGGGCACTTCCACATCCGCCGCTACTTCGAACACTTGTTCGAGCTGGACGACGTTCGAGTGCAATTCGAGACGGGTGAGACTCGGCAGTACCACGACATCTTCATTCGCTCCGGCTCGTATGTGTTTTCGTACCTCAAGCGGGGAGCCACCGTGCGCGTCCCGGCTCGCCAAAAACACGCGCGAAAAAAACACACCTGTTTCGAACACGCCAATTTCAATAAGGAACGTCTCATGGATCGCGAACAGATCGAATTCATCGCTTATCTGGCGGCACCCGTTGTGCTGCTGCTTGTCGGTAGCGTCACCGTGGTCAAACAAGGTCACGTTGGCGTCGGAGTGCTGTTCGGAAAATACAGCCGCGTCTTTCGGCCCGGTCTGAACTTCCGGCTGCCGTTTTTTGAGCGGGTCTTCCGCAACATCTCGCTGCAACTCCGATCGGCCGAGCTGGAATTTCAGGCGATCACGGGCGATCAAGCGAACGTCAACTTCAAGGCGTTGATCATCTACACCGTCCCGATGCGAAGGAGGAGACCATCATGAAGGCCGCCTTCAAGTTCATCGACGAGCGGAGTTTCATGCAGTCGCTGATCCGCAGTATCGAAGGGTCAATCCGTTCCTACGTGGCCATCAAGAAGCAGTGTGAGATCCTGTCGTTGCGGCGCGAGATCGTCGACGAGGTCAACTCATACATCGAACACGAGCTGCAAGACTGGGGCTTTCACCTCGTCGCTCTGCAAATCAACGACATCTCCTTCGACGAGGCGATCATGCGGTCGATGGCCCAGGTGGTGGCATCGAACAACATGATGCTCGCCGCGCAGAACGAGGCCCAGGCGCAGTACATCACCAAGACCCGCGTCGCCGAAGCCGAAGCCCAAGCCAAACGAGTCGTCGCCCAGGCCGATCGGGACGCGGACCAACTCCGTGGTGAAGGGAACGCGTTGCTCCGCAAGAACATGGCCACCGGTCTCGCCGAAGCGGGCAAGACCATGGAGTCCAACAACGTGGACCCCGCGTTCATGCTCTACACGATGTGGCTGGACGCGATGAAGTTGGTCGCCACGAACAGCCACGGCAACATCCTCTCCTTCGACGGTTCGCTGGAGGGCTTCGACAAAACCATGCGCCAGATGACCCAATTAAGCCGCAGCAAGGCATAAGTAACCCGAAGAGGCTGTGATTTATTGGAGCCGCGCCCGTCAGGAAGCGGTTGGCAGTCCTCGATATCACCGCTTCCTGACGGACGCGGCTACAAAAACTCACAACCTCGAAGCGTAAGCGAGGGCGAGCGCTTCACAGAGTTCGGAAGTCGGGATTTATCGGTTCGTGGAGCGCTCGCCCTCGCTGACGCTTCGAGGTTACTTTTCTGTTGCCGTTCGCCTTACGCTTCGGACGAGTTGATGCAGAATGAAAAAGGAAATTCATGTCACTGACTCGGCCGAATCAATCCGATTCAACATTCGCTGCCGACTTACTGGCGTCGATTGTCGTGTTTCTCGTGGCCCTGCCTTTGTGCATGGGAGTCGCCCTCGCGTCGGGAGTTCCGCCTGAGAAAGCGGCGAGCGTCGGGATCATCACCGGAATCATCGGCGGGATCGTGGTCGGATTGATCGGGGGCAGCCCGTTGCAAGTCAGCGGCCCGGCTGCTGGGCTGAGCGTCGTCGTTTATGAACTGGCTCGGACTCACGGCTACGAAAAGATCGGTTTGATCGTGCTGATTGCCGGCGCACTGCAATTCCTCGCGGGCGTCTGCAAGCTGGGCCAGTGGTATCGAGCGGTCTCGCCCGCCGTGATCGAAGGGATGCTGTCAGGGATCGGGCTGCTGATCTTTGGCAGTCAGTTTCACATCATGCTGGATGGCAAACCGCTCGGCGGCGGCGTGGCGAACTTGGCCGGCATCCCACAGGCCGCCTGGAACGGCATCGTGGCGGTCGGCGGTTTGAGCGGCCCGGCGATCGTCGCAGCGGTGACGTTTGCCATCCTCGTGTTCTGGAAATCACTCGTTCCGAAACGCCTGAAGATTGTCCCCGCGCCGCTCGTGGCTGTGGTCGTCGCCACCGTTGTATGCGTTGCATTTCGGCTCGAACTCAAGCGAGTCGATCTGCCCGAACGATTGCTCGATGCGGTCGAGTGGCCCGCCGTCTCCGGCCTGTCTGAATGGCATGACTGGCGTTCGATACTCGCCGCCGCCGTCGGCATGGCGGTCATTGCCAGTGCCGAGACGCTGCTCTCCGCCTCGGCCGTCGATCGCATGACGCCGACGCTCCGCACCAACTACGACCGCGAACTGACCGCTCAAGGAGTCGGCAACATGCTCTGCGGTGTGGTCGGAGCCTTGCCGATCACCGGCGTGATCGTCCGCAGTTCGGCGAATGTGGAAGCGGGTGCAAAGACGAAACTCTCCGCGATCCTGCACGGTGTCTGGCTGTTGCTAGCCGTGACGCTGCTCACCGGAATCCTGCGGCAAGTCCCGACCTCGTCGCTGGCGGCGATCCTGGTTTACACCGGCGTCAAGCTGATGAACTTCGGCATCGCGAAAAAGCTGGGCGAGTACGGCCGCTTCAAGATCGTGATCTACCTCACCACCGTGGTCCTGATTGTGGTCACGGACTTGTTGACCGGTGTTATCGGCGGCCTGCTGTTGGCGAGCGGCCGCCTGCTTTACACGCTGTCGCACCTGGAGATTCAACGCGAAGAGACCGCCGACAACCGCACGATCAACCTGCGTCTCCGCGGAGCCGCGACCTTTTTCCGAGTCCCTCAAATCGCGAAAGCTCTCGAATCGCTCCCCGGCAACGCCATCGTCCACATGCACGTCGAAGAGGTGTCGTACATCGACCACGCTTGCCAGGACTTGCTCACGAATTGGAAACACCAGCACCTGTCGCAGGGCGGCGAATTGATCCTCGACTGGGATTCGCTTGAATCCCGCAGCAGCGCCCGCTGAGGTTCAGAAGACTCTTGCTTGCGACGGCCGATTGTGGCATTGTGTTGCCCTCTTGCTCGGACTCAATCTCTTCCATCCTTTTTGTGAGGAAGTGAGATGATCGGCCTCGGAAACCTTCGGACTCAGGATTGCCAGCACATCCGGCGGCGCGAGCTGTTGCAGATGGGTGCCTGCTCGGCGTTGGGGTTGTCGCTGCCGCAGTGGCTGGCTGGAGCCGCGCGGGCGGAGTCGAACTCACCCGTGAAGTCGGTGCTGCTGCTGTGGATGTGGGGCGGGCCGAGCCATCACGAGATGTGGGATCCGAAGCCGAATGCTCCGGCGAAGATTCGGGGCTGCTACTCGCCGATCGCGACGGCCTCGCCGGGGATGCAGATCAGCGAACTGTTGCCGATGTGCGCGGCGAACTCGAAGCGGTTCACGATCATCCGCAGCATGGCTCACGACATGAAGGACCACAATCAAGGTGGCACGGTCGCGCTGACGGGAAGTACGAACGGCTCGCAGGCGTCAGGAGCGGTGCCGTTTCCCGGTCGCGTTCGGCCGAGCATGGGTTCGCTGGTCTCGTATCTCACTCGACGTCGCGCGGGTGAGTGGCCGGCGTTCACGGCCATCGGGCCGAACTGCAAAGTCAGCGGAGCCGATTTGCGCGGGCAACTCGCCGGAGCGTTGGGAGCGGCTCACGATCCGTTCCGCATCGACAGCTTCACGCACGAAGAGGGCTTCAAGATTCCGCCGTCGATTGAGCCGATCGCCGGAGTCGCCGGTTCGCGGCTGACCGATCGCAAATCGCTCCTCGCCGGATTGGACGAGATTCAACGCCGAGCCGAAGCGGCCGATGCGTCGCGGTTCGACGATCTACAACGCAAGGCGTTCGGCCTACTGACATCGACGCACGCCAAGCGAGCGCTCAACATCGACGAAGAACCAGTCGAGCTGCGCGAGCGATACGGGCACACGGTGTTCGGTCAGAACTGCATTCTCGGTCGGCGGCTGATCGAGTCGGGTGTGCCGTTCGTGCAAGTCAACTGGAGTGGCGACGCCGAGGACGAACAGCAAGGTGGCGACGGCGGCTGGGACTTGCACTACCGCCTCTTCGAACGGATGCAGGACCGCTTCTGCCCGATCTTCGACCGCGCCTTCACCGCGCTGCTGAATGATCTCGATGCGCGAGGCTTGCTCGCCTCGACGCTGGTCATCGCGATGGGCGAGTTCGGTCGCAGCCCGGAAATCAGCAGCATCGGCGGTCGAGAACATTGGCCGTTCGGCTATTCGCTGGTCGTCGCGGGTGGCGGCACTCCGGGCGGCATGGTCATCGGTTCGAGCACGGCCGACGGCGGATATCCCGCCTCACGACCGATTCATCCCGTCGATCTGCACGTCACGGTGCTGGAGAAGATGGGGCTCGACAAACTCGAACTGTTTGTCAAAGGCTCCGAAGTACTCGGCACGCCGATCAGCGAATTGGGATGAGGTTGCTCGGAGGCAGTGACGATGTTTCACGACATGCCGAAGAAGAAGGGGTACGACGAATTGAGGGAGACGACGAATAAGCGTTTCCCATTCGTCGTCTCCCTCAATTCGTCGTACTCTTTCCTCCTGTACTTCCTCCTGCAGGCAATCGGATCGCCAACACAAGCCGCAGCCGACGATCCCGCCCCCGTCACCCGCCTGACGAAAACGCACTTCTCGAAGTTCTTCCTGCGTTACTCGCCGAGCGGTTCGCATATCGCGTACTCGCGGCATTACGCCAACCGGCGAGCGGCCAATCAGATTTTGGTTGGGCTGCATCTCGTCAAAGCGGACGGTACCGACGACCGCCGCCTGCTGGCCGAGTTCGATCGCGAGGTGCAGATTCAAGAGCATCCGTCGTGGTCGCCGGATGGCAAACGGCTGGTGATTTCTGGCGGAGGGAACGACACGGGGAACTCGTCGAAGGACACGCTCGTCTGCGACATCGACTCCGAATTCAAAGCGACCGGCCTGCGAAAGCTCGTTCCCAGCCAGGGGGTGAGCATCGGCGAGGAGCCGTGTTTCTCGCCCGACGGCAAGCGGTTGGTCGCGGTCAGCACGACCGAGCGGCTGTTTGTCGTGGATGCCGACGGCAAGAACCTCGCTCAGATTTTGCAGGTCGACGGCTCGTACTGCCATCAGCCCGATTGGTCTCCCGACGGCGACTGGATCGCGTTCGCGACCGATCGAGACGGCAACATCGAAATCTACAAAGTGCGGCCCGACGGGACCGAGCTGACCCGACTGACTCGCACGCCGGGTGTCGATGCTCACCCGCGCTGGTCCCCCGACGGACGCTGGTTGAGCTTCACGTCGAACCGCGGCGGCAACTACGACATCTGGCTGATGCGCGCGGACGGTTCGGACGAGCGGAACCTCACCCGGCACTCGGCGACCGACGATCACGCGGCGTGGTCTCCCGACGGGAAGTCGATCGCGTTCGTGTCGATGCGCGACGGCGGCTTCGACATCTATCGGACTCCGGTTCCGGACGAACTGGCCGTCGCCGACAAGCCTGCCCCGAAATCGACGACACCTGTCGCCGCGCCGAACGATCTCGTGCTGCACTACTCGTTCGATGACGAGACCACCGACACGCGCACGGTGCGCGATCGAGCGGGGCGGCATTCGCTGGAATTGGCTGGATCAAAACTCGTCGCACGCGCGAACAAGAAATCGGGTGCGTTGGCGTTCGACGGCAAGTCTTCGTCCGCTTCCTCCGGCAACGCAACGACGCTGCGGCTGACCGGCCCGCTGACGATCTCGCTGTGGGTCCGCCCGGAGTCGATCACCGGCAACGGCTATCTGGTTTCGAAGCATGGCTGGAACATCTACCTCGGCACCGATGCGATCCCTCGCTTCGAGACTCGCACCGCCGAAGACAAAGCTTGGGACACGCTCGCCGCAAAGCAGCCGCTCCCTCCAAAAGCATGGTCGTTCGTGGCCGTCGTGTTCGACACGCAGGCAAAGCACAAACGAATCTACGTCGATGGCAAACTCTCTGCCGAAAGCTCCCGCAACGACGGAGCGATCGGAGCCGCCGCCGGCTATCCGCTGGAGTTCGGCCACTACGTCGCCACGAAGTCGCAGCCGTTTCACGGCCAATTGGACGAGATTCGGTTGGAGCAACGAGCCTTATCCGCCGATCAAATCCGTCAGGAATTCGAACGGCAACGCAAACTGGTTTTGACGGAGTAAGTCAGCCTTTCTAAGCTGACCTACTGAAATGGCGCTCCTTGTCAGCCGAAGCCGTTGGCCAATAGACGATTGCAGATCAGCCGGATCGCGCTAGCGACCGGTTTTCCAAGAATCAGACGGAACCGGACGCTAGCGCGTGCCGGCTAATGAATCGAGAACCTACCAATGCTGACGATCCAAGGTTCAAGCCAACGAGTTTGCAACGGCGTCACTCGCCGCGATGTGATTCGCGCAGCGGGGACGGGACTGCTGGGGACCAGTTTGCCGACGCTGCTCGCGGCGGAAGAGGCCGGAGCGATCATCGCTCCGAAGGCCAAGTCGGTGATGTTCGTGTTTCTGTTCGGTGGGCCGAGCCAGCTCGAGACGTTCGATATGAAGCCGGAGGCTCCGAAGGAAATTCGGGGGCCGTATCAGCCGATCGCGTCGCGATCGCCGGGGCTGCTCGTCAGCGATCATCTGCCGAAGCTGGCGGCGATGTCGGACAAGTACGCCGTCATTCGGACGATGACTCACGGGCAGAATGATCACAACGCCTGCCACATCATTCAGACCGGCCACGAAATGCCTCCCGCCGAACGTGGTCCGGAACGCGTGAACGCGACCGAGAAGGATTGGCCGGCATTCGGTTCGGTCGTCGAGTACCTCGATCAGCGAACGGACGCGCAGCGACCCGCCGATCAGCGCCGCGACTTTCCGAGTTTTGTTTACCTGCCGAATCGGCTCGGACACATCCAGGGCTACGACCGATCGGGGCAATACGCTGGCTGGCTCGGCCTGGGCTGCAACCCGCTCGCGACGAAGGTCGCCAAGCGAGACGCGAAGGACAACCCGTACTTCCGCGACTGCACCGACGAAGAACTGACCTTCCGCGTCGAAGGAGTCGAGTCACACGCGGACATAACGCTCGACCGGTTGTCGCGACGCGAGAGTCTGCTGACTCAATTCGACGCCGCAAAGCGAGAACTCGATCAATCGCGCGGCGTGCGCGACTTCGGCCGACTGCACGGACGAGCGATGGACCTCGTCACCTCGGAAAAGATGCGAGCGGCGTTCGACATCCGCCGCGAGTCGGCCCCGTTGCGAGACCGCTACGGCAGGCACTTGTTCGGCCAGTCAATGCTGATGGGCCGCCGCATGATCGAAGCGGGTGCTCGGTTCGTCACTGTCTTGTGGGACTGCCCGGACGGCTACAGTTGGGACAGCCATCAGCACTCCAACGACGTCGGCAAGCACTTGCTGCCGGGTCTCGATCAAAGTCTCTCGGCACTGCTGGACGACATGCAGCAACGAGGGTTGCTTGACGAGACGCTGGTCGTGTGCCTCGGCGAGATGGGCCGCACTCCGCGAGGCAACGCGAATTGGGGCCGCGATCACTGGGGCTACTGCTTCCCCGCCGTGCTCGCCGGAGCGGGCATTCGCGGCGGCGCGGTCTACGGCCGCTCGGACAAAGACGCCGCGTATCCGCAGGACAAACCGGTCAGCCCGCTGAACCTCGGCGCGACGATCTTTCACGCGCTGGGCATCTCGCCCGACACTCGAGTTCTGGATGCACTCGGTCGGCCCGTCCCCGTGATGGAAGGTGGGGAGCATGTGGTGGAGTTGTTTGGGTGAAGAGGAAAGGGTACGACGAATTGAGGGAGACGACGAATAAGACCTTTCATCGCCGCCTCAACACTTTGATGCCTGACTTTTCAAACTCATCAATCTCAGAGACGCCGTTGACGCAAGATCGCATCACGATTTCCTCCCATTCGTCGTCTCCCTCAATTCGTCGTACCCTATTCATCCGTCGAACCCTTCGGTGTCCCCCATGCCCGCCGAGATTCTTCACAAGGATTTGTCGTACCAAATCGTCGGCTGCGTCTTCGACGTGCATAACGAAGTCGGTCCGGGACTCCGCGAAGAGTGCTACCAGAAGGCGATGGAACACCGTCTGCGTGAAAAAGGGATTCCATTCCTGGCGAAGCCCGCAACGCGGCGCGAATTCCATTATCGCGGCCAATGCGTCGATGTCTTCGAGCCAGACTTGGTCGTGGCCGACCGGATCGTCCTGGAACTGAAGCATCACATCGAAGGGTTCGCTCCGGAGAATGTCTCGCAGACGATCAGTTATTTGAAGTTCTGGAAACTCGACCTGGGGCTGTTGATCAACTTCGCGATGGACAGCGCGAACATCGAACGGATTCCGTTTCAGCCACCGGAGGCTGCGGTGGAGGAAGACTACGACCACATCGCCGACTTCATCCCCGAATCCCTCAAGCCGGTGTTGCGGTCGATCCGCGAAGGGTTGCTGCGTCTTCATCAGGATGTCGGGCTGGGCTACACCGCGACCACATATCACAGTCTGGCGCAGGTCGAATGGCAGGGTTCCGGACTGGCCTGTGAGTCGGAGCCGCGTGTCGAGCCTCTGTTCCGTGAGCGTCGTTTGCCGGAGAGCCGCATTTCACCGATCATCGTCGATCACAAGGTTTGCGTGCAGGTGGAGGCGGTCGCTGATGACATCTCGGCCCGGGCGATTCGGACCATGCAAACTCACCTGCGACTGACGAAGTGTGCGATCGGATTGGTGGCTTGTTTTGGGAAGACTCGAATGTTGATCCGGGGAGTGCGACCATGAGGAAGGCAGAAGAGGGTACGACGAATTTAAGGAGACGACGAGTGGGAACAGCGGCAGCGAGGCGACCATTCGTCGTCTCCCTAAATTCGTCGTACCCTTTCTTCCTTCTTGTTTGTGTCTTCACATTCGCCGCTGCCCAAGAGCCAGCGAAGCCGACGTGGCAATACTCGGCCGAAGCGCTGCGGCCCTTCTGGCAGGGAGAGGTCGCCGAAGGGGAGTCGGTGCTGTTCATCAAGGACGAGAAGACCGGCGAGGCGCGGGCGTCGGTGCTGTTTCCGATTCGCGAAGTGCTCGCGGTCAAGAATTCCGTCGGCGATGTGACCTACGAGAACGGCAAGGATTTCGTCTGGAAGCCGGACTCGCGTGAGATCGTGATTCCGGCCGGGTCGCGGATCCCGACGAAGACCACTCAAGAATTGCGGCGGCCGGCGAAGACTCAGAAGTACGAGCTGACTCATCGGGACGGCAACGGCGAAATCTTTTTTGGTGCGCGGCTCGAATACGCCGAGATGCAGACCTGCATCACCTACCGGCACGCGCCGGATTTGTGGAAGTCCGCCGTGCCGAAGTTCGATCCGCTGGCGTTGCCGCGATCGGTGGGCAAGTTGGTCAGTCGGCAACCGTTGTCGATCGTGGTTGTGGGGGACAGCATCTCGGCGGGGTGCAATGCGTCCGGCTGGGCCGAGGGTGCTCCGTTTCAGCCCGCGTTTCCCGAATTGCTGCGGCGTCATCTTGAGGCACGATTTCGGAACCAGGTTTCGCTCAAAAACCCGTCCGTCAGCGGCACCGACACTGGCTGGGTGCTGACGATGATCGACAAGGTTGTTGAGCCTCGCCCCGACCTGGTGATCGTGGCCTTCGGAATGAACGATTCGGCCGGTCGATCCGCGAAGGACTATCAGGCCAACACCGAAGCGGTCATGGCCAAGATTCGCGAACGGCTCCCCGACGTCGAGTTCATTCTGGTGGCGTCGATGCGCGGCAATCGGGATTGGACCAGACTCAAACATGAGCTGTTCCCGGAGTATCGCGACGCGCTGGCCAAACTCTGCGGATCGGGCGTCGCGCTGGCGGATCTGACGTCGATTTGGACCGGCTTCCTCGAACTGAAAAAGGACTGGGATCAATCGGGCAACGGCGTGAATCATCCGAACGACTTCGGGCACCGAGTCTACGCGCAGGTCATCTCGACGCTGCTCGATCCGCGCGGCGAACCGTCCGCCGCCGTCGAGCCATCGAAGGCGATCGAGGCTGGGCCGCTCAAGTTCGTCGAGCAACGACTGCTGGGCAACTACACTTACTCGTATGCCTGCGCGGCGTTCGATCTCGACGGGGACGGCGATCTCGACCTCACCAGCTCCGACGCCGAGCCGAACAGCAATCTGTATCTGCTGCGAAACGACGGCAAAGGGAGCTTCCAGCATTCGTTCATTCAAAAGTACGCGGGGCAGAGCGAGCAGCCGATCCGGCTCGAACGCCACGCGATCGGCGACATCAATCGTGATGGCCGACCCGATGTTGTCATTGTGGACAATTTGTTGTCGGACATCCGCTGGTTCGAGAATCCCGGCAAGGAGACGATCGCGCAGCCGTGGAAGCTGCACCGAGTTGCTCAGCGAGGCGAAGTCCCCGGCTCGTATGACGTCGCGCTGGCGGACTTCGACGCCGACGGCGATCTCGATGTCGCAGCTTCAAGTTGGCGGCTTGGCAACCGATTCGAGTGGTTCGAGAACGTCGGTGCTCCCGGCAACGGTGACAAGTGGCAGCGGCGCGAGATCGTCAACGACATCGGCGAAACCCGCACGATTGCCGTCGCCGACTTCAATCGAGACGGCAAGCCCGATCTGCTCGGCACCGCGCGGACGACGAATCAAGTCCTCTGGTTCGCGAACTCCGGCAAGCCCGCCGCCGAGCCGTGGAAGAAAACCGTCATCGACGACAAGACCGTCGCGCCGACACACGGACATCCGACGGACATCGACGGCGACGGCGATCTCGACGTGCTGATGGCATTCGGCATCGTGGCTCCGGTGGCGGCGAACTCGCCCGACTCACATCAAGTCGCGTGGTACGAGAACGTCGGCAAGCCGGGCCTCGGTACCGAATGGAAGAAGCACCTGATTGCAGGCGGATTCCCCCAAGGCTTCGAGGCAGTTGCCGGAGACCTCGACGGCGACGGCGATCAGGATGTCGTTGCCACTGCTTGGAGTCCGGCGGGACAACTCACTTGGTTTGAGAACACCGGCGACCCGAAGACCGGTTGGAAGGCACACTCGATCAAGCAGAACTGGTCGAACGCCGTGACCGTGATCCTCGCCGATCTCGACAAAGACGGTCGCCTGGACATCGTCGCCTGCGCCGAACGCGGAGCCAACGAACTTCGCTGGTGGCGAAACGGCGGCCCAAGCAAGTGAATGAGTACGTTTCGCCATCGTCCGGCGTCATTGTGGCACGAGACGAACCAACGACACACAATGCTTGATCCTATTCGCCATTCATCACGCTCAGATGGAGCGCGACGCAGTCGGCCAGCGCGGCGACATTGTAGCCCCCTTCCAACAGGCTCACGACTTTGCCGCCGCAATAGTCCTTCGCGACACCGAGCACCCACTTGCTGAGCGTTTCGAAGTCTTCGGTCTCCAAGCCCAGTGATCCGATCGGGTCTTGAACGTGCGCGTCGAATCCCGCGCTGATCAGCACCAACTCTGGCCGGGCGCGTTTCGCAGCGTCGATCAACATGGTCTCGAACCGAGCGAGATACTCGCGTCGTGCCGTGCCAAACTTCACCGGCAAATTAAAGACCGCTCCCAAGCCTTTGCCTTTGCCGGTTTCGTCGACGTCGCCGGTGCCGGGATAAAACGGCGAGCGATGTGCCGAGAAGAAATGAACTTCACCGTCCTCGTAAAAAATGTCTTGCGTGCCGTTGCCGTGATGCACGTCCCAATCGACGATCAGCACGCGACGCAGTCCGTGCGACTGAGCGTGCCTCGCCGCGATCGCCACATTATTGAACAGACAGAACCCCATCGGGTCGTTTGCCAGGGCGTGATGTCCCGGTGGCCGGATGAGGCACAACGCTCGGCGATGTTTCGCGTCCGCTTTCAAAACTTGATCGACTGCGGCGCAGGCTGTCCCGGCGGCTCGTTCCGCCACCTCGAACGAACGTCGGCTGCACACCGTGTCGGCCTCGATCCGCCCACCGCCGTCCTTGCAGAAGCGTTCGACTCGGCCAATGTGACCGGCCGAGTGGACTCGCTGAAGTTGCTCACGAGTGGCGACTGCGATCTCTCCCTTTTCGCAGGCTTGATCGAGTTTCTGCTCGGCGAGTTTGGCGGTGATTCTCCGAAGCCGCTCCGGTTTTTCCGGATGCTGGCCGGTGTCGTGTTCGAGAAAAACTGGATCGGTGAAAAGGAGTGTCATCGCAGCCTCGTCGTGGGGCACGTTTTCAACGTGCCAGTTCGGGGCGGGCACGTTGGAAACGTGCCCCACATTGGCGGGGATTGTGGCAAACTCGTCGCTGCTCGACCACGTTTCGGGGACGGCTATAATCCTCCGCCGTTGTCCTTCTGAGCCCGATAATCTCTGTCCCATCGAGAGTCTCATGCAGATTGTGCAGTACGGCCATCCCGCTTTGCGCTGGAAGGCGAAGCCGATCCAGTCGATCAACGAAGAGCTTCGCTCCGTCGTGGGCGAGATGTTCGACTTGATGTACTCGGCGAAGGGAATCGGCCTCGCGGCCAATCAAGTCGGGCTGCCGCTGCGATTTTTTATCGTCAACGTGACGGCCGACCCGGCAGAGAAGGACGAGGAGATTGTGTTCCTCAACCCCCGCATCCGCCGCCGCAAAGGGACCACGACTGGTGAGGAAGGCTGTCTCAGTCTGCCGGGACTGTACGCCAACGTGGACCGTGCCGAGGAAATCGTCATCGAGGCGTTTGACCTCGAAGGCGCAGGCTTTGAGATGGACCTCGACGATTTGCCGGCTCGTGTCGTGCAGCACGAGACCGATCATCTCGACGGTGTGCTGTTTGTCGATCGGCTCGCGCCGGATGATCGGCTGAAGGTGGAGCCGAGGCTGCTTGGCTTCGAGTCGGACTTCCGCAAGCAACAATCGACCGGCCAGTTCCCGCCCGAGGCCGAGCTCAACCGGCACCTGCAGTTGGTGCAAATGGGACGGGGGTCAAAGTAATTGGCGCGCCGGAGGGCGTCAGCCCCCGGACGACCGGAAGACTCGGGGGGCTGACGCCCTCCGGCT
>SXGU01053889.1_pt1 | contig 16226 bp, 11 predicted proteins | sample 3174531 | NCBI WGS metagenome assembly SXGU01 (sample SAMN11356863, study PRJNA531348) | freshwater metagenome | isolation source: freshwater sample F1-140 | place: China: Fuxian Lake, Yuxi | collected 2017-12-25 | reverse complement strand
CCTAGCTCTTTGCCGAGCTTGCGGTGGTCGCGCTTTTCCGCTTCTTCCAGCATGGTAAGGTGTTGTTTCAAATCTTTTTCGCTTGCCCACGCCGTGCCGTAAATTCGTTGCAGCATCTCATTTTTTGAGTCACCGCGCCAATATGCACCCGCAACTTTCAGTAGCTTAAAGCCAGTGCCGATTTTAGCGGTGTTCGCAGCGTGCGGCCCACGGCAGAGGTCAATAAATGCGCCTTGGCGGTAGAGAGAAATTTTTTGGTCAGCGGGAATTGCGCCGATGATTTCCGCCTTGTAATGCTCGCCGATGGACTTAAAGAAATTAACCGCTTCGTCCCGATGCCATTCCTCGCGGCGGATTTCTTCGCCACGCGTCACGATTTCGCGCATTTTTTGCTCAATAACCGCTAAATCATCGCTGGAAAACGGGGTTTTACGAGAAAAATCATAGTAAAAACCATTGTCAATCGCAGGGCCGATAGTTACCTGCGTTTCTGGAAATAATTCCTTCACCGCCTCCGCCAATATATGCGCCGTGTCGTGGCGGATTAGCTCTAGCCCGTCCGCGTCTTTGGCAGTTATAATCTGCACGCTTGCGTCCTGCGTAATCGGCAGATAAATATCGCGCAAAACCCCATCAACACGCACACACAGCGCAGCTTTCGCCAGCCCTGCGCCAATGCTCGCGGCGAGTTCTTCGCCAGTTACAGCACTCGCAAATTCGCGTTTAGAACCATCAGGAAGGGTAATAACAATCGGTTTATTGGGCATAATTGGTGACTAGTGATTGGTGATTGGTGAACAGTGTTTATAGCAAGTTTTATTTTGCTGTCTACTATTCCCCATCAAAAAAATCACCTAGCGCAACGAAAATAGGCAGTGATTGTCAAATCATCCTTTATCGGCGCTGAATTATGAGCTTTGAATTTTTTGGTGAGTTGCTCAACTATTTTTTGCGCTGGATTGTCTGAATTTATCACATTTGACGATTTTATTTCCTCTTTAATAGCCTCTTCATCAATTAAAGAGCCATCATAACCGTTGGTTTCAATAAGCGCGTCGCTATATAGCAACAGTAAATCACCAGCCATAAACGGCGTATATTTTGTATCATAAGTGGCATTGGCAACTGCACCAAGCGGAAATCCACGACCGCTTAACTCGGTTGTCTCGCCAGAAGCACAAGAAACCAGCAGTGGCGCGGTGGAAGCGGCCGAGGCATAAAGCAAGCAATTCGCGTCCGTATCAATTATTCCGTAAAACATGGTGGCGAATTCATCGCGTTCCAACAATGGATGTAGGTGGCGGTTTAGCGCGGCAAGGAAATTAGCAGGGTCACCGCCAGCATGTTGTAATTCGTGCATCACCGTGTGCATTCTGAATAAATTCATGGAGGAGCTAATGCCATGTCCAGAGAAATCAATAATATAGATTGCAATGCGGTTATCCGAAATCGGTCGCATTCCCCAACAATCACCGCCAAGGGTGGAGGAAGTTTCAAAATACGCGCCCATTTTCATATTAAAAACACGCTCACACATCTGTAGCTGTGTAGGGCTAGGCATAAGACGCTGCTGCATCAACCGCGCCATTTTCAGCTCTACCAACATGCGTTTTTTATATTCTGTTAAATCCTCCATCAGCAACTTTTTGCTTAAATGGACAATGGTTCGTGCCGCCAGCTCTCGCGGTTCAATTGGCTTGCAAACATAATCCGAAGCCCCAAGGTCAAAAGCTTTCAGCTTTTTTTCCACATCATCAAGAGCGGTCTGCACGATAACGGGCATGTTTTTGAACACATCATTCTGGCGAATCGCCTGAAGATAAGCGAAACCGTCCATTGTCGGCATCATAATATCCAAAACTACTAAATCAGGTCTGCGTGCATGGGTGATTTGCAAGGCTTCTGAGCCATCTTCTGCGGTAACGATATTCTTAAAACCCCGCGCATTCAAGCTATGAACAATAACTTTTCTGCCCAGCTCGACATCATCCACCACCAATATAAGAGAATTATGCAGCCGATCATCGCTTATAACAGTATCTTCTGTATCGTCGTGGAATATATCAAGCATATTATTTCCTCTAATAATTGAACAGCATATTTAGCGTTTTATCATCATCAGCAACCCACGCACGGTCAGAGAGCATACGGATAAACATTAGCCCCCTACCATGTGGCAGCACATTATCGTCATTATCATTTTCAGGCATCAAAAAACCAGAACCCTCGTCTTCCACTGAGATTCTAAGGCGATTATGCCCATCCCATATATTTATATTAATGCGCTTGTATTTATAATCATCAGATTCCATGCGCTGGTTTATTTCATCTTGATATTCGTCAAAACTGCTAACTGATTTGAATTTTCCGTCCATCCCTAAATTAGCATGAATAATCGAGTTCATAATAGCTTCTTGCAAGCAGGTTTGAATTTTTATTATCTGCTCATCAAGCAAATTAAACCGATTACTGATAGTTTGCGAAATCACTTGCGCAACATGGTGATTAAAACAGCTATGGGTAGTCAGAGAAATGCTAATATCAGGTGAATCAATTAGCAATTTTTCAAGCAAGCTATCCATCTTGTCCTTATAGCTTACCTCAATAAAGGCAGAATATGGGCGAGCCAAAACCACCTCTAGCTTATCGCCATGATGCAAAGAGAAAAAATGTGGAGAGCTTATAGGACGCGTCGGCATTCGTACTAGCGAACCAATGCTACTGACCATGCCGCGCAATGGTAGGTTAGAAAACATAATTACTGCTCAATGAAAAATAATTGGTCGAATTTGGAAATGTGAAATATTTTCTGCACCTGCCCGCAAACTTCCTGCAAGGTCAGAGGAATTTTTCGCGCCTGACACTCTTCACGCAACAAAAGCAACATCCCCATACCAGCGGAATCAATAAACCCGACATCAGCAAAATTCAGAACCAAAGCATTGGGTTTAGTATCAGCCTCTGTAATTAAATTTAGCACTTCCTTAAATTTTTGTGTATCAGAAAAGGAGAATTGACCAGATAGCTTAACAAATATTTTTTCCTCGGATAGCAAGATCGTATGTTCCATGTTTCCTCCTTAAAATAATTCAATATCTTCTAATACTGCACTCGTATTTTCATGCTCAACGCTGGCTTTTTCTTCGCCTTTACCATCATCATCAGCCCCCAACCCGACTAGGCTTAAGCGAAATAGTTTCTCAAATTCACCCAAGCGAAACTGCCCCGCAATATTCTCTGCGAGTTCCTCGTTAATGGTTGACTCATCAATTTCAGGAAGTTCTTTGATGCTTTCAGCGCGAAGCTCTCTCATCGCCCCGTCCATGTAACTCAGCAGGCGAACACTGCTATCAATATATTGCGTGGTGCGGTCTTGAAATTGTAAATTAACCACCATCCCCGAAAGCGAAGCAGAAATTGCCTCGCTCGCACTTGCCGAGGCATTCAAAACCGAGGAAAATCTGTTTTTCTGCTCGATCATACTTCGCATTAACAGCTGTAATTTTTCCTGCGCCATCATAGTTTGCGACATGTCGGTCGTCGCCACATCCTGAAGCACTTCATAGCCAGCCTGTACGCTTCCGCTAACTGTTCGAATGCGCGAATTTATATTTTCCGCCATATCACGAATGGAGTTGGAAACTTGCTTCACCTCATCAGCGACCACGGCGAAGCTTTTACCTGCCTCCCCTGCCCTTGCCGCCTCAATACTGGCGTTAAGTGCCAGCAAATTTGCCTTTTTGGTAATGGCGTGAATATCGGTCACTAAATTTTCAATTGAGGCGATATTTTTAATTGCATCATCAAGCATATAAACCATCTCAATAGAACGGCGCGAAACAAATAATATCTGGTCAATCGAGCCTTTTAGAGTGGTAGAAAATAAATCGGTAAAATCCTCCATGCTGATTTGCTCATTCCCAACGGTAAGAGTATTGGCTAGTTCAGAAATCTGACCAACTTTTTCGCTTTGTTCTTTTATTCCAGAAGCGAAATCGACAAAGCGTTCCGACATTATTTTTGTAGAATCCTCAACCAACTTTGCCGTTTGCGGCAATTTCTGGCATAATACATTAATCGCATGGTGATAAACTCCTGTTGTCGAAGTCCAGCGCGTTAGAATTTCTGTTTGTGAGTTGTTTGCCGAATTTTCTTCGCTTAATGAATTAATTATATCCAGCGCGTCATTGGAATTTTCATCAATATTATCTGGCATATATTCAACCGCTATTTCATCCACAGGTGCTTTTTTTCGTTTCCGTAAAATCATAACCACAACCCCATATTGCATGATTGAGTTTTCATATAATCACTCAAAAGTTGTATAAATAGACACACTAAACCCAATTAATATTTTAACTATATCCCGCGCGTTTATTTTTTAATTTTATAGAAAATGTATAAATTATAGATAATTAGGAAATTAATCACCAAGTAAAGCCAACAGATAAATTCCCCTTACTTAAAATAAGCCATACACTAAAAAAACCTATAGTTCAAATAGAATTGCAACTTATAATTGCTTTTTTTGCAACAATTTTACAACAGGTCTTTCCAATATTGGGACAGACAAGCAATAACCAAACAAATTGGGAATAAATCAATTAGCGGCGAGTAAGGCGCATAACTTCGCGCTCAACGATGCGCTCAACGATAGCGGGAAGATTTTTATCCAGCCACTCTTTCATCATTGGCTTTAGCATTTCCGCCACCATATCCTCCACCGTCATTCCCGAACGGAAAACAGGCGAAGGCGTGGTCATTAGCGGTGCAAGTGGCTCATCGGTATTTTTTAATTTGGTGAGCGAAGCAATCGCCGCCCCCTGCGCCGCTTCAGAAAGCAACGCACCATTATCAAAGGCAGTTGTCTCATGCGGTTTTTCTATTTCTTCAGCAATAATTTTAGGAGTTTCCACAGCCGCAATAGGCTCTGGCTTCACTTCTTGCTTCACCTCTAACTCTGCCTTTGATTCTGGCGCAAGTGCCGCGTCAATATCGCTAAGTATGTCAGTTGCCACACCAGCTTTTTCGACCTCCGCAACATTTACCACACTGCCGTCATCAGTAATCATGTCGGTTAGCTCTAATATATCGGATGCAGAATAGGAAACATCCGCAACACCGCCAGCTGGCTTGCCTTCATCACCTTCATCAGCGATAATCTTGCGAATGGATTGCAGAATTTCTTCCATTGAAAGGTCTTCTTCACCCTGTTTTTTTGCCTCCATGGCGTATGTCTCCAAAGCGATTTTTAACAGAAGTCTATGCTACATTAAAAGACTATTATTACAGTCCAATCAACTGATATTTTACACTATTATAATGTTCCTTCGGATTTGGCACATTACTATTCAGTTGTAAATCACTGCTGGTAAGCTTTCCGATGGTTGCAAGCAAGCGATATGCCGAGGTTTTTTCTGCCCGCCGCGCTTTTATCAAATTAACCTGCGCGATAAAATTTTCTTGCTCAGCATTGAGAACATCCAAAACCGTGCGCGTGCCGAATTCATTTTCCTTTTGCACACCATCAAGTGCTGCCTGCGCTGCTTTTGCCGCTTCTTCATTGGATTTTATAATCGCCGTTGCCGTTGCCAGCCCTTCCCACGCACTGCTCACGCTCTGCGCCACTGCCGCGCTTGTGTCCATGCTATTGAACTTTGCTTGCTGCGCTTGATTTCGCGCTTCCCGCAAGCGCGACCATTCCGCGCCCGACTGATAAAGCGGAATATTCAAATTTAATTTTATCGCATCGGAATCAAAGCTATTTATAGAGTTGGAAACACCATCTCCGCGGCTCATCGTCCCTTGCAAACTAACGCTCGGCAAAATCGCTGAACCGCTCACGAATATATTATTTTTCGCTGCATTTTCGCTCTGCCGTGCCGCTTCTAAAATCGGGCTATTACTCGTCGCAATTTCATTCGCCAGTGCCAGATTTTCAGGAATGCCCGCAGGTATCTCAGGCAGCTCCAAACCATCAGGCGCATCATAACCAACAACGCGCTTAAAGTCGGCTTTGGCAATCTCCAAATCGCCAAGTGCTTGTCGCTCCTGCGCTTGCGCTTGCGCCAACCGCGCCTTTGACTGCGCCACATCGGTAGCCGTTATAACTCCAACCTCAAACCGCGCATTGCTTGCTTCCAACTGCTTGGTAAGAACATCAACGGTTTTCTGGCTTAGCTCGAGAACTGATTTTTTTTCGACAATATCAGTATATGCCACAATCGCATTATATAGCACCTGTTGTTCCAGCGCGGAAAGCTCGGCGCGAGCGGCTTTCACCCTGTCTTTTGCGGCTTTGAAGCTAGCAACACTGCCACCGCCACTGAATATCGGCTGTTCAATGTCAAGTGAGCGCATTTTGGTGTTGCCATAGTTCCATGTCTGCGCGACATCACCAGACCGCGCCCTGCCCTTGCTAAGAGCGGCGGAAACGCTAGGGCGAAAGCCAGAAATAGCTTGCGCCACGCCCTCATCCACGGCTTTTAATTCCTCGCGCTTTGCTTGCAGCTCAGGGTTGTTGGCATACACAAATTCTAAAGTGGATTTTAGCTGCTGCTCACCAGCGGCAAACGCAAAGCTAGGCGCGGCACATAGAAGGAATAAAAAAACATAAATGCGGCGGATTATGGAGTTCATACGCCTTTTATAATGTTTTTATGCCGCCACGACAAATGAAATCACCACTTCGCTGCCTTCTAGCTCATTTTTCACGCTGAATTTTGCGTTTTGCGGCGCGGATGGCAGCATCTCCACAGCCAAAACCTGCTCCAGAATATAAGCCTGATTTGAAGCCACCGCGCCCGCGATTTTTTCATTCGCGGCGATATGCAGGCGGATTTTGTCAGAAACATTAAGATCCGCATCCTTCCGCGCCTGCTGAATCATCCGCACAATATCCCGCGCCAAACCCTCGGCTTCCAATTCTGGCGTGATGGTGGTGTCCAAAATCACCAGCGCGTCATTGCTGGATAACGCCTGCGCCCGCCCAGCATATTCAGGCTTTGGCTCAAGTTGAAGGGTGTATTCACTAGGGAGCAAAACCTCGCCACAAATTTCCACATCGCCATTTTCAAGACGCTTCCACTCGCCTTTTTTAGATGCAGGCAAAATTTGTTTCATCTGCGCTGGCAAACGCTTGCCGAGGATGGCGGAGTTTATGGAGAGTTTTAGAGTGGCGTATTTGCTGACATCAATTTCACTGGCGATGGTTTTAACATTGATTTCATCGCAAATAATTTCGCCTAATTTGCCATCAAAATTGCCGCTACCAACAACGGTAAGAGATTGCAGTGGTTGGCGCACACGAATATTAAGCTTGCCACGAATAGCAAGGGCAGAGTTGCAAGCATCACGAACTTTGTCCATTTGGGATATAATTTCTTTTTCTGCTTGAGTGGTTGCATAAAGTTTAGGAAAACCAGACAAATGCACACTTTCTTTATTAGTGAGTTTTTTGTAAATTTCTTCTAAAGTTAAAGGTAAAAGCGGTGCTGCAGCACTACAAATTGTAGTTAATACTATATAGAGAGTAGCATACGCAATTTCCTTATCCTCTGATTCTTTATCATTACTCCAAAAGCGTTCTTTGCTACGACGAATATACCAATTATTTAGAATATCAAAAAATTGCAATACCGCTTCGCAAGCGGTTGGTGTATCATAAGCATCTAGGGAAGCTTTAATAGTTTCAACAGCATATTTGCATTTAGCAAGTATATAAAGATCCATTATGTCTTTAGATTCAAGTGATGCGGATACATAAATATTATCAGCATTCGCATAAAGCGTGAAGAAATTATAGGCGTTCCAGATTGGTTTGATGGCGAGGCGCACGACATCGCGGATGAATTTGCCGTCTGGGTCAACCATCAGATCCTGACCGCGCATTACGGGCGAAGCAATCATCAACCAACGCAGCGCATCCGCGCCAAATTGATTGATAACCTCCATCGGGTCTTTATAGTTTTTAAGGCGTTTGGAGTATTTAAGCCCCGTTTCCGCGTCGAGAACAACGCCATGACATATACAATTTTTGAAGGGAATTTTGTCAAAAAGCGCGGTAGAAAGCATAATCAGCGTGTTAAACCAACCGCGAGTTTGCCCGACATATTCGGTAATGAAATCAGCGGGGAAATGCTCCTCAAACCAATCTTTATTCTCAAACGGATAATGCACCTGCGCGAATGGCATAGAGCCAGACTCAAACCAGCAATCAAACACATCCTCAACGCGGGTATATTCCTCACCATCTTTGGTGATTTTTATATTGTCAATATATGGGCGGTGTAGATCCACAACTTTCTGCCCACTTAATTGCTCAAGCTCGGCGATACTGCCAATAACTATAATTTTGCCAGATTTACTGCGCCAGACAGGTATCGGCGTTCCCCAAAAACGATTGCGCGAGATGCTCCAGTCGGGCGCGGTTTTCAGCATGTGTCCCATCTGCCCGTCGCGGATATGCGCGGGAATCCAGTTAATCTGCTGGTTTAGCTCGGCGGCACGATCGCGGAATTTTGTCACCTCCACATACCAGCTTGGCATTGCGCGGTAAATCAGCGGCGTGTCCGTCCGCCAGCAATGCGGGTAGTTATGCTTTATTTGCTCTTGTTTGATTAGTTTTCCTTGTGCCTTCAGCCAGTTGATGATGCGTTCGTTCGCTTCACCAAATTTATATTGCACAGTGTTTTCGGCAATTACATTGAGACCTTTGAGTGATAAGTCAGGCAAATCAAAAATCTCATCCGTATATTTACCTTGTCCGTCCACTGGGCAGACGAGTTCTATGCCATTTGCCTCGCAACATTTTTGATCTTCCTCACCAAAGGCGGGGGCGAGATGCACAATGCCTGTTCCGTCGCCATCAGTCACAAATGATGATCCGTCTAGGATGCGGAAGGAATTTGCGTTGTCTTTGAAGTAAGGAAAGAGCGGTTTGTAGGTTAAACCGATTAAGTCAGAGCCTTTTAAGCACCATTTCAAACCAATAGTCATTGTAGGTTCTTTTCTATTTATTGCACTGAAAGCCCCTTTTAATACATCAAACGAATCTTTTCCTTCCAAACTTATTTTTTTTGAGTCTTCGTTAAAAAATAACATTGTGGTTGGCAAGCCAAGTTCTTTTTTATAAAAATTCAGGCTGTTGCGAGAAGCTAAATATACTACTCCATCAATAGAAATTGGCAGATAATCAATATCTTTATTAACGCCCAAAGCTAAATTGCTTGGAAGTGTCCAAGGCGTTGTAGTCCATGCCAAAATTTTATATAATTTTATTGGTTTTTTAACTTTTTCAATAAAATCCAAGTATTCTTTTTTGGTTTCTTCTGAAGGAATATTTCCAATATGGTTTTCTGCACTCTCAATTAGTGCCTCACGAAGCTCTTCAGATAGTTTAGAAATTATTTTAGGCACTTCATTCAGCTCAAACGCAACCGTAATCGCCTTGTCTTCGCGCTCGCGGTAGGAATTATCCAGCTTGGTTTCGAAGTTGGAAAGCGGGGTTTCGGCTGCCCATGAATAGGGCATAACGCGGTGGGCTTCATAGACTAAACCCTTGTCATAAAGCTGCTTAAACGCCCATAGGACGGATTCCATGAAGTTTCTATCCATGGTTTTGTAGTCGTTTTTGAAATCCACCCAACGGGCTTGGCGAGTGACATAATCCTCCCATTCGCTGGTGTATTTCATAACAGATGTTCTGCAATGCTCGTTGAATTTATCAATTCCGTAATTGGTAATTGCCGCCCGCCCAGAGATTCCCAGCTCTTTTTCGCTGCCCATTTCGGCGGGCAGACCGTGGCAATCCCAGCCAAACCTGCGCTCCACGCGCCGCCCTTGCATGGTTTGATACCTTGCAAAAACATCCTTCACAAAGCCAGTGAGCAAATGCCCATAATGGGGCAAACCGTTCGCAAATGGCGGGCCATCGTAAAATACAAATTCGCCACCTGCTGGTTTTTCTACTGATTTTTCAAAGGTTTTTTCGCTCGCCCAACGCGCCAAAACCTCTTTTTCAAGGCTGGCAAAATCAGGGTTTGGATTTACAGTGGGATAGTGTTTTTTCGTTTCAGACATGGATTATGAGATTTCTTTGGGTTTTTGGTTATATAAGACGCGGATTTATAGCGTTTTTCAGATTTCTTTGCAAGAAGCGAGTTTTACTCATAATTTCTTTACTAATAGCTGTTATATTCGCCATATATAAACAAATAATTCAGGATAATTCAAATGATTACAGCATATTATCGGCGTGGAGAGGTGGTTTTGTCCAAAAAATTGGCAAGCCATGAGGATTTGCCCGCGAACACGCTGTGGATTGATATTTTGTCCATAAGCGGCGCAAGCAGCGAAGAATTCGCCTCCATAGAAACGCAGCTAAAGGTGCAGATTCCTTCGGGTGGCGAGGTGTGGAAAAACCATGTGCTAAACCGCCTATATATGGAAAATGGCGTGGGCTATATGACCGCGGCGATTATTACCAAGGTGGAAAGCCCATATCCAGAGACCAGCGCGGTGACCTTCATCCTCACCAATGATTGCTTGCTTACCGTTCGCAATATCGCGCCGACATCATTTAGCAATTTTGCTATCCGCCTACAAAAACCAACGGAAAAATTTCAAAATGCGGGCTATGTTTTGGAAGGTTTGCTAGAGGAAATCATCACCCGCGTGGCGTATAACTCCGAAGTGGTGGTGGAAAATCTGGATGCCTTGTCGCATAATATTTTTGATTTGAAATCAGAAAAAACCAAATCGTCCAATCAATCAAAAATCATGAAAGATGTGCTTAAATCGCTCGGCGCGTGCGCGGATCTGAACTCAAAAATCAGCGAGAGCCTGCACAGCCTGAGCCGTATGCTTAATTTCTTCAAGCAAATTGTATCGCAAGACAATGAACTTGATAGCAATATATCCGTATTAATGACGGATTCCGAGGTGCTGACCAAACAAACGGCGTTTCTTGCCGATAAAATAACCTTTCAGCTAGACGCGACGCTGGGTATGATTAACCTTGAGCAGAACGAAATAATCAAAATATTTTCGGTAGTGGCGGTGTTTTTTATGCCACCAACACTTAATATCAAGTATGTATGGGATGAATTTCAAATTTATGCCTGAATTAGAGTGGTCGTATGGTTATCCATCCGCCGTTGGTTTGATGCTGATGTGTGCGCTGATACCATATCTCTATTTCCGCAAAAAAGGTTGGCTGTGAGAGCTGAAACAAAAAAACATGTAAGAAAAATTATTGTCGCCAGTGCGTTCACGCTGGTGCTACTTGCTGTGCTGGCAGTGGGCGCACAAAGCATGGTCGACAGCAAAAAATACGCGCTGGCTTTGCTCGCGGAAATCCACGAAAAAACAGGCGTGGAAGCAAAAATAGAACGAGCGAGTTTTTCGTTGCTGCCGTCGCCCAAGCTAGTTTTTACAGGGCTTGCGCTTGAAGACGCGAATGCGCCAACCGCGCCGAAGTTTTTTGTTGATAAAATTGAGGTTCGCGTCGCTCTGCTTTCTATATTTTCCAAGCAAATTGAGCTTTCCAGCGCGACACTTACGCATCCTTTGCTGGTGATTTCGCGGATGGACGAAAATAATCTGGATATGGGGTGGATGAACGCAAAATTGCTGCAAAATTTGAGTTCCGTTTCCGCCGCGCTGCCTGCTCTGCCGCTGTCAATCGCTGCTGGTGAAATCCGCTATAAGGATAATTTTCACCCGCAAAATATTACCCTAGAAAGCCTGCGAGCGGCGGGTGTGCTTGGCGCGAAATGGGCGGCAAGCGGCGCGTTCAAAATTGGCGAGCAGGTTTTTTCATTCAATCTTGACAACAAAGTCTCGGATATAAAATCATCCGCGAAAGAAACTCCAATTAATTTGCTGGTGCGGGCGGATGATAAAAATACTTTGCAAATAAACAGTCTGCTGGCGGCGGCAGACGGCGGCGTAAAGCTGTCGGGTAAATTTTCCGCCGCTTCGGACGATATTGAAAATTGGTTGCAAGACAAAAAACCAGAGCAAAAAACCGAACAAAACACGGGACAAAAAACACCCGTTGAGCTGGCTGGTGATTTTGATTTTGCGGCGGGCGTGATAGCGATAAAAAAGCTAGCGATAAAAGGGCTGAATTCAGAAGGTAGCGGCGACGCGGAAATTCGCTTTGAGCATTGGTATCCAACGATTGCCCTTAATTTGGATTTTGCAACGCTTGATTATGGGCGGTGGAAAGAATTGCTGCAAAACAGAATTGCGCCACCGCGCACCGCCGCGAATGACAAGGCTGGTGCAGCACAAAATTATGATTTCCGCCGCGAAAATCCACTACCGCAAAATCTATTGGTAAAGCTGCGGGCAACCACCAAAAAACTACTCACGCCATCAGGGCAAACATTGGAAAATGCAAGCCTAGATGCCGCGCTGGATAACGGCGCACTGACCATCAATCAATGCTATATGGATTTCGCGGACTCTGGCTTACTTTCGCTGTTTGGCGTGGTTTCGCAGGGTGGAACGGGCGAGCTGCGCTTTGAGGGAAATATGGAGGTAAAGGGCAAATCGCTCAAAAACGCTATTGCTTCATTTGCTGGCTCGGCAAATGATTTACCAGAAATCGGGATGGGCGAATTTTCCGCCAATGGTAATTTATATATAGACGCAAAATTAATGCGTTTTTTTGAGGCAAATGCAACGCTGGAAGGCGCAAATTTTTCAGGCGAATTCACCAAATATATGGATGATGAACCGCGCATTGACGCAAAAATAAAAGTAAAAGATGTCAATTTTGATTATATCCGCGACGCGCTACGCAAGAAAAAAATCGCCTCGGTTTTTGATATTGCTTTTAGCTTTGAGTGGCTGAAAAATCTGGATACGCGGCTGGATGCAAAAATCTACGCCGACGGCTTTTCCTTCCTTGAACAACATGGCGAAACTGCGTCCTTTGCCGTTTATGCCTATAATGGCGATTTCCGCTTATACGACCTCAAGATGAAATATGCGGATAGCACGGCGGATGGCAGCTTCATCCTCAATGTCAAAGGCACACAGCCATCGATAAAGCTAGTGTTTAACGCCGATCAGCTGGACACGCGCTATTTTACACTGGGCGCAGCACCCGCGCAAAGCAATTCAAAAGAGCTTTCCGCCGAGCCGATTTACCTAGGCTGGATGGAGGGTATGAGTGCCACGATTGACCTTGGTTTGCGGCGGTTTATCCATAAAAATATCATGCTGGATAAGGTTAAATTACAAGCAAAGCTTGAGGATAGAAAGCTCACTGTGCAGAAGCTGGATTTCCTTTATTCGCAGGCGCAAACCAACATCGCAGGGACGCTTTACGGCGGCAAAGCTCCGGGGATGGCGGTGAATTTCACCATGCTCAACGCCGATTTATTTGAGTTTTTGAATTCGCTGGCGGGCATAAGCAATGTCAGCGGCTATTCCAGCCTCAGCGGCACGCTCACCACCTCTGGTCTTAGCTATCGTGATTGGTTCAAGAACCTGAGTGCTAATTTGTTGCTCGCCGCCAAGGGCGTGCGCGTGCGCGGCATCAATATTGATGGCGTAAGCAATGTGGTGACTGTGGCGCGGAGCGCGGCGGATGTGGTGAATAATGTTAAAAATGTGTTGACGAATGGCACAACGGAATTCTCCATTGATGGCTCTTTGCGGATTGAAAAAGGCGAAATGAAAACGCCAAGCCTTGCCGTTAAAACTGGCGAGGTTACGGGTAATTTCGTGGGCGGAATTGATTTAACCAGCCTCGCTATGCAAGCCTCCACCAATTTTGCCTTTTATAATCTCGCCAAGGACACACCGCCAAACATGATTTTGCAAGTTTCTGGCAAGCTTGATAACCCAAAAATAGAACCCGACACTTCCGCGCTGGAAGCCTTCGTTGCCAAGCGCAAAGTTGGGAAATAATGGCATTTGCCAGTAGAACAAGGGCATGGTAAAAAGATAATATGCCACAGAAAAACACACTGAAAAATGCAAAGCCGAAAAACAGCATTTCCTTTAGCACCATTCTAAAGGCGGTGGTGGTTGTTTCCAGCCCAACGCTCATGATTTTATCGCTTTACACAGTAACGGGAAAGCTGGATTTAACTTATTCCATGTATGGTTATATCGCGGTTATGTTGTTTTCGGCGGTGTTCATCGTGCCGTTTCTTTCCAATATTTCCGCACTCACCGATTATGTAACCGACCTCGCGCAAGACAAGCGCGTGCGTGCGCCTGACCTTAGCTTCCTCAGCAATGTCGGCGAGCTTTCAGGTGCGCTGGGCAGGTTGCAACATTCGTGGGAAAATAAACGCCAAGAGATGGAAACCGTCATCACCGAGCGCGAAATTCTGGTGGATACCCTGCCCGATATTTTGATTATGACCAATAACGACAAGCAAATAGTCCGCACCAACCGCGCTGCCCGCAATATTTTTGGGCAAAACCTCGCCAACCGCCCCTTGCGCGATATTATCCCGAGCGACCGCCTGCTCGGCGCAATAACCGCAGTAATTGAGGATTTACACGGGCAGGAAATAGAATTTCACCTGCCAGAGCCTGTCCCGCGGGATTTTCAGGCGATTATTGAGCGATTTCCTATCCCCTCAGAGGGTGGGATTTCCATCATCATAACGCTCACCGACATCACCCAGCAAAAACGGGTGCAGCGGATGCGGGCAGATTTTGTGGCGAATGCTAGCCATGAAATCCGCACTCCTCTTGCCAGTATCATCGGTTTCATTGAGACTCTGCGCGGCCCCGCGAAGGATGACGCGATGGCGCGTGAAGAATTTCTCAAGGTTATGGGCGACCAAGCCGAGCGCATGTCCAAGTTGGTGAATGACTTGCTGTCGCTTTCTAAAATTGAGATGAACGCCCACACAACACCCGTCGGCAAGGTGGATTTCCTACGCATTGTCCGCACCGAAAAACAACATTTTGAGTGGGCATGTAAGCAAAAAAATGTTACTCTGCGCTGTAAATTGAATGATAATTTGCCCGCTACCAAGGGTGACAGCGACGAACTGGCGCAGGTTGTACGAAATTTGCTGGGAAATGCTGTGAAATACACCAATTCTGACACGGAAATCGTTATCACCCTTAAACTTACTTCCAATATGCCAGATGACCCGAATTTCCGTGGATTAACCCGCGCCATCTGTTTTTCCGTGCAGGATCAGGGCGAGGGCATCCCTAAAGAGCATATTCCGCGCCTTACCGAACGCTTTTACCGCGTGGATTCAGCCCGCACCCGTAAAGTCGGCGGCACTGGTCTGGGGCTTTCCATCGTAAAACATGTCCTAACCCGCCACCACGGCGCATTAGTTATCGAAAGCGAAACGGGGATAGGCAGCGTTTTCTCAGTATATCTGCCCGTTTATGAGGATGTTGAGGCGGAAAAACAACTGTCATAAAAACTTCACATAAAACTGTTAATCATTAGCAAATAATGTGTTATACTGAGGTTGTGTAATAGGAGTTGTCATACCAGCGAAGGCTGGTATCCATGCTGCTCAACAGCCTTCAACGCAAGCAGTGAGGCATGGATTCCGCTCTACAGCGGAATGACGGGAAATATATAGAGGTTTATGTTATGGATATAGCTCAAGCAAATTCTGGAAGTGGTGGTGCTAGTCCCACACAGGCTAGGTCTATAGAGCTGCCAAATAAAACCGCCAAAATCGGGCAAGATAACCTTAAAAGTCTTTTGGTTATCGCTATGGAAAAACTGCGCCCCATGCTAGAAGCTATTGGACTATCACCTGTAGAAAAACAAAATGTGTTGGCGAACGAAGCACCAGCTGCAGTTGCTGCAGGTGGTGTAATAAACCCAAACAGTTTAGCAACCACTACGGCAAATGTTGTGGGACAAGAACGCCTTCTTGCATTATTGGTTGCACAGACTGGATTTACAAATGTCGTTAGTGCCATGACCGAGCAAAGCCCTAATGGACGCTTTGATAGCGGATTTACAGCCAATAATCGACAACAAGACGCTGGTCTAGCAATGCTTTCCTAAAATGAACACTTCCAAGCCTTGTCATGGCTTGCTATCCTGAACATGTGATAAGGAACAACAAACATGAGGGGTGGTATCATTGGCGGTGAGCAGAATAGTGGTTTTTCACTTGCAATTGATAATTGTTATCAACTACTGCCCAAACGCCTTTTGCATCAAATAATGATCGGCGAGGACGCAAGCCAGCATCGCCTCACCCACT
>SXGU01401279.1_pt1 | contig 16227 bp, 14 predicted proteins | sample 3174531 | NCBI WGS metagenome assembly SXGU01 (sample SAMN11356863, study PRJNA531348) | freshwater metagenome | isolation source: freshwater sample F1-140 | place: China: Fuxian Lake, Yuxi | collected 2017-12-25 | reverse complement strand
CGAGCCGGGCACGAACGGCCAACACGCCTTCTACCAGTTGATCCATCAAGGGACGAAGCTGGTCCCGTGCGATTTCCTCGCGCCGGTGGAAACGCACAACCCGCTTGGCGAGCACCACGACATCCTGTTGTCGAACTTCTTCGCTCAGACCGAAGCCCTGATGAAGGGCAAGACGGCTGATGAGGTCCGCGCTGAATTAAAGGGAAGCAAGCTCTCACCAGAAGCTCTGGAGAAGCTCGTTCCACAGAAGTGCTTCGCGGGCAATCGGCCGACGAATTCGATCCTGTTCCAGAAGCTCACGCCCCGCACGCTCGGCAATCTGATCGCGCTTTACGAGCACAAGATCTTCACGCAGGGAATCATCTGGAACATCAACTCGTTCGACCAATGGGGCGTCGAACTCGGCAAACAACTCGCGAAGGCGATCCTGCCGGAACTCAGCGGAACAGGAGAGGTCACAAGCCACGATAGTTCGACGAACGGCTTGATCAACGACTTCAAGAAGCGACGTCGGTAAGGCAACGAATTCTGGCTTTGAGCGGCACGGCGCTAGCCGCCGGTTTCTGCATGCTTGCCGAGACCGCAATACCGGCGGCTAGCGCCGTGCCGCTCAGTCTTGGGGAGTCATCCATGAAACTTTTCGGCCGCGCCGCCCTCGTCACCGGAGCTGCTCGCGGCATCGGCCGAGGTTGTGCTCTGGAACTCGCCAAAGCCGGAGCCGATGTGGCGATCAATGATCGGCAGCCGTCGGACAACACGACCTCGTTGATCGCAGAAATCGAATCGCTGGGCCGACGGGCAGTGCTTGTCGATGGTGATGCGTTTGAGCGAGGCTCGTGCGAAGGGATCGTGAAGCGAGCGATCGCAGCGCTGGGGCGGATCGATATTCTCGTCAGCAATCCGGCCTATTCGCGCCGCGGTGATTTTCTCGACTACGACCCGGAGATCTTCGACAAGACGCTGCGGGGCACGCTGACCGCCGGATTTCACATGAGCCAGTTCGTCTCGCGGCACATGGTCGAGCGAGGTGGTCGCGGAAAGATCCTGTTCATTTCCAGCGTCCATGCTCGGCGGCCGTACGCTCGCGCGGTTGCCTACAACGCGGCAAAGGCCGGCCTGAATCACATGGCCTTCACAATGGCCGCCGAACTGATTGGGCACCGCATCAACGTCAATGTCATCGAACCCGGTTGGATCGACACGCCGGGCGAACACGAAACGTTCGGCGATGCGATGATCGCGGAAGAAGGAGAAAAATTGCCGTGGGGTCGGATCGGTCACCCTTCGGACATCGGCCGCGCGGCGACTTTTCTGTGCTCAGACGATGCCGACTACATTACCGGTGTCTCGCTGGTAGTGGACGGCGGATTCTGTCTGCGCGATTCGATTTCGAGTCCTTCGATGCGAAGTCCAATCACAAAAACATGTGACACAGAATCATGATTTTGTGGAACATGATTCTGTGATCAAAGATTGGCTGAGCGATGCCTCATGTTGTCCAACAATCGTTGTCGTTGTACCGCCGAGCGCAGGAGCTCATTCCCGGCGGCACACAGTTGCTCAGCCGCCGGCCGACGAAGTATGCGTATGGCGTGTCTCCAGTGTATGCCGCGCGAGCGAACGGCGCACGAATCTGGGACGTCGATGGGAACGAGTACATCGACTGGGTCAGCGGCATCGGCGCGATCATTCTGGGCTACTGCGATCCGGTCGTGGACGACGCGGTGCGAGAGCAGATCAGCAAGGGAGTCGCCACTTCGATCAGCAGCGCGGTGGAACTCGAACTCGCCGAGGAACTCTGTCGCACGATTCCATGCGCGGAGATGGTCCGTTACGCCAAATGCGGCGGCGAGGCGTGTGCGATTGCGGTGCGGATCGCTCGCGGAGCAACTGGACGGGACAAGGTGCTCTTCTGCGGCTATCACGGCTGGCATGACTGGTATTTGGCGGCGAACCTCGTGGCCGGGGAGAGTTTGAATTCGCATTTGTTCCCAGGCATCGAACCGATCGGTGTGCCGAAGGCGCTGGCCGGGACTGCACTGCCCTTTCCGTTTGGAGATCTCGCGGCTCTGGGGCAGTTGCTCGACGATCACAAAGGGGAGGTCGCGGCGATCATCATGGAGCCGCTCCGTTCGGAGCGACCGGCTGACGGTTACCTCGCCGGGGTTCGCAAGCTGTGTGATGAGCGTGGCGTCGTGCTGATCTTCGACGAAGTCTCTTCCGGGTTTCGATTCGGAATGCAGGGGGCTCAAGGGTTCGTCGGTGTCACACCGGACATGGCGGTCTTCGCGAAGTCGATGTCCAACGGCTATCCGATGGGAGCGGTCGTCGGGCGGCACAGCGTCATGGAACCGGCCGCGAGGATGTTCATTTCCAGCACCTACTGGTCCGACCCGATCGGCATGGTTGCCTCGCTGACGACGATTCGCGAACTGCGACGTCGAAACGTATCGGAAGGACTGTGGTCGTTTGGGCGCGAGCTGCAATCGCGACTCGATGCCGTCGCTCGAGAGACTGGGCTCGATGTGAAATGTTCCGGCTTGGCCGTGCATCCGCATCTGGAGTTCGCGTCGGCCTCGCCCGATCTGAAGCCGGTCTTGGCGACGTTGTTCATTCAGGAAATGGCGAAGCGCGGCTGCCACGGCTACGCGAGCTTCTACCTCAACGCGGCTCAAGGAGCGGCGGAGTTGGAACAGACAGCGGCGGCGGCTCGTGAGGTCTTTACGATCGTCCGCCGCGCGATCGACAGCGGCGATGCGGAGTCCATCCTCGAATGTCCCCGCCAGCAAGATGCGTTTCGGCGGTTAGTTCGATAGGTGGCGGAAATGGTGATGCCCGCAGCCGATCGATGCCTAGTCGACCAAAGCGAAATCGAAGACTTTCGGCCCACTGGCTTCCACGACAGCCTTCAGACCGCTTTGAGCGGGTGACTGATACTTCGCGGGGATCTTCGATTTCGCAACATCTTCTTTCATCGGCTCGTAAACGGCTCCATCGGTGATTTCGGTCGATGGTGGCTTCGTGACATCGACATCGGAATGGGAAATCGCGACGGAATAGTCTCCCGGCAGTGCCCCGTCTCCGGCCATGTAGGTGCCGAGTTTGTACTGTCCGTCAACGTTGGTGATCCCATCTGCGGGTCGCCCGCCGGCCTTGGGCGCAAACGTCACTCGCGCATTCGCGAGCGGCTTGCCTTGATAGGTCACTTTGCCGCTGATCGGAATGGTCCCGGTCTTTTCACCACAACCAGAGAGAGCAACGACAGCCACGATTAGCAGGGCACTTGCCACTCCAGCAGATGACCAACAAGTTCGCGATCGAGTTTTCATTGGCAGTTTCCTAGTAGGAGAATCAACGATGCGGCTCCTCAAGAATGCTCCCCTAGACTGCTAGAAATCGCCAATTGGCTCTCTGCGATCGATGGTTGCAAGTTGGCGATAGGTGTCGAAGCTGATGTTGTTGATAAACCGTGTGCTGCCATCGGCCATGCTGAAATGTGCCCCACCGACATGCTGGCTAAAGAACGAATAATTGTTGGGCCAATCTCCCCAAGCGCATTCCAATTGCGCAATCTTGCTGGGGAAGGCCGCTGTGAGGCACGCGGGATTTTGCACGTTGGCGTTGAGCGGGATGCCGCACGTCCCCGTCGAACCGTTCATCCACCACCACCAGGTGTGTGTCGTCCAACGCGGAACGGCCTCACCGATGGCAAACGTGTTGCTGGTTCCGTCACGGACATCTTTCATACCGGTCGAGTAAGACCAATTGCTGCCGCGGAAGAAGAGTCCGTTGCCTCGATCCAATCCGTTGTTGGTGACGCCCCAGCGTGTGCCCGTCCACGGCGCACCACCGCTCCCCAGGTTCCCCACGCCCAGTTCGCCCCGGCGACTCCCTTGTAATTGTTGACGCCGAAGTTGCCTCCGCATGGTGCGACCGGCGCATTCGCACGAGTATTCATCGTGCCGTTGTGCGAGTCGCTGGGACATATCAGCGCTGGGATCGCCGTTTTCGCGATCGAATTGTTATTCGGCGTTGTTCCAGCCGTAAATCGTGGGTCGTTGCACAGTCCGAAACCGAAATTGTATCCCTTAAACAATTCGGCTTTGTCGATGAACGGCATGGTGTTCATGAGCCAGGAGACTTGCGATTGATCCACATTGCAACAGCCTGGGGCGTGGTAATTCGTGGGAAACATCTTGGCCGAATCGTGATAGTTCTGAATACCGAGGCTCAATTGCTTCAGATTATTTCTGCACGTTGATCGGCGTGCGGCTTCACGGGCTTGTTGCACGGCCGGCAACAGCAAGGCAATCAAGACGGCGATGATCGCAATCACGACCAGAAGTTCAATCAGCGTGAATCCACGACGGCACGAGCGTTGTGACATGAGAACCTCCACGCTAAGACGAAAGAGAAGTGGTGAATACCGTGATAACGAACTCCCGAACGGGTCCCAGGCTGTCGCCGCATACTTTGTTGTGAAAGCACCATTCGAGGGAAATTCAGGTTTCCTTCAGGTTCCTCGCGGAGCTTTTCGAAACCAGACCGCAATGACCGAGACAGTGCGACTCGTCGCCGTCGCTGGCGCGATGTTCGCAGAGTTGCGAGTTGCCCAGAACTCACACACTCTGTTGCGACGAGCGACGCACGAAGTCTTTCACGATCGTGCTTCGCATGATCGACAGCGGCAATGCAGGATCGTTCCTGGAATGCCCTCGCCAGCAAGATGCGTTTCGGAGATTGGTACGATAGGCTGGGGCCGGAATGACCAATGTCCAAACTCCAATGACCAATGAATGTCCAGGGCCCAAATCCCAATGGGAATTGGCTCGTTTGGAGTTGGACATTGCGATTTAGTCATTGATTGGACATTGAGACTTGGAAATTGGAGCTTCCCCACGTGCCCGAATCACAACTCTCATTGGACTCTGGACTCGAATGGCCTGACTTTGCGGCGATCGCGTTTTATTTCACGCTGACGTTCGGGATCGCAGTGTGGTTCGGTCGCAAGCAGAAGGACGTCGATGACTTCTTCGTCGGCGGTCGGCGCATGCCGTGGTTCGCGGTCGGGCTGAGCATTCTCGCGACGCTGTTTTCGACGTTGTCGTACCTCGGGATGCCGGGGGAGATGATCAAGAACGGCATGGGAGTCTTCCTGGGAATTCTCGCGGCACCGCTGAGCATGGCCGTGATCATGCTGCTGTGGATTCCATTCTTCATGCGGCTGAGGCTGACCAGCGCGTACGAGTACCTCGAACTGCGATTCAGTTATCCGGTGCGATTGATTGGGGCGGCGCTGTTCGTGCTGCTGCGACTGGGTTGGATGAGCATGGTGATCTTTGCGGCGTCGATGGCGCTGGACCGAGTCAAAGGTCCGGACTTCGCCTGGCTGCCGGGTGAGGACATCTATTGGTGGATCGGACTGGTGGGGGTTATTGCGGCGATCTACACGGCGGTCGGCGGCATCCAGGCGATGATTTGGACCGACGTCTTGCAGTGCCTGCTACTGCTGGCCGGAGTGCTGTTGGCGATCGGTTACGTCGCTGCCGTGGATGGGACCGGTCCCGTCGATTGGTGGAAGACCGCCGCGAACACCGCAGGCCGAAACAATCTCCCGCCTCTGTTTAGCTGGGACATCACCGTTCGCACGACGATCGTCTTCGCATTGGTCAATCACTTCTTCTGGAATGTCTGCACGCACGGGTCGGATCAGGTCGTGCTGCAACGGTACTTCTCGGTGTCCTCGCTGAAGAACGCTCGGAAGAGTTACTTCGTGAACTTCCTCGTCGATCTGACGATGGCCTCGCTGCTGTCTCTGTGCGGGTTGGCGTTGCTGGCGTTCTACTTGAAGCACGCGGATCAAGTCCCCGGCGGATTGTCGGCGGTCAAAGGAGCCGACAAGCTCTTCCCGCACTTCTTGGGCAACCAGCTTCCGGCAGGCTTCGCGGGGCTGATCATCTCTGCATTTCTGTGCGACGCGATTCAAACACTGGAATCTGGCGTGAATGCAATCACGGCGGTGGCCGCGAATGACATTGTGCCTCGCTTACGGCGCGGCCGGCCTCGCATCATGAGCGATCTGACGTTCGCTCGCGTGATGAGCATCCTTATCACGATCGCGGTCACGGCGAACGCTTACTTCGTGGCGAACCGAGTGCAGGCAATCGGCGAAACGATCGTCGGCATGATGCCCAAGTTCTTCAACATGTTCGTCGGCCCGCTGTCATCGCTGTTCATCATCGGCATGTTCTTCCGCCGTTGCACCGCTCGATCGGCGATCCCGGCCGTGCTGTGCGGCTTCGTCGTTTCCGTCTGTTGGAGTTGGTGGCCGGAGATTCGTGGTGTTCCCAAAGAGCAGGCTCCGACGTTCCTCCTGGCGATCGCCGCCCCGTGCTTGACGAGCTTGTCGATCGCCTGGATCTTGGGTTGGATTGTCGAACGGGGCGGAGAACACTCCGGCCTCAAATTCACTTGGCGTGAGATCGTGAGTAAAGAGGAACACGAATCAGTCACTTGACCGGCCGAAAGCCGAAATCTTTTTTCTGAATGACAAAAAGGAAATCGGCCATTGGCTTTCGGCTCACGGCCACCGGCCGGACAAATCAGGAGAGTTTTGCCATGTCACCCAAAGACGCCTACGACCGGGACGGATTCGTCATCGTCCGCCAACTGCTGTCCTCCGATGAGTTTGCCGAACTGCGGAGCCAGCTTGATCGCCACATCCGCGAGGTCGTGCCGACGCTGCCGGATGCCGATGCGTTCTTCGATGACAAATCGCGGCCGGAGACGCTCAAGCAGATGCAGCACATGCAAAAGGACGCTTTCTTCGAGGCGTACACTCGGCAGCCGAAATGGCGCGAGTTGGCGATGTCGCTGGTCGGCGAAGAGGCTTCGTGCGAGGGACCGGAATGGTTCAACAAGCCGCCGGGGACAAATCACATTACGCCGCCGCATCAAGACAACTATTACTTCTGCCTCGCGCCGCCGAACGTCGTGACGATCTGGATGGCACTCGACGACGTTGATGACGAAAACGGTTGCCTGCGCTACGTCCGCGGCTCGCACCTGCCGCCGATCCGCCCGCACAATCGGTCGAACGTGCTGGGCTTCTCGCAGGGGATCATCGACTACGGCGATGTCGACCGCGCGGCCGAGGTCCGCATCCATCTGGCCCCCGGCGACGTCGTCGCGCACCACGGCAACACGATCCACCGAGCTGACGCCAACCGTTCACCGATCCGCAACCGTCGAGCGTTTGCGATGGTCTTCAAAGGGGCCAGTTGCCAGCGGGACGAAGTCGCCTTCACCCGCTACATGGCAGCCGTCAAAGAACAGCATCAACAAATGGGACTGAAGACATGAGTCTAAGAGTTGGCTACAAAGACCACTAAAAGGGCTGACGATGATTTTGAGTACGTACCAGCTTTTGTTTCCTGGTTTTTCTTTGTGATCCTTCGTGTTCTTTGTGGCCAAAAGAAAGATCCCAGACATGGACTGGCAACTTCTCGATCGTGACCGCGAGATTTGGGACCGCGAGTTGGCGACATTCGTGCCGCCCAAAGTGTTCGACTCGCACCTGCATCTATACGAGTTGAGTCACTTCAACGGCCCGCCGCCGGGCTTGGTTGCGAAGGGACCGGCCAGTGCCGGATGGGCCGAGTTCCAAAAGCGGATCGCCGAGATCATGCCCGACCGCGAAGTGACCGGGCTGGCGTTCGGATATCCGCAGACAACGGTCAACTTCGAGGCCGCGAACTCGTTCTTGGCGAGCGAATGCAAGCGTCCCGGTGCGCTCAGCCAAATGCTGATTCATCCGTCGATGGACGCTGATTTGATTCGCGAAACGGTTCGACGAGACGGCTTCGTGGGTCTCAAGCCATACCATCTGTTCGCGACCGAGAAGCCGACGTTCAATGCGCACATCCCCAGCTTTCTGACCGACGAACACATGCGAGTCGCCCATGAACTCGGCCTGTCGATCACGTTGCACATCGTCCGCTCGCAGGCGTTGGCCGATCCGTCGAATCAGGAAGTCCTGCGGCGCTACGCCACGCAGTATCCGAACGCCCGCATGATCCTGGCTCACGCCGCGCGCGGCTTCAATCCGCATCACACGGTGGTCGGAATCGAATCGCTGCGCGGGTTGCGAAACGTCTGGTTTGATACCTCGGCGGTGACCGACTGCGGAGCCTACGAAGCGATCATCAAAGTCATCGGGCACGATCGCCTGATGTACGGCTCGGACTTCCCGGTCTCGCACATTCGCGGCCGATGCGTCGGGCTGGGAGACAATTTTTTGTGGCTCACACCGGACAACACGAAGCTCGACGCGGCCTACGCCGACGTGCAGTTCACGCTGGTCGGGATCGAGTCGTTGCGAACGCTCAAAGTCGCCGCTCTCGCCTGCGGATTGAGCGATGAGCAGGTTGAGGACGTGTTCTTCAACAACGGAGCGGCGTTGTTTGCGGATCGGAGGATTTCATGAGTCGCCACTTTGTCATCTTCTTTTTCGTCGTCTTTTTGGGATCGCACCTGGCGATTCGAGCCGATGACGTCGACCGCAAAGCGATCATCGCGTTGGCTCCGGAACTGCGCGAGCGTTGTCTCGACGTCTTACAGCGCGGATTGAAAAGCATTGGCGACAAACCGGAGAGTTTTTGGCCGGCGATCCACGCGGCCGAAGGGCTGACGCTGGCAGGGCAGGGTGCCGAGGTCAATGCGTTGCTCAAGGAGCGACTGCCCAAGGAGGCCGATCATCAGCGGCGTTGTGGATTGGCTCGCGAGATCGTGCGGACGGGTCGGCGCGAACCGCTCGACGTGTTGTTCCACACGCTGGCCGATGAGCAATCCAACGGCCGAGTTCATGCGGCCGAGAGTCTTTACAAAGTCGGCGAACTCCGCGACGGCAAGCTGATGCGAGCCGCCTTCGAGCAGAAGGAAAACATTCGCCTGCAACTGATGGCGGCTGCGGCGCTCGGTCGGCAGGGGGACGAAGCGGCGATGAAGCGGTTGCGAAAGATGCTCGGTTCCGAGGATCGCGAGATTCGGAAAATCTGCGGCTGGGTGCTCGGCCTGATTGGCGATGCGTCGGACATCGAGCCATTGAAGAAGACACTTACGGCCGAGACCGACGAACTCGCGCGAGCGTACTTCGTCAACGCCCTCGCGTGTCTCGGCGATGCCTCCGCGAGACAGTCGCTCGGCAAAAATTTGACATCGAACGATCCCGCCGTGCGAACGTACTCGGCCGAGTTCGCCGGCTACAGCCGAGCGATTGAGTTTCGGCCGCAGTTGATCAAGATGCTCGACGACGACAACGTCGATGCGCGAGTACGAGCGGCTCAAGCGCTGGTCATGCTCTCGCTGCCGGCGAAGCCGTATCGGATTGAGAAACCAAAATAGCGTCGTCGCCACGTTCGCCAGAACGTGGGGAATGCGCGGATTGGCCCACGTTCTGGCGAACGTGGCTACGAATCAAAGAGGTGCCGCCGTGAAATCCCGACTGTGTCATTTGCTGATGCTCCTCGTTGCCTCGCAAGCGGCGGCGGAAGACTGGCCGCAGTTTCGCGGCGTCAACGCGAGCGGGGTCTCGACGTCGCAAAGGAAGCTGCCGACGGAGTTCTCGCTGGAGAAAAACCTGCGGTGGTCTGTGAAGCTTGGTGACGGCGTTGGCTGCCCAATCGTTGTCGGCGGGAAAGTCTTCACAACAGCGATGACGGCCGAGCTGAGTTTTTCCGTCTTCGCCTTCGAGGCCGCGACCGGCAAGAAGCTGTGGCAACGCGATTTCGAGTCCGGCAAGCTGCCGCGGATCACTCCGCCGAACAGCCATGCGTCGAGCACCCCCGTCAGCGACGGCAAGCAGGTTTACGTCTACTTCAGCACGCTGGGCCTTATTGCACTCGATGCGATGAGCGGCGACGAGAAGTGGAAACGCTCGCTGCCCAGCCCCAGCTATTTGATGGACTGGGGAGCCGCCTCATCGCCGATCATGCATGACGGCACGGTCTACTTCAATCAGGACGACGATCTGTCTCCTGTGCTGTTTGCGGTCGATGCGAAGTCCGGTGCGATCAAATGGACTGCCGACCGATCGGACATGCTCGGGGGTTACGCGGTGCCGGTCATCTGCGAAGCAAACGGCCAAACCGATGTCGTGATCTCCGGCAGCGGGTTCCTCAAAGGCTACGACCCGGCCACGGGGGCCGAACGCTGGAGCAGCAACTCGACACTGCGGACGATGATGGCCTCGCCGGTCGTGCGCGATGGGATCATCTACCTGTCGTCTCAAAGTTACGGTGATGAAAAACGGACGCTGAAGTTCGCTCTGCTGGAATGGCTCGACACCAACCAGGACGGCAAGCTGGCCAAGGCGGAGATCCCGAAAGAGTTCGCCTCACGCTTCGATGCTTCGGACAAGAACGGCGACGGCTTCATCGCCGATGCGGAAGTCGACACGGCTTTTCAATCCGCCAAGAACCAAGCGGGCGGCGGCAACACGATTCAAGCCGTGCGCGGCGGAGGTCGCGGCGATGTGACGAAGACGCACGTCTTGTGGAACATCAACAACAAGTCCCCATCGAACATCGTCTCGCCAATCGTCGTCGGCGAGCAGCTCTTCATCGTCAAGAAGGGGGGCCTCTCCAGTTCATTCGATGCCGCGACTGGCAAGAGCCATTGGGAACTTAGCCGCATCCGCAACATCGGCGACTATTACGCCTCTCCCGTGGCTGGCGACGGCAAGATCTTCGTCGCAGGCGAGAACGGCTTCATCGTCGTTCTGGAACAAGGCCCGCAACTAAAAATCCTCGCGACCAACGACGTCGGCGAATCGTGCGTGGCGACGCCGGCAATCGCCGACGGCTGCTTGTTCGTACGCGGGCGTGAGTCGCTGTTTTGTTTCGGAGAAGAGTAGATCACCGTACCGCGACCGTCAGAGAGCGGTACGGATTGTCTGACAGAAAAATGGGGACAGAAAAATGAGAGTCAACATCCGCGTATTCTTCTTTTTTCTGTCCCCCATTTTTCTGTCAGCCCTGTCTTCCGCCTCGCCGTTGCTCGCTGGCCCACGCGTAGACATCGTCATTGGCGAAAAGGTTTCCGCGCTGGAACGACTCGCAGCGGACGAACTCTCGAACCAACTCAAACGAGTCTACGAAGCCGAAGTAAAGATCGGCTCAACCGTGCCGGCCGATGCACCGCACGTCATCTTCGTCGGCAGCCCGGAGACGAACGCCAACATGAAACCGTTCGCTGGCTCCTGGCCCAGCGGCGACAAGAAGTTGACCGACCAAGGGCACCTACTGCGATCGGTGACACACAACAATCGCCCCGCCCTGTTGATCGTCGGCGGCAGCCCGGTCGCGACCTATTGGGCCGTCGCCGAGTTTGGGCATCGCCTCGGCATTCGGTCGTTGCTGTTTGGCGATCTCGATCCGATCGTTCCCTTATCGTTTCGTTTGACGGATTATGACGTCGTTATCGAGCCACATCTGCGAGAACGGGGCTGGTCTTTTGCGACCGGGCATCCAGAGAACGCCGGCTCGTGGAGTGTGTCAGAGTTTCAATCGGTACTCCGACAATTGGCCAAGCTGAAGTTCAACCGTGTGGTGATCCCGGTTCGCGCGGAGGAGCCATTCGTCGAATTCGAGTATCCGGGAATCCCTCGGACGACCAGCATCGTTTGGGAAGGGAAGACATTTCCCGTCGCTGGCGACTCGTCCGGAAGAAAAGCGTTTGGTGGTGCAAAGCTCTTCGAACACCCCAGTATCCATGGAACCAAGACGGTCCAGGAGCAGTTGATCGCAGGAAAGAAACATTTGTCGGCGGTCGTCGCCGCCGCCCGCGAGTATGGTCTGGGAGTCACGTTGAAATTTCCGGTCAATGAGTTTCCGAAGGAATACGGCAAGCGATTGGATTTCTCTGGATTCCAGGCAAGTCGGAGAGCGCACACAGTCATGGTCCAACTGGGAGCACTCAGTAATACCGCCGCTCGCGACCTCGCTCGCACGCAATGGCGGGCATACCTCAAGACTTATCCTGAGATCGACACCGTTGATTTAGATCTACTCGTCGGAGAGGCAAGCGAGTTGGTGCAAGTGCTGAGTGATCCAGGAATGTTGCGAACCGCCATGCATCCAACCGTCGCAGTGCGCGTGACCGAGTTGCGTGATCGGCGTCTCGCATCAGTTTTGTTTTCAAAGGCTGACAAACCTTCTGACCCCAAGTCGGATATCTCGCTAATTTCGCAGCATCAAATGCAATCCGTACTACCGACGATCCGCCTAGCTGGGCTTCAGCAAGAGCTCCCGGAAATTCGAAGCCGCCACAACCTTGGATTCATCGTCACCAGTTGGGGACTGAGCGACCTCGACCTGACAGCCTATTGGCTGAGCCGGATGACATCTGATCGCGTACTCAGCCGAGTGGAGCTTTGCCAAAGTCTCCTTGACCCCGTTTGCGGCGAGGGTGTGGCTCAACGCTTTGAGCTGGCAGTTGAGTTGATTCAAGAGGCAAGCGATCGGCTGAATTCATCAGACAAAGCTTTCGGAACGACAGACCATCAAACCGCGACCGTCCTGTCTGATTCCACCGAACCGATACCGGAATGGTGGCTCCAGGTCCGAGAGAAATATCTGAACGCGATGAATGAGATGTATCGAGCTAACACCCGGGCGCGGGACGGAGGTCGCCAATTGACTTTGTATTGGGCCAGACGTTGTGAGTTCGGCTACGAGTACATGAATTTCACCGAAGCAGTCCGCAACGCGAATATTGCCGAGAAGAACAACGACTTTCCAAAACAGATTGCCGAGTTGGAAAAAGCCATTGAGTCACTCAACAACGCCTTGAACGCGATGGCGGCGGTGGCTCGCAGCAATAGCGATCGCGGATTGATCGCGGTGCTCAACGAGTACGGTTATCGCCCGCTCAAGAAGAAGCTGGCCGAGGCGGAAGAGGCGGTGAAGTGAGTTTTGGAGTGCGGTGACCAGATTCACCGCTTTTCAAAACGCGCTGCTGCGCGTGATTTTGTTAGTCGTGTGTTTGGTGCGTTTTGAAAAGCGACGACTTGGGTCGTCGCACTCCAAAGGGATAACAATGACTCGTCGACTTGGTGGGATGTGGCCGGCGCTCGTGACGCCGTTTGGGGCGGATGGAAAACCGGCGCTCGATGTGGTTGAGCAGCTTGTCGATCTGTTCGCGAAGCAAGGGATGGATGGGCTGTACGTCACCGGCTCGACGGGGCAGTGGCCGTTGCTGACCGTTGATGAGCGGCAGGCGATCGTCGAACGCTGCGTGAAAGCGAGCGCCGGACGTATCCCGATCATGGCGCATGTCGGAGCGGTTGCGACCGACGATGCGGTGACTCTGGCGAAGCACGCGAAACAGGTCGGGGCCGATGCGGTTTCGACAGTCGCTCCGATTTATTACCCGCACTCCGGCGACGTGGTCTTCGAGCATTACCGCCGCATCGGGGCCGCGTCGGACTTGCCGCTGTTTGTGTATCACATCGAGCTGGCTCAGAAGATTACCGTCGGAGCGAAGGAATACACCGATCGCATCCTCGCGCTGCCGAACATTGCCGGAATGAAGATCACTGCCGGCGACTTGTATCTGTTCGGCCTGATTCACTCGCACGCGGGGGACAGGCTGCAACTCTTCAGTGGCGCGGACGAGGTCATGTGTCAGGCGGTGTTGTCCGGTTCGATCGGCGCGATCGGGACGTTCTACAACCTCTTCGGCCCGGCCTGTCAGCGTGCTCGTTTAGCGATGCTCGCCGGGCAAGTCGAAAAGGTCCGCTCCTTCATGCTGGTGTTCCAGCAAGTGATCGCGCGAGTCATCGCCTCCGGTTCCATCTGGTCGTTTTTCCGAGCAGCCATGCGACACAAATATGGCATCGACATCGGAGCGCCCCGCGCCCCATTGGGCATCATGGATAAGCCGTGGGCGGAAGCCGACGTCGCCGAGTTGCTGGCGCTGGTGGATGAGACAACCTAACCCTGGAGTGCGGTGGCTCGACACCGCCCTCCATTGGTTTGGAATGAAGACTTGGAATGCTGAGAACGTATTTCTCAGCAACCCATTTTGAGAGTGGACCGCTTTTCGGACTTTATGGATCGCGATTCCAAATGGATAGAGGGCGGTGTCGAGCCACCGCACTCCAGGGAGAGGCCATGATCGACCCTCTTGTTTATCTCAACGGGCAGATGATCCCGGCGTCGCAAGCGAGTGTGAAAATCTATGACGCGGGAGTCGTGCTCGGCGCGACGGTCACCGAGATGACTCGGACCTTTCGGCATCAGCCGTTTCGGTTGGAGGATCACGTCGCGCGGTTGTTTCGTTCGCTGAAGTATGTGCGGCTCGACATCGGCATGACTCAAGAACAACTCGTCGCCACGTCGCGCGAGTTATTGGCGAACAACACCAAGCTCATCGCCGCGGATGACGACCTTGGACTGATCCAATTCGTGACGGCGGGGGAATACGGATCGTATGTGGCCGTGCCGGGAACGCCGGTGCGAACCGGGCCGACGATTTGCATGCACACGTTTCCGATGCCGTTCGCCCTCTGGGCCGAGCGGATCAAGACCGGTGCTCACGTCGTCACTCCCAGCATTCGACACGTCCCGCCGCAGTGCTATGACCCAAAAATGAAATATCGCAGCCGCATGCACTACTTTCTGGCGGATCAAGAAGCTCGGTTGGCTGATCCAAACGCCCTCGCGCTGTTGCTCGATCTCGATGGCAACGTGACCGAAACCAGCGGCGCGAATTTTCTGATCGTCGAGAACGGCACGATCGTCTCGCCGACATTACGCAACACACTGCCGGGCATCAGCCGAGCGACCGTCATCGAGTTGGCCGAGAAGCTCGGCATTCCGTTCGCCGAGCGGGACATTCAAGTTCATTCGGTGATGAACGCCGACGAAGCGTTTCTGTCGAGCACACCGTATGGATTGTGCCCGGTGACCAAGATCAACGGCGTCGCAATCGGCGACGGACAGCCGGGGCCGATCTATCAACGGCTCATGTCGGCTTGGAATGAGTTGGTCGGTCTGGACATTGCCGGGCAGTTCACATCTCGAGTGAACGCTTGATGAGATTTACAACGCAAAGACGCTGAGTCGCAAAGAAGGGAAATGAGGGCGTGCTGTTCGGGTGGTGATTTCTTTGCGGCTTCGCGTCTTTGCGTTGAAATTGCGTTCGATCAAACAACCGGACTTCTCAGCGTGCCGATTTGTTCGATCCAGGCTTCCATCACGTCGCCCGCCTTCAAGAACTTGCCTTTCGCGTGGCCGACTCCTGACGTCGTGCCCGTCGAGATGATGTCACCCGGCACCAGCGTCACGAACGATGAGATGAACTCGATGATCGCCGCGACTGGGAAGACCATCTCGGCGGTTGAGCCGTCTTGTTCGACACCGCCGTTGACCTTCAGCGTCATGTGCAGCGTCTGCGGATCGGCAAGTTCGTCGGCCGGCAGGACGCATGGTCCCATCGGACAGAATGTGTCGTGCCACTTACCGTGCAGCCAATCGAAGAACCCGTCCTTCTCGCGCTGAGTGCGGCCGGGGTTCGGTCGGAATTTGCGGTCGGAGATGTCGTTCACGACGGTGTAGCCGGCGACGTAGTTGAGCGCGTCGGCTTCTTTCACGTTCTTCGCCGTGCGACCGATGATCACACCGAGTTCCAATTCCCAGTCGATGTGATTCGGTGAGACCTCCGGGATGCGCACCGGATCGCCGGGATTGGTCAGCGTCGTGAGCGGCGGCTTCATGAAGACATACGGAAATGTCTGCGCTCGTTCAGTCGCTTTGCCGCCGCCCTCTTCGATGTGCTTGGAATAGTTGCCGGCCAGCAACAGCAGCTTGGACGGGGACGGGACGGGCACAAGCAGCTTGACTGAATCGGCGGGGACTCGCAGTGCGGCCAGGTCGCCGGCGGGCAATTGGTGGAGTTGTTGCTGAATGCTCTGCACGGCTGGTCGTTGAGCACCGCCGGGCAAGACCGCCAGTAAACTATCCTGCGAAGGGCAGGGGACTCCCAGCTTCGTTGCTGCTGTGGCTAACGGAATCACGGCCGAGTCTTCAAAGAAGCCAAGCTGTGTGGATTGATTCAATTCGATTCGACAAAGTCGCATGAGAGGTTCCTCGCGAGAAAGAGTTTTGGAGCGTTGGCAGTTTTACTTCACACGGGTCTCAATGAGAAATTCAGGCGAGCGGGGCGGGG
>SXGU01531687.1_pt1 | contig 16228 bp, 18 predicted proteins | sample 3174531 | NCBI WGS metagenome assembly SXGU01 (sample SAMN11356863, study PRJNA531348) | freshwater metagenome | isolation source: freshwater sample F1-140 | place: China: Fuxian Lake, Yuxi | collected 2017-12-25 | reverse complement strand
GCCTACGCGGCGCGCCACATCGCTAAAAATCTAGTCGCTTCCGACGTTGCCGCTCAGGTTTTGGTTCAGGTGGCTTATGCCATCGGTGTAGCCGAGCCCGTAGGCCTTTACGTGAACACCTATGGAACGGCCAAGGTGCGTGATGAGGAAGGTCGAAAATTATCGGATAGCGAAATAGCACGCCGGGTATCAGAGATATTTGATATGCGTCCGGGCATGCTCATTCAGCGTCTGAAACTGCAGCAGCCGATCTATGCCGAAACGGCAGCTTATGGTCATATGGGTCGCCGTCCTCAGGTAGTGAATAAGACAATTTCGTGGGGCAACCAACCCGACAATCAAAAAACCGTGCAGGTTGAGTTGTTCACTTGGGAGAAACTCGACTTTATCGGAGAAATCCGCAAGGCCTTTTATAATTGATTGATGTTCTGATGTTGGGGTAAACCAAAAAATTACCCTTTTTTCGGTATTGTAAAGTTTCCTTTACACATCTTTCTTTGTATAGTCATCATATACAACCCTTCAACGCCCGTTCGGACTCCACACCGACGGGCGTTGTTGGTTATGGACGTCGTTGGGCACTGACGTTGGATACGGAAGTCATTGGGCACTGATGTAGGTTACAGAAGTCGTTGGGCACTGATGTCGATGGACACTGACGTTGATTACGGAAGTCGTTGGGCACTGATGTCGATGGACACTGACGTTGATTACGGAAGTCGTTGGGCACTGATGTCGATGGGCACTGACGTTGATTACGGAAGTCGTAGGGCACTGATGTCGATGGGCACTGACGTTGATTACGGAAGTCGTAGGGCACTGATGTCGATGGGCACTGACGTTGATTACGGAAGTCGTAGGTTACTGACGTTGGAACTCCATCACGCTGGGTCGAATTGGGCCGTAATCTGATAGTCGCGACGAAGCAATTGCTCATGGTAGGCGGCATGCCAAGCCAAAAAATACGCCATCTCCCGAAGGGTACATTTGCCCATCAAAGGGTGTGGGAGCAGCAACGAATCAAGATCCGAGTCGCTGTATCGCCGCAACGATTTGATATAGCGGCCTAACATACTATTGAGGAGGGTATTGGCTTTGGAGACCGATATTTTTGATCGTTGGGTAGGGCGAAACATCGGGGGAGCCTCAGGCTTTCGTCCTTCCAACTTGCGTAAATAAGTTTCCGTAACCTGACCGTAGTTGCGCGCCTCCCGATTGGAACGCCCAAAAATAAGTGCATGCAACCAGACCGGAAGAAAGGTCGTGAACCACACCGGTCGAAGCGACATCACCAAATGTTGGGCGTGTCCCGTGGCGCTCCACTTGCCCTCATTAGGTTCTCGTTCAGCAAGAACAGGTTCTATTGAGCGCAGGGTATTTAAAAAATCAGCGTGCGACGATTGAAGACGCATTTCCCACTCCATCTGAACATCCAGTCCCTTGGGCATCTTGGTACTCAACTCAATCGAAGATCTGTACATTGTCGCCTATAAATCGAGGGTTAGCATGAGGTAGGCCAGGCGGCCCACGCGGGGTCCACCATAAACCTGAAATACCTTTTTATTGAGCAGGTTGGAAGCCCCCAATTTCACATTCATTTTAAGCGAAGGGATGTTCTTGTTGATCTGGGCGTCGACCATATCATACGTTGGAATGCGGCCCGTAAACTGGGGCGAACCCTCAAATAGGAAGCCTTCAATCCATTTGTAGTTGATGTTGAAGCCCCAATCCGCTATGGTGATGCCCGCAAATTCAGTCACCATCTCCCGTCCGCTGAGTCCTACATTAAATTTATGCTCGGGTGTATTAAATGCTGGAATGATGGGGTCATCGGTACCCTCCACATTCAGGCGGTTCCAACTGTAATTGAAATTAAACGAGAGCCAGCGATTGTAGTAATAGTTACCCCCCACCGCAAGACCTTGGGTGGTGACCCTACTCTGAGCATTGGCTGCCACCCTGTAGGCCTGGAGGTTACTGATTCCAAAATCAGTAATATTGGCATCGAGACCCAACTGGAAGCCGATGAAATTGGTATACCACGAATAATAGTAACCCAAATCGACATAGAGTTTTTTGTACATGCCGCGGTATCCAAACTCAAGGGTGCGCACCTGCTCGGGTTGAATGGGCGCCACATTGAAATAATCGAGCCTGCGGCGGTCGAGGCTATCGAGGTACTTCACAAAGGACGGGACACGAATCAGCGAATCAAATCCTGTGAGGTTGCCCAACAGAATGGCTCGGCCAACATTATAATATAAATACTGGTCGGCCAGGGTGGGATTGCGCAAAGCCGAAGAAAACGAAGTCCGAAGTATATGCTTTTCAGAGGGTTTGTAGACCAAGGAAGCGGCTGGTGAAACCACGTATCGGAAATTCTGGTTTTTATCGAGGCGCACCGTCGCATTAATCTTGAAGTCACCCAAATCTTTCTCAACGCCCGTATACAATCCAAATTCGCTGTTGCGGATCACCCGATAAGTCGAGTCGGCCTGGAGTGTATCCACAAAAATACTGCCCCGGCTGTCGGGGCGGAACAAGCGGGCATTTCCACCCAACACCCATGTCAATTGAGAGGGCTCCCAAACGAAACGCTTCTCGGCCTGAGCGTGATAGAGCGCAGAGCGATCGTAGAACATGGTGCCCCCTTCCCGTGGGGTGCGTGCCGTAACCGCTTGAAACAAGGAGTCGAATCGAGCAGTGCCCGGCAAAAAAAACGGTTGTTCGGTGACCCTGCCCTGGAGATCTGCATTGTTGCGCGCCTCCTGGTGCCACATGCGCAGCAAATCGCTGTTGGCCCCCAATACCGAGTCGACCACCCCAAACTGACTCAAAAAATTAGGATATATGGGCATCCCGGGGAGGGCATAAACCCGGGCGCGGTTGATGCTGCCCCAGTAGCGGGCATAATCGAGGTTCCAGTTGCCATTGCCCTTGGCAGCGTCCTGCATGCGGAGAGCCGTAAAGACCGCGTCGTAAGACGAACCCGCATCCTCACTCGTGGAATAGGCTCTAATGAACCAGTTGTCTTTCTTACGCAGCTCGATTCTATTCTGAAAAAAGAAAATATCGCGCAAACTAAAACGGTTATCGCCTTGATAGACGGTTGTTCCATTGCCCATATTGGCCGTTGCGATGAGTTCCACGTCGGGCTTCAGCATATAGTGTAGAGCGCCCGACAGTTTCAGGTTACGGGTGTTGTAGTCGACCAGGTCCTTCTCCTCATAGCCCGTACGATAGAAAATCCCAAGGCCCGGATAATCGCGGGCACTATACGGCGCTGAATAGTCATTACCCCCCGACAGTTGTTCGTCGCCATAACGGTTCACCGCGTCGTACCCCCCCGGATTGTTTCGGGTTACGGGCGAAAAATCGACCGGATCCAAGTTGGTGGCCTCCCAGTCGTTGGCCCGCAAGTGGTATAAATTCACTTTCCATCCGAACTTATCTCGACCTTTTTTGTCTTTGTAAACTTGGGCATAGCGTACGGCAGTTTCCAACAAAGCCCGTTCGCCTGCCTTCACGCTGGCTGTTAATCCGGGATGCGTAAACGGACTCTTGGTTTGCATGCTGATAACCCCGTTGAAGGCGTTCGGGCCATAGAATGCCGAACTCGCGCCCACCACGAGGTCCACTTTCAGTACATCGAGTTCGGAGGCCCCCAGAAAGTTGCCCAGCGAGAAGTTGAGACCGGGTGATTGATTATCGACTCCATCGATCAGCTGAAGTGAACGAACGGGCGAGGTACTGTTGAAACCACGCGTGTTGATGATGACAAAGCCCAAGCTCGCCGTGGTGAGATCGACCCCCTTCAACGTACCCAGTCCTTGATAGAAGGACGGTGCCGGCGTCTCTTTTATGGCCAGAACATCCATCGCTTCAACGGTAAGGGCCGATTCACGTTGCTTTTCGGTGATACGGCTATCGACCACCTCCACACTATTGAGCAGAACATTGTCGGCCTGCAAACGTATGTTCAATGGCTTACCATCGCCCGGTGCCTGTACCTCCAAATTCCGGTATCCGATATACGAAACCACCAAAGAAAGGGGATAAGATCGGTTGTGGCGGAGGGTAAACTTGCCTTGTATGTCGGTGGTGGTTCCGGTCGAGGATCCCTTAATAACCACCGAAGCCCCGATCAGCGGCTCCCCACTCACCTGATCCTTAATGCTGCCCAATACCACCGACTGCTCAGCTTGAGCGCGTAGGTTGCTCGGCATAGCCAGCCATAAAACCGACATGAAGAGCCAAATCAAGTGAATGGGCCGCACAGGACGAAACGAGGTAGTCATTGCCGGTGAAGTCGAAGCCGCCATTGCCGGTGAATTCGAGGCATCACGCCATTCAGTAAACAAAACAGTACGCGTTAGATTCATAAGAAACGAGCTGAATTAGACCTGCAAAATACGAGGGTAAGCGACAATAATAACAACGCGACCTCAGCTGTTCCAATCTGTTGGTTTTACCCCTTAGACATTACCACAAAAACCTGCTATTTTTGAATGAATGAATCCATGAAGAAACTCCTATTCTTGGTGCTGACGGCATCCTGGCTTTGGGCCGCCCAACAAAACTGGGGAAGCCTGCCTGTTTTGGCAATATTTTTTACCTGGCCAACTTCCCCCCTAAAAATCGATCAACGCCACACGCAGAGTGAACGCTTTAACCAGAGCCCTTACGGCCCCGTTTCGGTGGGCTACGACAGCCTCGGCATCCCCCATATTTTTGCGGAAAACGACGCCGCAGCCGACTTCGCAACCGGTTTCGTACACGCACGCGACCGCCTGTTTCAGATGGAAATGGCCGTTCGTGTGGTGAAGGGGCAACTCAGCGCAGTGGCGGGCGATCGTGCACTGAAGAGCGACCTTTTTTGGCGGAAATTTCAATTCGACAGTTTGGCGGTGACCTGGTATCAGAGGATGGCCGACAGCGTACCCGAGCTCGCCAAACGGATGGAAGCCTATGCAGCCGGGGTGAACCACTACATCAGTCGACTAACACCTGCCAGCCTACCCCTCGAATTCCACCTGCTTGGCATCCACCCCGCGGAATGGAAAAAAGAGAATATGTTCTACTTGCTTCGGTTTATGTCGCACATCCTCACCTACAATGAAAACGACCTGGCCGCGAGTGAAGTCAGTACCCGCATCGGGCCCGAGCTCAGCTCATTTTGGTATCCCCACACCACCCGTACCCCCCACCCAATCTACCCCTACTTCAGCCTAACCGACAGCATCATGCAGCGCCTTCTGCCACAAGTGAATGAGGAATTGGACCTGGGCGTCGGGCATTCATACCCCGAGGCGCGTGTGGTGAACCTCGACGATACCCCGCTGGGCAGCAACAATTGGGTGGTTCGGGGCAGCCAATCGGCATCCACCTTCCCCTTACTCTGCAACGATACCCACCTCGAAATCGCGCTGCCATCTACCTGGTATGAAATTCATAAATCGGTGGGCGGCCAAATACGGAGGGGACTCAGCATCGCCGGATCGCCTTTTGTGATTAGTGGATTCAACAATGATGTGGCTTGGGGGATAACCAACGCTACCTGGGATTTGGTCGACTTCTATGCGTTGGAGGTGAACCCAAAGGGCACCCACTACAAACTCGATGGCCAATGGGAACCCCTCAATCCATTTACCGTGGAAATCGCAGTAAAAGGCGGCAAATCCGTTCGCAAAACTTACTACAACACCCATTTCGGGATCGCCGATACCCTTTCCGGGCGCTACCTCGCCGTGCATTGGATTGGACAGCATCCATCTAATGAGGGACTCACCTTTCACGGCTTTGAAAAAGCACGCAATCTAGCCGAAGCACAAGCCGCCTTGCAACACTACCTGCAACCCCCCCAGAACTTTGTGCTGGCCGACCGGAGCGGTCATATCGGTGGGGTAACGGCCGGAGGAGCATGCCTACACCCTTTGCCCGCCAAAGGTGTACGCAAAGGGAATCGACGCGACCAGCTTATCGGCTTTACCCGATTGCAGGGCTACCTCTATTCGGTCGATCCACCCTCCGACTACTGGCACAGCGCCAACCAAGAACAGATCGACCACCCCTTGGCGGCGCACATCAGTACCCGTTATGAATCCTCCGGCCGCGGGCGACGCATCACAGCACTCATCGACTCGTTGCCCCCGCTCGATTTTGAAGGGATGCGTCGGCTGCACATGGATGTGGTGGATATGGACTACCCCATCCTGCGAGATGTTCTTCTGGGGGTTAGTGGATCGCTGCGCAGTTATTTGGAGGGCTGGGGAGGACAAATGGACACCGCATTAGTGGCCCCAACCCTGCTCTATAATTTCAAAAACCACCTCCGTGATCGGGTGGTGGCACGTTTGGGTGGCGGAGACCGCCTTCCACCCCTCGAGCAGCATATTTTTACGGTGGTGACCAGCGATGACAGCATACCCCTGGCTGGTGGGCGGCGCGAAGCATCCCGCGCGCTCGCGCAGGAAGCCTGGGACAGCAGCCTAGCTGATTTAACCGCACGATTTGGAACGGATCCTTCCCAATGGCTCTATGGGCGGTTTCACACCACTTGGGTAGCACATCGGTTGAAACTACCCGCCCTCAACATTCCCGAATTTGCATCCCCCGGCAGCAACCGCACGGTAAACGTAGCCAGCCGCCTTCCCAGCACACACGCCGCCAGCATGCGCACCATCATCGAAATGCATCCCGATGGTCCGCGGGCATGGATGCATCTGACTGGTGGACAAAGTGGGCGGTTTAACAGCCCCAACTATGCCGACCAGGTACGGACCTGGTTAGATGGACGCTACCATACCTATCGGCCCGTGAATGGTTTCCAAGTTGCCGATTACGTATCCACCTACCGCTTTGACCGCTAAATTTCGTTGTTATGCGCATTCCTTCTCAATTTTTTTGGCACTTTCTGGCTTTGGTGACCCTCATCCACGTGCAGTTCAATATGGGTAGCTTTTGGCTGCTGGTGGGGGCTTCGGTGGCCATCGGTAGCCTCCCCATACGCGGCGTTCGGTGGTGGCACTTCGCCTTGTTGTCGCTCGCTTCACTGATGTGCTGCATGGCGCTCAAATTTCCGGAGGCCGAAACACGCACTATGCTCTCTTCGGTGAGTCAACTTCCCGCACCTATTTTGGTTGGGATTACAGTAGTGGTCACATCGATCACGGTCACCCTCACCGCCTACACCAGTCACCTCCTGTTGGCGCGTAGTTTTTATCCACCTTCTCTTTGGAAGCGGTAGAGTCAGTGGAATCGGTAAAAGGAACAGCCTACGACTACATCATCGCTGGTGCTGGTGCGGCTGGCCTGAGCCTCGCACTCCGCCTGGCCCATGCCGATTTCAGCAATCGCCGAATTCTGCTGATAGACCGAAGCGCCAAAACCGAAAACGACCGCACCTGGTGTTTTTGGGAGGATGGTGATGGCCTTTTCGACACAACATGCAAGCGCCAGTGGTCGCAGCTCGATTTTTTTGGTCCCAACACCGCTCAGCGCCTCGACCTGGCGGGCTACCGCTACAAAATGCTGCGTGGCCCCGACTTCTACCGATTTGCCCTCGACCAAATTTCAGCATGCAGCCACATAGAATGGTGCCAAGCCGAGGTCTACCACACAGGACATGGCGAAACAGGTGCCGAGGTGCATACGTCTGCCGGCAGCTTTACGGCACGCTGGGTTTTTTCGAGCCTTCTCGAAAACGATGTGTTGAAATCGGCCCAGCAGGGACATTTTCTCTGGCAACATTTTTTGGGATGGGAAATTCAGACGGAACAGGCGGCTTTTAAGCCCGACTGCCCGGTCTTCATGGACTTTCGAACGCCGCAGCGCGATGGCACCTGCTTTGTGTATGTGCTGCCCTACTCATCCACCCATGCCCTCGTGGAATACACCGTGTTTTCGTCGGAGATATGGCCGACCTACGCCTATGAAGATGGTCTCCGTTCGTATTTGAAGACCCACCTCCAATTGGGTTCATGGCAGGTTGGGCATGTAGAAGAAGGCAAAATTCCCATGAGCAGCGCTGTCTTTCCAGTGCGTAAAGGCCATGTGGTATTTTTGGGGACGGCCGGTGGGCAAACTAAAGGGTCCACGGGATATACCTTCAGCAACATCCAGCGTCACAGCGACGCCCTGGCCGCATTACTCCGCCAGTCACGACCACCCATTGTGAAACCCGATTTTAGGCGACAGCGCTACCATCTCTACGACAATACCTTGCTTTCAGTTCTGTGCCTCGGCGATTACAGTGGGGCCGAACTATTTGAGCGGCTCTTTACACGAAATCCGGCTCGACGCATGTTGCGTTTTCTCGATGAAGCCGCCCATTTCGGTGAAGAACTACAGGTCATGAACAGCGTTCCCCGCCGCCTTTTTGCCCGCCGCTTTATGCAAGAGTGGTTTAATCGCGATTAGACGGTCATAATCTCCTTTTCCTTGACCACCAAGAGTTCATCGATGCGCGCGATTTGTTTGTCGGTCAATTGCTGCACGCGTGTCTCCCCCTCTTTCACCATATCCTCAGGCACCCCATCCTTTTGGAGCTTCTTGATGGCCTCATTGGCATCTCGACGAATATTACGTACGGCGACTTTGGCCGTTTCACCTTCGTTTCGGGTGCGCTTCACCAATTCGCGCCGACGCTCTTCTGTGAGTGGAGGTACATGAATACGGATCACCGAACCATCATTCGATGGGGTTAGCCCCAAATTCGCTATGATGATCGCCTTTTCAATGGGTTGCAGCATCGACTTTTCCCATGGCTGGATGACCATTGTGCGTGCATCCGATGTGGAGAGACCCGCTACTTGGTTGAGGGGTGTCGAATTGCCGTAATAATCGACCTTGATGCCGTCGAGCACCGCCGTATTCGCCTTTCCAGCCCTGATTTTAGCCATTTCAACCGTGAGGTGATGAATGGCTTTGCCCATATCCTCCTCCGCTTGGTCGAGGTACAGCTGTATGTCTTCGTGAATCATGGTCTAGTGAGATTCTGAGATGAATTTGGGGAGATTCTGGGGAGATTCTGGGGAGATTTTGGAGAGACTCTGTGGTGATTCTGAGGTGATTTTGGGGAGATTCTAATGAGATGATTTTGGGGAGATTCTAATGAGATGATTTGGACGTGACGAGCGTACCGACCTCTTCGCCTTGCACAACCCTAAGGAGGTTGCCGATTCGGTTCATATCAAACACGATGATGGGCAATTCGTTTTCCTGGCATAGGGTAAAGGCCGTCATATCCATTACCCGAAGGTTGTCGCGTAAAGCAAGGTCGAACCCAATTCGGTCGTAACGTGTAGCTGTGGGATCCTTTTCGGGGTCTGCGGTATAGATGCCGTCGACACGGGTGCCCTTCAAAATCACATCCGCCTGAATTTCGATGGCACGGAGGGAAGCCGCTGTGTCGGTCGTGAAGTACGGATTACCCGTGCCCGCGCCAAACAACACCACGCGACCCTTTTCGAGATGGCGAATAGCACGGCGGCGGATAAACGGCTCAGCAATTTGCTCCATTTTTATGGCAGATTGCAGCCGCGTTTTCACACCCATCTTTTCGAGAGCAGCCTGAAGGGCCATGCTGTTGATCATGGTGGCCAGCATACCCATATAATCACCCTGAGCCCGATCCATTCCACCACTTTCCGCTTGTACGCCCCTAAAAATATTGCCACCGCCTACCACTATTGCTAATTCAACCCCAGCTTCCCAGGCGGATTTAACTTCTCGAGCGTATTGATCGAGTATTTGTTGATCAATTCCAAAGGCCTTATCGCCCATGAGGGCCTCTCCACTCAATTTGAGCAGGATTCGTTTGTATTTCATACCAAATGCGAAAGTAGGAATTTCCCGCCAACCTTCGTTGGGGTCATGGATAGGAAATGAAACGAAAAATGCCCATCCCGATTGAGGGGGTCTCGAGATTAACCTCCGATGGGGGAAGGTCGGGATTAACCTCCGATAGCAACCCGAACGAAGCGTGTAACCAACAGGCCTTTCGATGCCTTATCCAGCATTTGTGCAACTGTTACACTGCCATCCTTCACAAAAGCCTGATTCATCAGGGTGTTATCCTGGTAAAACTTATTGAGCTTACCCATGGCAATCTTCTCCAGAATAGTCTCTGGCTTACCCTCCTGACGGGCCTGTTCCTTACCGATTTCAATTTCACGCTCCACAACCGATGGATCCACGTCATCCTTATCTACTGCAACCGGATTCATCGCTGCAATTTGCATGGCTGCATCGCGAGCCGCTGCTTCAATCGCCTCATTGAGTGGTTGGTTTAAAGCCACCATCACACCCAACTTACCGTTGCTGTGGATGTACGATACCACACCCTCAGCTTGCAAAGTTTCGTAGCGGCTTACACTGATTTTCTCACCGATTTTACCGGTGTATTCGATCATTTTCTCAGCCACTGTGATGCCATCGATCCCGGCCGACTGCAATTGGTCGAGTGTGGTGAATTTGTTGTCCATCGCCAGTTGAGCCACACGGCGGGCCAATTGTCCAAAATCTTCATTCTTGGCCACAAAATCAGTCTCGCAGGTAACTTCCACCAAGATGCCAAAAGAACCTGTTGCGTCGCTCATGGCCACCACAACGCCCTCATTGGCTTCGCGGTCGGCCCTGCTCGCAGAAACTTTCTGGCCCTTTTTGCGGAGAATCACTACGGCTTCTTCAAAATCGCCGTTGGCCTCTGTGAGGGCCTTTTTGCAATCCATCATACCGGCACCGGTCTGCTGCCGCAACTTATTAACGTCTGATGCTGAAATGTTCATGGAGTAAATGTTGTATGGGTTTAAGAAATGCTTATTCAGCTCAATCAGATGGATGCTTATTCAGCCGATTCAGCCGCGGCTTCAGCCACCACTGTTTCGCCTTCAGCCTGTTCAACGGCCTCTGAGGCCTCACCACCATCCTCTTCCTTCAGATGCTTGCGCTCCTGCATACCCTCTTCGATGGCCTGCATGATCACCCCACAAATAAGGGCGATGGATTTCGTGGCATCATCATTCGAAGGAATCGGGAAGTCAACCAAACCAGGATCGCTGTTGGTATCGACCATGGCAATGGTTGGGATATTCAGCTTTTGGGCCTCACTCACCGCGATGTGCTCATTTTTGATGTCAATGATAAACAGCGCCGCAGGCAGGCGGTTCAGATCCTCAATGCCGCCCAAAACACGCTTGAGTTTGTCGCGCTCACGACCAATCATCAAACGCTCCTTCTTGGAGAGGTTTTGGTAATCAGCCGTGGTTTCCATCTTCTCCATATTGGTCATCTTCTTAATCGAACGACGAACCGTGGCGAAGTTGGTGAGCATCCCGCCGAGCCAACGCTCAGTTACGAACGGCATGCCTAAGCGGCGGGCCTCCGACTCAATAATTTCCTTAGCTTGTTTCTTGGTGGCCACAAACATGATTTTGCGACCCGATTTCACAATCTGCTTCACCGCCTGAGCCGCTAACTCCAACTTCTCGGAGGTGCGGTGCAAGTCGATGATGTGAATATCGTTTTTCTCCATAAAGATATATGGAGCCATTTTGGGATGCCATTTACGCTTGAGGTGGCCGAAATGCACACCGGCATCCAGCATTTCCTGGTAGGTAGGTAGATTCATGATTGAGGTCCGGATTAACGCTTGCTGAACTGGAAACGACGGCGGGCTTTACGCTGACCAAATTTCTTGCGCTCCACCATACGCGGGTCGCGGGTCAACATCTTCTCTGCCTTAAGCACACTGTGAAACTCCCCGTTGATCTGATCGAGGGCACGAGCAAGCGCCAGCTGCAGAGCCTCCGCTTGTCCGCTCACGCCACCGCCATTCAATCGGGCTTTCACGTCGTATTGCCCATTGGTTTGGGTGGCGGAAAACGCCTTCAATACCACTTGCTGCAAGGTAGCGAGGGGGAAATATTCCGTGTAGGAACGCCCGTTTACCTCAATGTTGCCATTTCCTGGACTTACATAGACCCGGGCTATGGCATTCTTACGCCTGCCAATGGTATTGGCGAGGCTGCTGTTGGGGGTTGCTGACATATTATTTTAGGGTGATGGTTTCAGGCTGCTGGGCAGAATGGGGATGCTCGCTGCCCGCGTAAACGTGCAAACTGCGAAACATTTCCCTGCCGAGACGGTTTTTGGGCAACATGCCCTTGATGGCTTTCTCCACAACGTAGGAAGGCCTCCGCTTCAACAGGTCGCGTGCCGACTCGAACCGCTTTCCACCGGGATAGCCCGAGTAGAAGAAGTAATTTTTGTCGGTCAGTTTGCTGCCTGTAAACCGCACCTTGTCTGCATTGATCACGATGACGTGATCGCCGCAGTCTACGTGTGGGGTGAAAGACGGCTTGTGCTTTCCACGAAGCATGCCGGCTACCTTGCTCGCAAGGCGACCCACAATCTCTGTTTCGGCATCTATGAGATACCAACGCTTCTCAACCGTTTGACGGTTGGCAGAGACAGTTTTGTAACTTAACGTATCCACTTAATTCAGCTATTTTTTTAAGGAGCGCAAATATAGGAAAAAAAACAATACCAAAAGCGGTTTGAATAAAAAGAATGAGGCGCCGCTAGGTAAGGGTATAAAATTCCTCATGCCCGCCCGTGTGCACCTCCAGGAGTCCGGCACTGATCATACCCACCACAATCTGACGCGCCCGCCAAGTGGAAATGTTCATCATGCGGGCAAATTCCTTGAGGGTTACCCGTCTGTGTTCGGCCAAGTGCCGCAGGAGCCCCTCCTCTTTAGAGCCCAATTGAATAAGGCGTCCATCGGCAGAAACCGAACGGTGCAGGGCGTCGACCACGGTTTTACTGGCCAAAAGGGTTTTATCACCCACCCTGATGTGTACCCACCATTTGTTGTCGTCGCCCATGGCATAAATAGGCTTATCAGTGGCGGGCTCTACCGACACCACCAAGAGGATCTTCCTTCCAATCTCGATGCGTGTGCATTGGATGTCGAGAGCGGGCCTACAGAAAAAAGTAGCGGCCGCCTCCATCATGTGTTGTTCCTCCTCTACTTTTATTCCACGGAGGCTGCGGTTGTCGCGCACCCCTATGAGTATGCGTCCTCCCCGCGTATTGGCAAAGGCACACAGGGTTCGCGCAATTTTCTTGGAACTGCTGATGGTCTCCTTGAAATCCTGTTGTTCGTGTTCACCCTCATCGATCCATTGGTAGAACCGAGCCACTGAAATGGCAGCCGACGTCCGTTGATCCTGCTGTTTCACCGGCGAAATTTAGGGGTGATGATCGACCAAATTCTGGGATGACAATAGATCATTTTCTGGGATGACAATAGATCATTTTCTGGGATGACACTCGGCGATATTAAGGTGATGGCGGATGCTTTGGATGCAATCGACCACAGACCTCCACAAGCAAATATGATGAAAATCGACCAACTCAGAGCAACAACTCCACCGATGGATCCCAGAAAATCCGATCAAAATTCAGCACCTGATTGTCGACCACCGACACCCCCTCTTCTTCCAATCGCGACTGCATGGCCTGAGGTCCGGCAAAATGCATTTTGCCTGTTAAACAGCCGTTGCGATTCAATACCCGGTGCGCGGGTACCGGTGGATGCACACTATGTGAGGCATTCATGGCCCAGCCGACCATACGGGCCGACTGTGCACTACCCAGATAGCGCGCAATGGCCCCATAGGTTGAGATTCGTCCGACCGGTATCAGCCGCACCACCTGAAAAACTTGTTCAAAAAAATCGGGCATCGGATTTGGGTGCATGATTCTCCTATTTTTGCTGCGCTGCCGGGCACGTACAAGTCCCACAAACTTAATCGATACCCATTCAGTCCGACAAACTTAATCGATACCCGTTATACCGTCCAACAAACTTAATCGATACCCATTATACAGTCCCATGCAACTGCAACTCTACTTCCGCGCGGTAAGTCACCTGAGCGATGCTCGCTTTGCTTCGGCTGCTGGTGCCGAGTTCCTCGGTTTTCCCTGGTATCCATCAATCGGAGACGGCATTTCGCAGGCGGATTATATCGACATTCGGCAGTGGATCAGCGGTCCGGTGCCTGTTCTTCAAATCACCGCGCGCGAACTGCCACTTTTCGCATTCAACCCAACAGAATTGGCAAAACTAGGGCAAGCAGAACAGTCAACGATCTGTTCGGAAAAAAACGAGCGCAATGCCCCAGCGGGCATCATGGACGGGCTTGACGTGCCAACAGGAATGATGGACTTTGATTTGAATGCTACACAATCCCTTGCCGTGGTTCCAGATGCACTAGAGGTCACATTATCAGGCAATACCCCCCACGCAGTTGCCGTTCGACCAGATTGTCCGATCATTTGGAAAGTCGATGCCCAGACCAGGCAACTTCCGGATCTTTTTCGGGTCGACCTCGACTACCTATTGCTCGATCCAAGTGCTTTATTAACCGATTCAAACCCGCAGCCGAGCCCAGATGACCTTCCCAAAAATTGGGCGGGTCTGTTCGGGCCGAACCGCTGTTTTTTGGAAATCCCGACCTTGATGCAAAACCCAATGGAATGGGTGGATCGCTTCAAACTTTATGGGGTGTGCTTGAGCGGACAAGAAGAAACAGCGGTGGGTAAGCGCGACTACTCGGCTTGGCAAGCCTTCACTGATCTGCTGGAGGAGGCTGGACTACGCTAACCGGAAATTCATCGGTGAATTCGGCGCACATGTAGTGAATTTTCTTGCCCTCAGCGAGGAACCTCGATTCATAAGTCGTTTGAATGTCCACGGCTGGACCTTGAATGACGTCCGCATACAGGTCGTAGGACACCTGGAGCAGCTTCATGCGCGCGGTGTTCCATGTCTCCACACTAAACGCAAATAGGTTGGGATCATCGGTTTTCAAATGAAGTCGTGCGCCCGGCCTGAGAATACGGTGGTAAATCTGCAAAAAGCGGAGGGATGTAAGCCTTTTTCTCTCGCGGGAAGCGCGGGGCTGGGGGTCGGGAAAGGTGATCCAAAGTTCAGATACTTCATCCCGACCAAAATAATCGGGCAGCTGTTCGAGGCGGCAGCGCAGAAAAGCTACATTCGAAAGCCCCAAATCGCGGCTTTTGGTGGCCCCGTGCCACATCCGCGCCCCCTTGATATCGGCCCCTACCACGTTCCACCCCGTCAGGCGCGTGGCCAATCCCAGCACATAGTTCCCCGTTCCGCATCCCACCTCCAAAACCATCGGATGGTCGTTGCCCCAGAAATTGGCCCACTGGCCGGGCATGTCGACCGGATGCTGCAGTACATGCGGCATCTGGTCCATTTCCTCGAAATGAATGAGTTTGCGGCGCGACAAAATCCGCTAGGGTTTATTCTTCAAGGCCACATAGGATTTTCCTTCCTGCATATCGAACACTAAGTCCGACAGGTTTTCCTTACAGAGTGTATCCCGGATGCTCTCACGCAAGAACTTGAACTTATGGTGCACCGGGCATGGATGGTTGTCGGAACACAATTTCAAACCAATACCACAGCGCTCAAAAAGATCGAGCCCGTCGATGGAGGCCACCACGTCGAGCAGGTTGGTTTCCTCAGGTTTTCTGCGAAGGGTAAAACCGCCGTTGGGACCTTTCACGGAATTGAGTAGTTTACTTTTTACCAGCATTTGCAGGATTTTGCTGAGAAAATGCACCGGGATGCCTTGGTTGACCGCGATTTCACGTAGTCCAACATTTCGGTCTTCCGATGCGTTCATGGCAATGTACAGCATGGCCTGTAGGCCGTATTCACATGATTTTGAAAACATAAACCGAGCTAAACGGGTAAGGTGCGGTGAAATTAAGCGACAATTATAGTAAATTATCCGTTATTCGATTATTCTTGCTCAACAAGCCACTCGAACAAACGGCTAATCTGATTTTGTTTTCAATCTGGTAGGTTGTTGTCCGTTCATAGCGCCCATCTCTGAAGATCTCCTCTATTTTGGGCCATTGATCGTGGAAACAGCGAATAGCCTTTCCCATCGGACTGGAGGGCACCAACTGGTATGACACACGCTCGATCCCGGCTTTTGCTGGAAAACACATAGACCGCTCCACTCAGTGGATCCGAACACATAGACCGCTCCACTCAGTGGATCCGAACACATAGACCGCTCCACTCAGTGGATCCGACCCCAGTTCATTGCGCACCAAACCGATGAGAACGTAGTAGCCCCTGCGCAAATCTCCCGCTGTCTATTTGCGCCCTATTTTCTCTGTC
>SXGU01305771.1_pt1 | contig 16230 bp, 12 predicted proteins | sample 3174531 | NCBI WGS metagenome assembly SXGU01 (sample SAMN11356863, study PRJNA531348) | freshwater metagenome | isolation source: freshwater sample F1-140 | place: China: Fuxian Lake, Yuxi | collected 2017-12-25 | reverse complement strand
CTGGTGCCCCGGATGCTGCGCGAGCTGCGCCCGGACCTGCGGATCGGCTTCTACCTGCACATCCCGTTCCCGCCCGCCGAGCTGTTCCAGCAGCTCCCCTGGCGACGGCAGATCCTCGAGGGCCTGCTCGGTGCCGACCTGGTCGGCTTCCAGTTGCCCGGGGGGGCCCAGAACTTCGTCCGCCTGGTGCGGCAGCGGGTCGGCCACAAGACGCACCGGGACCTGGTCTACCTCCCCGACGGCCGGACCGTCCGCGCGGCGGCGTACCCGATCTCGATCGACGCCAAGGGCTTCGAGACCCTGGCCACCAGCCCCGAGGCGGTGACCCGGGCCGAGGAGATCAGGGTCGCGCTGGGCAACCCGCGCCGGGTGTTCCTCGGCTGCGACCGGCTCGACTACACCAAGGGCATCTACGCGCGGCTGCGCGCGTTCAGCGAGCTCATCGAGGACGGCCACTTCGACGTGGAGGACGCGGTCTTCGTGCAGGTCGCCGTGCCGTCCCGCGAGCAGGTCGAGCAGTACCAGCTCCTCCGCGACGAGATCGAGCGGCTGGTCGGCCGGATCAACGGCGAGCACGGCCGGATCGGCCGTCCCGCGGTGCACTACCTGCACACCTCCCTGTCCCGCGAGGAGATGGCGGCGTTCTACCGCACCGCGGACGTCATGGTGGTGACGCCCTACCGCGACGGGATGAACCTGGTCGCCAAGGAGTACGTCGCCTGCCGGGCCGACGACGACGGCGCGCTCGTCCTGTCGGAGTTCGCCGGCGCCGCGGACGAGCTGCGCCAGGCGTGGCTGGTCAACCCCTACGACATCAACGGCATGAAGGCGGCCCTGCTCGCGGCGTACCAGGCCGACGAGCAGGAGGTGACCCGCCGGATGAAGGCGATGCGCAAGCAGGTCACCCAGCACGACGTCACCGCGTGGGCCGACAGCTTCATGTCCGCGCTGGCCGACACCGCCGGCAGCTCGCACGAGAAGACGCTGCGCCCGGCCCGGCGTTCCTAGCTGCCGCCCCCACCCCGCGCCGCGGTCGGTGGCGACTCGGGCACCGGCAGGTCCCGGCACATCAGGTCGACCAGGTCCGCCTGCAGGCGCGGGCCCAGCGCGCCCCAGCCGGGCTCGTAGCCGTAGACCTCGCGCAGGGTCCGGGACGACTCGATGCCCTGGGCGATGTCGATGTCGTCGGCGGTGATGAGCCCGGGGTGCACGACCCCGACGGCCTCGGAGACCTTGAGCAGGTCCCGGCGCAGCGAGACCAGGTAGTTGGCGGTCCGCACGGACTTCAGCTCGGGGTCGAGCCCTCGCTGGAGCCAGGCGTTCTGGGTGGCCACGCCTGTGGGGCAGTGGTCGGTGTGGCACCGCTGGGCCTGGATGCAGCCGATCGCGAACATCGCCTCGCGGCCGACGTTGACCGAGTCGGCGCCCAGGGCGAACGCCACCGCGGCCGACTCCGGCAGCCCGAGCTTGCCGGCCCCCATGAAGAACACGTCGTCGGTCAGGCCGGCGGCCGCGAACCGGCGGTAGACGTGGGCGAAGCCCAGCCGGAACGGGTAGGCGACGGCGTCGGAGAAGACCAGGGGGGCCGCGCCGGTGCCGCCCTCGCCGCCGTCGACGTTGACGAAGTCGACACCGCGCCCGCTCCGGACGGGCCCGCGGGACATCTCGGTCACCAGCCGGTCCCAGAACTCCAGGTTGCCGACGGCCGCCTTGATCCCCACCGGCAGTCCGGTGGCGTCCGCGACCAGCTCGACGAAGTCGAGCATCGAGTCGACGTCGTGGAACACCTGGTGCCGGCTCGGCGAGGCACAGTCCCGGCCGGCCGGGATGCCGCGGATGTCGGCGATCTCCTGGCTGACCTTCGCGCCCGGGAGCATGCCGCCGAGCCCGGGCTTCGCGCCCTGGGACAGCTTGACCTCGATCGCCCGGACCGGCGCGGAGGCGACCAGGTCGACGAGCCGGGCGAGGTCGAAGGCGCCGTCCTCGTCACGGCAGCCGAAGTACGACGTACCGATCTGGAAGACCAGGTCGCCGCCGTTGCGGTGGTACGGCGACAGTGCGCCCTCCCCGGTGTTGTGCCAGCAGCCGGCGAGCGCGGCGCCCTTGTTGAGCGCCTCGACCGCGTTCGCCGACAGCGACCCGAAGCTCATCCCGGAGATGTTGACGACGGACGCCGGCCGGAACGCGTGCCGCCGGCCCCGGGGCCCGCCCAGCACCTTGCCCGCGGGGAGGGCCACCCCCTCACCGCCGTGCCGGCCGGTCGTGGCGCCCGGACCGGTGAAGGTCCGGTGCTTGATGACCGGCCAGGCCTCGGCGCTCTCGACGTTGTTGTCGGTGCCGAAACCGAAGTAGGAGTTCTCCAGCTTGGCCGACGAGTAGACCCAGCGCCGCTGGTCGCGGCTGAACGGACGCTCCTCGTCGTTCGAGGTCACGATGTACTGCCGCAGCTCGGGACCGAACCGCTCCAGCTGGAAGCGCAGGTGGCCGATGACCGGGTAGTTGCGCAGGATCGCGTGCTTGCGCTGGATGACGTCGTGGGTGGCGACGGCCCCGAGCGCGGCCGCGCCCAGCGCCGCGACGCGCGAGAGCCTCATGCGACGTAGGTAACCGCGGGACGGGTGTCAGTGTCGAGGCGCCCCGCATAGGCTCCGCCCATGGACCTGATCCCCAAACCCGACCAGGTCGTCGCCGCGGCGGGCCACGTGGCGCACAAGGTGCTCTACGGCGGGCTCGCGGACCTGCGCCCGATGCCGCGCACCCTGATCGACGAGGGCGAGCTGCGCGAGGTCTACCACTACCGCCCGAAGGCGGGCGCCCGCGAGCACGGCGACCCCGTCCTCATGGTGACGCCCCTCGCCGCACCCGCGATCTGCTACGACCTGCGGCGGGGGTGCTCCCTGGCCGAGCACTTCGTGACCGAGGGCCGCCCGACCTACCTCGTGGAGTACGGCGAGGTGTCGTTCCGCAACCGCGGGCTCGGCATGGAGCACTGGGTCGACGAGGTCCTCCCCGAGGCGGTCGCGGCGGTGTCCGCCCACGCCGGCGGGCGGCCCGTGCACGTCATCGGCTGGAGCCTCGGCGGGATCTTCAGCATGCTCACCGCGGCCGACCGCCCCGACCTGCCGATCGCCTCCCTCACCGTCGTCGGCTCGCCGCTCGACGTGAGCCTGGTGCCGCTCGTCGCCCCGCTGCGTCCGCTGTTCAACCTCACCGACGGTCGCGGTGCGATCACGCGCGCCTACCGGGTGATGGGCGGCGCCCCGAAGCCGCTGGTCAAGTGGGCGTTCCAGCTGTCGTCGTTCCAGAAGCTGGTCACCAAGCCGGTCGCGCTGGCGGCCAACCTGGACGACGCCGACTTCCTCGCCCAGGTCGAGGCGGTGGACCGGTTCACCGACAACATGATCGCCTACCCCGGCCGGACCTTCGGCCAGCTCTACCACCGCTTCGTCAAGGGCAACGCCATGCGCACCGGCGAGCTGGAGCTCGGCGACCGGTCGATCCGGATCGCGGACATCCGGGTCCCGGTGCTGGTCTTCGCGGGCTCGACCGACGGCATCGCCCCGGTCGCGGCGGTGAAGGCGGTCGTGCCGCTGCTGACCGGCTCGCCCGAGGTGCGGTTCGAGATCGTGCCCGGTGGCCACCTCGGGATGCTGACCGGCCGGGCCGCCCGGTCCACGACCTGGCGGGTCATGGACGAGTGGATCTCGCGCTGGTCGGGCGCGGAGCAGCCGGCCGCCGAGACCGCTACCAAGCCTCGCAAGAAGGCCACGAAGAAGGCACCTGCCAAGAAGGCGACGGCCAAGAAGGCACCGGCCAGGAAGACCACCGCGAAGAAGGCACCGGCCAAGGAAGCACCGGCCAAGGAAGCACCGGCCAAGAAGACCACCGCGAAGAAGGCACCGGCCAAGAAGACCGCCGCCACGAAGGCGCCCGTCAGGAAGGCGGCGGAGCCCACGATCGGGGTGAACCCGACCCGCCGGTACGGCTCGGCCGGTTCGCGCAGCCTCGCCCGCTAGCCTGCGGCGGTGACCGCGCTCCCCCGTTCCGTTCGCTTCGGCTACGGGTCGGGCTCGGTCGCGACCGGCGCGTTCGGCACCGTGCCGGGGCTGATGCTGCTGCCCTACCTGACCGACAGCCTCGGGATCGCCGCGCTGGCGGCCGGGTTCATCGTGTTCCTGCCGAAGGCGTGGGACGTGGTCCTCAACCCGATCGCCGGCCGGATCAGCGACCGCACCGACGACCCGCGCGGACCTCGGCGCCCCTGGCTGCTGCGCGCCGGCCTGCTGCTCGCGGCGTCGTTCGCGCTCATCTTCGCGGCGCCGGACATGGGGTCGAAGGTCCTCGAGGCGGCCTGGGTGCTGGTCTTCTTCCTGGCCTGCGCGACGGCGTACGCGTTCTTCCAGGTCCCCTACGTCTCGATGCCGGCGGAGATGACGGCGTCGTACGACGAGCGCACCCGGCTGATGACCTGGCGGGTGGCGATCCTGGCCTTCACGATCATGCTCGCCGGCGCGACCGCGCCCCTGATCCGCGACGGCGTGGGCGGCCGGGACGGCTACCGGGTGATGGGCGTGGTGATGGCCGCGATCATCGCGATCGGCGTCGTCAGCGCCTACCGCGGCACCCGGCACGCGCCGGTGGGCTCGGTGCAGCCGGGCGTGGGCTCGCTGCGCGACCAGCTGCGGATCGTCGCCGGCGCCCGGGACTTCCGGCTGCTGCTCACGACGTTCGTCGTCCAGGCGCTGGCGACCGGGTGCATGCTGGCCGGCGTCGACTACCTGGCCACCGACGTGCTCGGCAAGAAGGGGGCGTCCACGATCCTGTTCGTCTGCTTCGTGGCCCCGGCCCTCCTGCTCACGCCCGCCTGGTCGGCGTACGGCGCCCGGGTCGGCAAGAAACGCGGCTACCTGGTGTCGTCGGGCTTCCTCGCGGTCGGCGCGCTCCTGGTCGCCTCGGCGCGGACCGCCCCGAGCATCGTGGTCTTCCTGGCGGTCGCGCTGGTGGGTGTCGGGTACGCCGGCGCGCAGGTGTTCCCGATGGCGATGCTGCCGGACGCGGCCGCCGTCGACGCGCGCCGCACCGGCTCCGGGAGGGTGGGCGTCTACACCGGGGTGTGGACCGCCGGCGAGACGCTGGGCCTGGCGCTCGGGCCGGGACTGTTCGCGGTGGTCCTCGCGATCGGTGGGTACAGGTCGAGCACGGACGGCGACGTGGCCCAGCCGGACAGCGCCCTCACCGCGATCACCCTCGGGTTCTCGGTGCTGCCGGCGGCGCTGGTCCTGCTGAGCCTGGTCTGGCTGGTCCGCTACTCGCTGACGTCGTCCGACGTCGAGACCTCGGAGGTAGGCACGTGACCGACGCCCTGGCCCGGCTGCGTGCCCTGCAGGCCGACGACCTCCCGGTCCACGGCGGCCGGACGCTCGCCTACGTCTACGACTCCGGGCTGCCCGACATCGACCGGATCGCCCGCGAGGCGGTCGCGGCCGCGGCCGCCACCAACGGGCTGGACCCGACCGCCTTCCCCAGCCTCCTGCGGATGGAGAACGACCTGGTCGGCTTCGGGCTCCGGCTCCTCGACGCCCCGGACACCGGCGTCGGGACGGTCACCTCGGGCGGCACCGAGTCGGTCCTGCTGGCCGTGCAGACCGCTCGCGACGGCCGCCCCGACGTCGAGCGCCCCGCGATGGTGGTGCCGTCGACCCGGCACGTCGCCTTCGACAAGGCCGCCCACTACTTCGGCGTCGAGAAGCGGGTGGTCCCGGTCGGGCCGGACTTCCGGGCCGACGTCGACGCGACCGCGGCCGCGGTGCGCGACCTCGGCGACCGGGTCGTCCTGCTGGTCGCCAGCGCGCCGTCGTACGCCCACGGCGTCGTCGACCCGGTCCCGGAGATCGCCGCGCTCGCGCAGGCCCGCGGCATCCGCTGCCACGTGGACGCCTGCATCGGCGGCTGGGTCCTGCCGTACGCCGCCCGGCTCGGCCGCGACGTGCCGCCGTGGTCCTTCGCGGTCGACGGCGTCACGTCGGTGTCGGTCGACCTGCACAAGTACGGCTACGCACCCAAGGGCACCTCGCTGCTGCTGCACCGGACCCCCGAGCTGCGCAAGCCACAGTTCTTCGCCTCCGCGGACTGGCCGGGTTACACGATGCTCAACTCCACGATGCAGTCGACGAAGTCGGGCGGGCCGCTGGCCGGCGCCTGGGCGGTCGTGGAGACGCTCGGCGACGACGGCTACCTGGCGCTCAGCCGGCGGCTGTTCGAGGCGGTCGACGCGATCGTGGCCGGCATCGAGGCGGCGCCCGCCCTGTCCCTGGTGACCCGGCCGGACTCCTCACTCGTCGCGTTCGAGCCCGACGGCAGCTGCGACGCCTTCACGATCTGCGACGAGATGCGCGAACGCGGCTGGTACGTCCAGCCACAGATGTCCTACGCCGGGCAGCGGCCGTCGATCCACCTGTCGGTCAGCGCCGGGACGCTGGCCCACGTCGACGGCTTCCTCACCGCCCTGACCGAGTCGGTGGCGGCCGCACAGCGGACCGGGCCCGTCACCGTCGACCCCGGCATCGCGTCGTACATCGAGTCCCTGGACCCGGCCGCGCTGACCGACGCCGACTTCGACGGCCTGCTCGCGGCGTCCGGGCTCGTCGGCGACAGCGACGGTGGCGGGCTCGCCCTGCCCAGCCGGATGGCCGAGGTCAACGCCATGCTCGACCTGGCCTCCCCCGCCATGCGCGAGGCCCTGTTGGTGGCGTTCCTGGACCGGTTGACGAGGCCGGCGCACCCCCCGGGCCGAGATGACGACCCAGGGACACAGCCGAGGCGCGGACAGGCCGTAGACAGCGGGACCAGCCGCCCCTAGTTTCTTCGGATCCCATCGACTCGCCTCGGGGCACATCCGTCAGGACCGCCCATGAAGTCGTCACTTTCGGCCTTCGTCCGCCACAACGCCATCGCCCTGCTGGCCCTCTTCATCGCGATCGGCGGTACCTCCTACGCGGTCACCGCGCTGCCCAAGAACAGCGTCGGCACCAAGCAGCTCAAGAACAACTCCGTGAAGTCAAGCAAGATCGCCGACGGCCAGGTCAGCTCGGCCGACGTCAAGGACAGCTCCCTCCTGGCCGCAGACTTCGCTCCCGGCCAGCTGCCGGCGGGGTCGACCGGCCTCGCCGGTCCTGCGGGCCCCCCCGGGCCGCAAGGGCCCCAGGGACAGCAGGGGATCCAAGGCATCCAGGGCCCGCCGGGCCCGTCCACCGGTGCCGCCGGCGGCGACCTGACCGGCAGCTACCCCAACCCGACCATCGCCGGCAACGCCATCGGCTCCGCCGAGGTCACCGACAACTCGCTGACGGGCACCGACATCACCGAGTCGACCCTGGTCAATGTCAATGCCGGCGCGCTCGAGGGCTTCGACGCGACCGACTTCGCCGGCATGGGTCGAATCGGCGCTGCCACGAACTGCACCGACGACCAGGGGCTGGCGGAAGGGTCCGAGTGCGGGGCCGTCTCCATCACCCTCCCGCGCCAGTCCCGGCTGCTGATCCTGGCCTCGGGGACCGCGGTTGCGGTCGACCTGGACGACGGGACTGGTGCCGGTTTCGAGGTCGACGAGACCGACGAGGTCGAGGGCGAGTGCGTGCTTCGCGCCAATGGCGCCACCGTTGGCCAGGCCCAGGACTTCACCCTGAAGGAGAACGAGGCCCGCGATGTCTTCACGCTCACCGGCTTGACCAATGCCCTCTCCGGAAACTCGACCATCGACGTCACGATGCAGTGTTTCGAGGAGGACGGCGACATCGACTGGGCGGACATCAGGATCAGCGTCGTCGCGCTCGCCTCCAGCTGACCGACATCCCCGGCGCGGGCTATCCCCGCGTCGGGGTCGTCGTCATGAACTGCTGGACCGACGCCAGGGTGTAGGAGCCGGCATCGGTGCCGAGGCCCTGGGCGACCTGGGCGGCGGTGGCGCAGCCGAGGTCGGCGGCCGACCTGAGGCCACCACCGAGCGACAGCCCGCGCAGGAAGCCGGCCGAGAACGCGTCGCCGCAGCCGGTGGTGTCGACGACCTCGATCTCGTACGCCGGCACCTCGACCACCTCGACGACACCTCCGTCCCCGCGGGCCACGACGACCGCGCCGCGCGAGCCGGCGGTGGCGGCGACGCAGCCGGCACCGGCCTCGACCAGCGCCCGGCAGCCGTCCTCCAGGGACGCGGCGCCGGTGAACCCCAGCACCTGCTCGTCGTTGGGCAGCAGGTAGTCGGTCTGCGGCAGGGCGTCGGCGATCCAGGCCAGCATGTCCGGGTCGCCGGGCGCGAGGATGTCGAGTGACGTGGTGGCGCCGATCGACCGGGCGTGCGCGAGCAGCTTGCCGGCCGCCTCGCCGCCGAGGAACTCCGGCCCGCCGAGGTGCACGTGCGTGCAGCCGTCGAGCAGAGACAGGTCGAGGTCGTCGAGGGTGAACGCGCCGTTGGCGCCGATGCAGTGCCATGCCGGACGGTCGCCGTTCGGCCGGACCGGGATGACCGACGAGGACGTCTGCTGGTCCGGCTTGGTCACCAGCCCGGAGACGTCGACGCCCTCGCCCTCGAGCAGGGCCAGCAGCGTGGTCGCGATCGGGTCGGCACCCACCGCGCCGTACGACGCCACCTCGGCACCGAGCCGGGACAGGACGACCGCCGTGCCGCCCGCCGTGCCGGCCGGGGACATCCGGATCGTCTCGACGAGCTGGCCGTCCGACCCGTCGGGGATCGACTCGATGCCGATGACGTGGGTGTCGAGGACGTGCACCCCGACGGTCGCGATCTTCACAGGGCGTGTCTCCTCATGTCAGAGCCGTAGCGAGCGTCGTCCCGCGGGATGCTCCGCAAGGCGCAGGCGCGAAGGCAGCCCGGGTTTGGCTGTCGAGCGACTGCAACGCGGCGGGGCGCCCGCGGGGCGGCGCGCAGCAGGCTATGACATGAGGAGCCACGCCCTAGTCCAACTCCTGGGGGGTTCCGTAGTTACGGGACATGGCCTGGCGGACCACGTCGTCCTGCTCGTCCTGGGTCAGGACCTTGGGGGTGCCGAGGACCGACGCCCGGTGGTGGAGCGCCGCCAGCCACTCCAGCAGCAGGGCGTTGTCCATGGCCGCCGACAGCGACGCACCGACCGCGACCGACCCGTGGCTCGCCATCAGCGCGGCCTGGCGTCCCTGGAGCGCCTCGCGGACCGCGGTGGCCAGCTCCGCAGTGCCGAAGGTGGCGTACGGCGCCACGCGCACCGCCCCGCCGAGGAGCAGCTGCTGGTAGTGGATGACGGGCAGCTCCGCGAGCACGCACGCCAGGGCGGTGGAGTAGGGCGCGTGCGTGTGCACCACGGCGGCCGCGTCGGTGTCGGCGTAGATCCCCAGGTGCAGGGAGAGCTCCGAGCTCGGCGCGAGCTCGCCCTCGACGACGTCGCCGGCTGGCGTCAGCACCGTGACGTCGTCGGGACGACAGCCGGCGAGCACGACGCCGGAGGCGGTGATCCCGACCAGGTCATCGGCCATGGCCGACACGTTGCCGGCGGTGCCCACTAGCAGACCCTCGTGCGCCAGCCGCCGGGCCGCCTCGGCCACCCGCTCGCGTAGGAGAACGGTCACAAAGCGGCTCCCGCCCGTGACGGCTCGCGGCCCGACCCGTTGACCCAGCTAGTTCCCGAGGCAGTTCCCGAGGTAGTCCCCGCACCACTCAGCACGAGCGCAGTGTAGGAGTCCACGTGATCACCACCGCCCTGTCCCGCCGAGGTCTGCTGTCGGGAGCGGCCGGAGCCGCCCTCGGCACCGGCGTCCTCACCGCCGACACCGAGGCCGCCGTGCTGGCCGGCACCCGTCAGGGCGCACTGCCGAGGAAGGTCGACGTCGTGGTCGTCGGCGCGGGGATCGCGGGCCTGGTCGCGGCCCGCAAGGTCGCCCGCCGAGGTCACGACGTGCTGGTCGTGGAGGCCCGCAAGCGGGTCGGCGGCCGGGTGCTCAACCACACGCTCAACCGGCAGGGCGACGTCATCGAGTCCGGCGGCGCCTTCATCGGCCCCACCCAGACCCACATCGCCCGGCTCGCCAAGCAGCTCGGGGTGCCGACGTTCCTCGAGTACAACACCGGCAACAGCGTCTACGTCTCCTCCACCACGGGCCGGATGGAGTACTCCGGCACCGTCCCGCCCGACCCGACGATCCTCCCCGACGCGGCGATCCTGCTCGCCCGGATCGACGCGTACGCCGCCGAGATCGCGGTCGACGCGCCGTGGGCGCACCCCCGGGCCCGCGAGTGGGACGCGATCACCCTCGGAGAGTGGATCCGCTCCAGCTCGCTCAACGCCGACGGCGTGGAGAACCTGATCCGGTGCTGGAGCCAGCCCGGCTTCGGCGCGGACCCCAACGAGATCTCGTTCCTCTTCGCACTCTGGTACGTCGCCTGCTCCGGGGACGAGCAGAACGTCGGCACGTTCTCCCGCAACTCCGACACGGCGAACGGCGCCCAGGAGAGCCGGTTCGTGGGTGGCTCGCAGCTGATCCCGCTGCGGCTGGCCAAGAAGCTCGGCGACATCGTGGCCCTCAAGGCGCCGGTCGAGCGGATCGACCAGCGCGACGGCCAGGTCCGGGTGCACACGGGCCGCGGCGTGGTCCGGGCCAAGCGGGTCATCGTGGCCGCGCCGCCGCCGATGGTGCTCGACATCGACTGGTTCCCGCGGCTGCCGGTCCGCCGCAAGCAGCTGATGCGGGCCCTCGACATGGGCCAGCTGATGAAGTGCGACGCGGTGTACGCCACGCCGTTCTGGCGGGCGGCCGGGCTCAACGGGTTCGGCATCAACGACTCCGGTGCCGCCCGCGCGGTCTTCGACAACACCCCGGCCGACGGCGGCCCGGGCGTCCTGCTGGCGTTCGTCGGCGGCTCGACGTGGCGGACGTACGGCGTCCTCCCCCAGTCCCAGCGCCGCCAGGCCGTGCTCGAGGGCTTCGCCGCGATGTTCGGCCCCCAGGCGCTCAGCCCCATCGACTACGTCGAGCACGACTGGACCAAGGAGCGCTGGACCGGGGGCGGCCCCACGGCCATCCACGCGCCGGGGTCGCTGGTCGAGTTCGGCCCGGCCATCCGCACCCCGCACGGCCGGGTGCACTGGGCGGGCACGGAGACCTCGACCTACTGGTCCGGCTACATGGACGGTGCGGTCCGCTCCGGAGAGCGTGCCGCCCTCGAGGTCCTGGACCGCCTGTGAAGCGCCTGCTGCTGGTCCTGCTCACCTGCGTCCTGGTCGCGCCCGTCGCCCCGGCCCGGGCCGCCGAGAGGTTCGAGACGACGGTCTTCGCGACGGTCCCGGCGCCGGGCTACCCGGCGTACGTCCACGTGCACACCAACGGGCGCGTATACGCCGGCACGTACGCCGCCGTCGAGGCCGGCACGCCGTCGCGGGTCCTCGAGTGGAGCAGGAAGGGCACGCTGCTCCGGTCCTGGGAGGTGCCCGGCCAGCGGGCCGGCGCCAAGCACGGCGTCCAGGTCGCCACCCAGACCAGGTCCGGCAAGCTCGTGGTGCTCGACACGTCGACGTCGACGGTGCGCACGCTCAACACCCGCACCGGGCGCTGGCGGACCGTCGCCCAGCTCCCGGGCGCCGTGCCCAACTACGCCACCTGGGCCCCGGGCGGGGCGCTGCTGGTGACCGACTACGGGGCCGGGCGGATCTGGAAGGTCGGCCGGCGCGGTGAGGTCAAGGTCTGGTTCACCTCGCCCGCGCTCGAGGGCGCCGTGGGCTTCGGCACGACCGGCATCGTGTTCCGCAAGCGGGAGCGCGACCTGCTGATCACCCAGCAGACGACTGGCGACGGTGGCGGCGTCACTCCTACCCAGGGCTTCCTCTACCGGCTGCCGATCCAGCGCGGCGGGCGCCCCGGACAGCTCGAGACGCTGTGGACCTCGCAGCCCGGGGACCTGCCCGACGGCTTCGGGATCGGGCGGCGGAGCGGCCACGTCTACGTCGCGATGGCGGGCCTGACCAACCAGATCGTCGAGATCGACCCGGCCACCGGCGTCGAGGTCGACCGGTTCCCCGACGCGCCCCTGACCGGGGACAACGGGTCACCGATCCCGTTCGACACCCCGTGCAGCGCGACGTTCCTCGGCACCCGGGTCCTGGTCGCGAACCAGTCCGCGATCCAGGGCGACGCCAGCCACCAGGCGATCCTCGCCGTCCAGGTCGGCGAGAAGGGTCGCAAGCCCTTCCTGCCCAGGAGACCGGTGTTCGTACGCTGACTCCCGTGAGCGGCGCGCTGGCGGGACTGGTCGACAAGGGGCTCGTCGCCCCCGACTGGGCCGAGGCGCTCGCCCCGGTGGACGACCGGATCGAGGAGCTGGGGCGCTTCCTGCGCGCCGAGCTCGCGGCGGGCCGCCGCTACCTGCCGTCCGGCGAGCACGTCTTCCGGGCCTTCCAACGGCCACTGGCCGGCGTCCGGGTCCTCGTCGTGGGGCAGGACCCCTACCCGACCGTCGGACACCCGATCGGCCTGAGCTTCGCGGTCGACGCGCACGTGCGCCCGGTCCCGCGGAGCCTGGCCAACATCTACCGCGAGCTGCACGACGACCTGGGCCTGGTCCCGCCCGAGCACGGCGACCTGTCGGCCTGGAGCGACCGCGGGGTGATGCTGCTCAACCGGGTCCTCACGGTCCGGCCGGGCGCCTCGGACTCCCACCAGGGCAAGGGCTGGGAGGACGTCACCGACTGCGCGATCGACGCGCTGGCCGCCCGCGGCGGCCCGCTCGCGGCGGTCCTGTGGGGACGGAAGGCCCAGAACCTGCGGCCCCGGCTCCGCGGCGTACCCGCGGTGGAGTCCGCCCACCCGTCCCCGCTCTCGGCGAACGGCGGGTTCTTCGGCTCGCGGCCCTTCTCCCGCGTCAACGCGCTGCTGGTGGAGCAGGGCGGCGAACCGGTCGACTGGTCGCTGCCGCCGGTGGTCCCGGCCGACTGAGGACCATCGACCCGCCCGCGGGAGGCCACGGACCCCCTAGCCTCACGACGTGAGCGGACTGCGACGGATCCGGCTGGCGCTGGCGGCGCTGGCCGGCGTCACCGCGTTCGGCATCGTCGGCTACCTGCTGCTCGGCTTCACCCTGCTCGAGGCCGTCTACCAGACCATCACCACCGTCGCCACGGTCGGCTTCCGCGAGGTCAGGCCGCTGGACGCGACCGGGCAGGTCTTCACGATCGTGCTCATCCTGCTCGGCGTCGGCACCGCGCTCTACACCTTCGGCGTGCTCATGGAGGCCGTCATCGAAGGCCACCTCACTCACCACCTCGAGAGGCGTCGCATGGATGCCAGGATCGCCGCGCTGCGCGGCCACGTCGTCATCTGCGGGCACGGGCGCGTGGGCGCCTCGGCCGTGGAGTTCCTGCACGGCGCAGGTCATCGGCTGGTCGTCGTGGACGCCGACCCCGAGCGGCTCACCGGCCTCCCCCCGGACGTCCCGTTCCTGGTCGGCAACGTCAACGACGACGAGGTCCTGCGCCAGGCCGGCGTCGAGCACGCCCGGGCGGTGATCATCGCCCTGGACACCGACGCGGACACCGTCTACGCGACGCTCTCGGCCCGGGCGATGTGCCCGGACACCGTGATCGTCGCCCGGGCCCGGACCACGGACTCCAAGCACAAGCTCGAGCTCGCCGGCGCCAGCCGGGCGGTCAACCCCCAGCGGATCGGCGGCCGGCGGCTGGCGGCGTTCGCGCTGCAGCCCGACGTCGCGGAGTTCCTCGACGTGGTCATGCACGACGACAACCTGGACTGGCGGGTGCAGCAGATCGGGATCGCGGACGGCTCCGCGCTGGCCGGACGCTCGGTGGCCGAGATGCGGATCGCCGAGCGGACCGGCGCGCTGCTGCTCGCCGTACGCCCGTCGCCCGGCGCCGCCCTGCTGCCGAACCCCGGCGGCGACCTGACGGTGCCGGCGGACGGGCTGCTGATCGCCCTGGGCACCCAGGCGGAGCTCGAGCAGCTGACCGCGCTCGCCGCGCCCGGCCGGTGACCCGTGCGGAACAAAGTTGAATATGCAATCATTGTGGTGACATGACCACGAACCGGATGCCCGCGCTCTACATCGGGCACGGCGCTCCCCCGCTTCTCGACGACCCGATCTGGTCGGGGCAGCTCGCGGCGTGGGCGCAGGACCTGCCGCGGCCGACGGCGATCCTCATCGTCAGCGCGCACTGGGAGTCGGCACCGGTGAGCCTGTCCGCGGACGGTGTCGACCTCGTCTACGACTTCGGCGGGTTCGACGCGAAGTACTACGCGATGACCTACCGGACGCCGCCCGCGACGGCGCTGGCCCAGCGGGTCGCGGCGATGATGCCGGCGACCGAGCCGGTGCACCAGCACGCCAGCCGCGGGCTCGACCACGGCGCGTGGGTGCCGCTGAAGATCATGTACCCGCACGGCGACGTCCCGGTGCTGCAGATGTCGCTGCCCACCCACGACCCGCAGCGCCTGCTGGCGCTGGGCGAGCGGCTCCGCCCGCTGCGCGACGAGGGCGTGCTCATCATCGGCTCCGGGTTCCTCACCCACGGCCTGCCGTTCCTCACGGAGTTCCGCATCGAGGCCGAGGCCCCGGGCTGGTCGCGCGACTTCGACGCCTGGGCGGGCGAGGCGCTGGCCCGCGGTGACGTGGACGCGCTCGCCGACTTCCAGCACCAGGCCCCCGGCATGCCCTACGCCCACCCGACCGTCGAGCACTACAGCCCGCTGTTCGTCACCCTCGGCGCAGCCACCGATCCCGCCGAGCCCGGCCTCCAGGTCGTCGACGGGTTCTGGATGGGGCTGTCGAAGCGGAGCCTGCAGGTCGCCTGACAGCCCGCCCCGGACGCGATTCGTCCGCGCGCCTGAGCGGAGAATGACCCGTCAGATCGCAGACGAATCCCCGACGGTCAGCGGATCCGGGTCTTCCGCATCATCTTGAGGCCGGACAGCATGCTCGTGACGTACTTGTCGTAGTCCTGGCCGGGGCGGGCGCCCATGACCTGCTTCTTGAGGACCGCGAGGTTCTGCACGTCGGTGTACTTGAGCAGGCCCTGGTCGCCGTGCCGGGCGCCGACGCCGGACTGCTTGACGCCGCCGGACGGCGTGCCCTTGGAGGCGAACGCCGTGGCCAGGATGTCGTTGACGTTGACGTTGCCCGACTCGATCCGCTTCCCGACCTGGCAGGCGGTCTCCACGTCGCCGCCCCACACCGAGGCGTTGAGGCCGTAGTCGGTGTCGTTGGCCAGCGCGACCGCCTCGTCGACGGTGGAGTACCGGTGCAGCGCCACGACCGGGCCGAACGTCTCGGTGACGCCGGCCAGCATGTCCTTGGTGACACCTTCGAGGATGGTCGGCTCGAAGAACGCCGGGCCGAGGTCGGGCCGCGCCTTGCCGCCGGTCAGCACCCGGGCACCCTTGGCGACCGCGTCCTCGACGTGGGCCTGCACCCGGTCCTTGTGGTCGGGCGAGACCAGCGAGCCGACGTCCATGCTGAAGTCGTAGGACGCCCCGACCCGGAGCGCCTGGGTGGCCGCGACCAGCCGACGCTTGTAGTCGTCGTACTGGGAGGCCGGCAGGTAGACCCGCTCGATGTGCATGCAGATCTGGCCGGTGTTGCCGAAGGCCCCGAACATCAGCCCCTGGACGACCTCGTCCTTGTTGGCGTCCTCGAGCACGATCATCGGGTTCTTGCCGCCGAGCTCGAGGCAGCAGCCGATCAGGTTGCGGCCGGCGCGCTCGCCGATGACCCGGCCGGTGGCGGTGGAGCCGGTGAACATCACGTAGTTGGCGTTGTCGATGAGGGTCGGCCCGACGTCGGGGCCCTCGCCGCACACCACCTGGAACAGGCCCTTGGGCAGCCCGGCCTCCTCCAGCATCTGGACGCCGTAGAGCGGCGACAGCGCGGTCTTGTTGTCCGGCTTGAGGACGATGCCGTTGCCTGCCATCAGCGCCGAGATCGAGTCGGAGATCCCGGTCGCGAACGGGAAGTTCCAGGGCGCGATGATCCCGATCACGCCCTTGGGCTGCCGGATCTCGGTCGAGGTCGAGACCATCGGGACCGGGCCGCCGCGCTTGACCGGCTTGAGCAGCTTGGGCGCCCGCTTGAGGTAGTGGCTCATCACCATCACCGGGTCGCAGGTCTCCTCGATCGCCATCCGCCGGTTCTTGCCGGACTCGACCTGGATCAGGTCCGTCGTCCGCTCGGCGTTGTCGATG
>SXGU01056527.1_pt1 | contig 16240 bp, 12 predicted proteins | sample 3174531 | NCBI WGS metagenome assembly SXGU01 (sample SAMN11356863, study PRJNA531348) | freshwater metagenome | isolation source: freshwater sample F1-140 | place: China: Fuxian Lake, Yuxi | collected 2017-12-25 | reverse complement strand
TGGTGGAACGCTGGACCTGACCGATCAGTGAGTTGAGGTAATTCACCATCTGCCCCAGGGCGTTGATCAGCTTGCTGGTTTCATCACTGCCCTCGGCTGACAGCGTAGCCGAGAGGTCGCCGGCGGCTACCCGCTCGGCTGTCAACGCCGCTTCCTGAACGGGCTTTAGCAGTCTCCGGGTAAACCTGATGAGCAGCAATGCACCCAAAAGCAGCGAGAGGAGCGCAGTGCACGCCGCGAAAAGGATCTCTCGCAACACCAGCTGATCCAGCAAGTCGGTGGACATATGCAGGAGGATGGCACCGCTGGCATTACCGGAAACCGGCTCCCCGCGCCCGGCAGAGAGAACGGTATCGGATAGCGCGTTAGCTGTACTCTCAAGCTTTGCCGCCGCATCCAGTGGTGCCGCAACTGTAATGTAACCATGGCGAATCCGGCTCTGCGATACGCCTTTCTCGATCACCTCGACCAATAGGGCTCGATCATCCGGCGTCAGGTTTCGGGATTCAGCATCCTGCGGCCTGCCGGAAAAACCCTCCGTCTCCAGCTTCTTGCTGACCACCCAGATCCGGTGGATAGAATCTTCCTGGACGACCTGATCCAGTAACTCCTGGACGCCCAAAGACTTGCGCAGCTGAATCAGCTGTTGCCCGTCCATTCCGACCTGGACGATACGGGGGCGATCAATACCGGGAACCCCAACATACTTGAAGGGGCGGCCATCCACCTCGCGCGGCCTCAACTCCTGCACCACGGCTTCGGGCCCATTAACGGAAAGCAAAGGCCAGAACACGGATGCTTGTGGTTGCTTTGCAGCATCTGGAGAAAACGTGAAATCGAGCTCTGGCACCGTGTGCAGGTAACCCCTGCCTACGGAGTCGGTAACCAGCACTTCGGATAAATTATCCGGACCCACCAGCGCCTTCAGTCTTCGAGTAATTGCGTCAGCCGGCAATTTGCACTGCTCGGCAACCGCGACCAATTGCGCCAGAATCTTGGCGGATGAGACGAGATCACGTGACACGATCTGTTCTGCATTCTTCTCGACGTGCTGACTCACTCCAATACTTCGACCCAGCACGCTAGCCAGTAACTGCCCATCCTGTCTGGCTTGGTGAAGAACGGTCTGTTTTGAATAGAAGCTCAAGCCCAAGGTCAGCACAAAGACGGCCAGACCCATCAATGGCAGAACCACCCACAAAAGACGGGTTTGTAACCTCATAGCACGAAATCCGGGCCAAAAAGGCCATTGTACGCGCCACCTCATCTTTCATGTATTCCTCGGAGTGACAGCGGACAAGGACTGATTGAATGGGTTGATGCGCCGCTATTCCACTTCCTGCCCACCAACCCAACCGGCTTATTTGCCCTAAACCCGGCCCTTCCGCTCACATGCCAGAAGCCATTCATCAAATCGTGTGTGAGCGACTGACCCGGCGTTTTGACTACACCGAAAAAGCGCTCTCCGGCAAGAGTTGGCGCAATGGCCAAAGTTTCAGCATCGCCGATGCCTGCCTCCACCGTGTGTGTCGCCGAGCGCCCGGCGGTCAGCGCCGCGTTAAGGCGGAGGGACTGAATCCTTGGGTGATGGTCTATGAGGTCCGTTTGAGACATCACAGTACAGGTGGCCGGGGAAACAACCGGAGGTCTCGAACTGTAGTGTGGAGTGACGAATGCCGTAATGGTGTGCTACCAGCTCGTCAAGGCGATCGCGGAGCACCCCGGCCTCGCTGACCGGCATGTCGTCTACCAAAACATGAGCGGACAGGAAGCGGAGTTGGCGCGAGAGACTCCAGACATGCAAATCATGGACACCCCGCACGCCGTCGATTTGCATTAGATCACGCACCATCTCGCTCATCTCGATATCACGCGGGGTGCTTTCGAGCAGAATATCGACCACCTCGCGCACAATCAGCCAGGCATTCCAGAGAATCAGCCCGGCAATCAGCACGCTGGCCAGCGGGTCCAGCCAGTTCAGACCAGTAAAGTAAATACCGATACCGGCCAGGATCGCACCCAGGGTAGACAGTACGTCCCCCATCAGATGCAGAAAGGCGCTGCGCAGGTTGAGATCGTGTTCAGCACCATGACTGACCAGCCAGGCCGTAACGAGATTGACCACCAGCGCAACGGTCCCAACCCCCACCAGGAGATCAGCCGCGACAGGCGTAGGCGATTGAAACCGGTGCCAAGCTTCAAAACAGATGCCAGCGGCAATGAAAGCAAGTGTGGTGGAGTTAATCAGTGCCGCAAGAATGCCAACACGATGATAGCCATAGGTCTTGCCCGCGTGAGCCGGCCGGTCGGCGAGATTAAGCGCATACCAGGACAAGGCAAGAGCGAGAACGTCCGTCAGATTGTGAGCTGCGTCGGTCAGCAGCGCTAAACTATTCGCCATGTTACCGGCGACCACTTCGACCCCCACGAAACCCAGGGTAATTACCAGGGACAGCATCAGCCGCAAGCGGGTCCGCTTTCCATGAGACTCAGGAGTGGTTTGATGCAAATGATGATGTCCGCTCACGGTAGGCAATTTTCCTTTTTTGATACCCGAACTTGCTGATGGTCACACGTCGGCCGAAACCCGGGATTTACTGTCACAAGGCCGACCGCCTTGCGGCCCATACTATCATTCCAGCGTCATGCCACGTTCACTACATTCCGGAGCCCGATTCATGATCCGCACAATTTTATCAAGTGTCAGTATCGCCTTCTGGAGTTTGACCAGTAACCCCGTCATGGCCGCCAGTACCTTGGCTTACCGGGTTGTCCAGGGTGGACGTACAGCGATGCAGGTCGTGAACATTCAGGACGGCAAAATCTGGATCAGCGGCGTCGGGGGTGACAGTAAAACGGATGTGCTGTTTGATCGGGCTACCCAGTATGGGGTTCTGATCGACCATCGCCACCAAACTTATACCCCGGTAAATGAAGAGGCCATAGGTAAACTGTGCGCTCAAATTGAGGACATGGTGCCGCTGGTTCAGGGGCTTGGTGACCAAATTCGACGCCTGAATCCTCAGCAACGCGCCAAATGGGAAAAGATGCTTGACGGGTTTCCGTTAGATGCATTTGACCAAGCACGGCAGCAGATGCAGTCGACACATCTCCACCCCAAAGGGAGAACCCAAACCATCGCAGGTGTACGGTGTGATTCCATGGACCTGAAAGCAGGGCATACCGCCGATCTTGAGCTTTGTATTGCCCAGCCAGACGCACTGAGCCTGACGGTGGAGGATGCTGACACCCTCCGGGCATTTATCGGGTTCACCCAACGGGTGACACGGAAAGCTCATGGACTCGCCTCCCGCTTCGGGCTGGTGGCAGGTCAAAGTGATCTGGACAAACTGGCCGGCATCCCGATTCAGATCCGGGAGAAAAAAGGCGCGAAACCACTCTCCATGACCCTGAATCAGGCCGAAAAGATCAAAACGCCACTCAAACCGCTGCAAATCCCAGCGACCTATCGGTTCCAGAAATTCAGGTTTTGGTAGCTGGCGGACGCGGCCCTCTTGGCCGCCCCTTGGTAATTTCAGGGTGAGGTTTTGGGTGATGCGATCGCTTTTTCGCCTGAGCGTGTTGCATGTCGGTCCTCTGCGTCCACAGCGAGGCAGAGACCAGCACAATCATTGCACCCAGACTTAGCTCAAGGGTCACAAACATACCGATCTTAAGATAAGCGAATCCCGGATGAGCAAAGCGCACCAGCCAACCGGCCACCTCATCTCCTATCGCGGCAAAGTAGACCAGCGTACTCAGAACAATCTTCAGCATCACGGGAAGATTGGCAAATAACAACAGGTGCGTCAGCGTCACTGCCAGCATGCCCATAGAGAACATATGGGCGTGGGTAACTTCCAGCAGGCTCTGATAACTGCGCGGTTCCGTAAATCTGGTTTCGGAACCGAGGTAATACTCCACGACGGAAACCGCTGTCAGATCCATCTTGTGAAAATACATCAGCCCCATACTGATCCAGAGCACCAGCATGTACACCAGAAACAAGAGGACAATTGTATTAAGCAGCAGCTGCCGGTTCTGCTCGCCAGTGACAAAATAACGCATCAGTGGGCCTCTGAAGCGACCGCCACCTGATAAACCGCCAAGGCCTTGCGAATACCCTCAAGGGAGGCCCGCACACTCAAGGTCGCCCCGCTAATGCCATCGACACCCTGATCCAGCCGAAGCTGACTGACGGGTTTACGAATCAACGTCGCAAACCAGGTATTGGCGGGTTTATATTCCGGCGGTTCATGGAATGCCAGAATCTCCGATTTAACCAACTCCCCTTGCGGTGAAAGCACGATCAACAAAGTTTCCGGCTGGGTTCGCACGGTTTTGGATTCAATCGCGGCATAGCCCAGCAATTGCCCGTTTTTGTACCCTTCAAAGAAAGTGAACAACTGGCCATCCAATTTCGCGTGAGCCATTTTTTCGACGGCGGCGGTCTGTTCGTCCGTCAGAAAAACAGGCAAGTTCTCGATCTGTGCCCCCTTGCCGAATGCCAGCTCAAAGGCCTCTTCCTTGCTGTAGAACACTTCCCCGATGCTGTTTGTGGCAAAGCCGGCCAGCAGAGCCGATAAGGCGAGGGAGGGGATGGATTTGGATAACAGGCTCAAGGGCATGACGGTCCGTTCAGTAGCCGAAAAGAGTCCGCACTCTAAATGACAATAACTCCCATTTCAATCCGGAGGGAGCCAAGGTCGTGTTCAGGGTTCGGAGTGGGTAGGGCAGGAGGGCCATTAGAGGGAATGCTGCAGGTGAGGCAACCGGTAAGTCGGCCACCATTCCGGATGATGGGCGTAAAACCGCAGTTCAGCCACACCACCGGAGACCAGTACCGAATCGATGCCATAGCGGCTTGCTCCCCGGATGTCGGTATCCATCTGATCACCGATCATCACCAGGTTTTGGGTGCCGGCGCGGCGGGCGGCTTCCTCGAACAGGGCGGTTTCGGGTTTGCCAAGATGAACGAAACGAGTGTCGGCGCGGTCGGGATAGCGCTGTTTCAGCACCGTTTCAATAATCATCGCCATCGATCCACAGGTTATGCCGAAGCCGCTGGCTTTTGGATAAATGAGATCCGGATTCGGCAGGATCAGTGGCGGACTTAAGCCCCGGTCAAACTTACTGATCAGTCGTGACAGGACCGTATCAATGGATTCCAGAAACGGAAATCCCACCTGGTCGCCAATCACCAGGATGTCGAAATCCTCCGCTGGCGGAACGGCCAGCGCCCCTGCCTGCTGGACATAGCGGTAGGTATCTTCAGGCCCCAGGATCGCACAGCGGGTACCCTGCAGGTTATTGGCGGCAAAATAGGGCTTCAGCAAGGCACCTGAACTGATGATCTGTTCGGGTTCAACCGGCAGCCCGAACCGTTGATAGCGAAAAGCGGCGTGTTCGGGAAGGTGGGCCGCCGAGTTGGTCACCAGGTAGAAGGGTTTGCCGATTTGCCGGAGTCGAGCAAGCAATTCACAAGCTCCCGGCAACGGGCCTTCACTATGAACCAGGACGCCGTAGGCATCGAAAAGGAGTGCTTCGTACCCCTCGATGAGATCATCAATCGTAACTACAGGAATGGCTTGCATGTTCGGGTCATGTCTTAAATTGCTGTCTATAAAGGGTTTTCTCACAATCTGAGCTTGCTGGAGGTGTCGCAGGTTTCAGTACACCAAAATCGACCCCCCGAGTCTGTCACGGTAAACTTTCGACTCCATCCAGAAGGATGCCATAGATGAGCGGCCGCCGAGTGTTCCCCGTTGGGTTTGTGACAGCGTCACACCGCAGCCGCATTCAGATGATTTTTTGTTCTTAAGGTTAAAGCGTCGGGTAAATGTCTAAATTTCCTCTAACCCAGCATAATTTTCACCCTAATTACCGCCCTGATATCGATGGTCTGAGGGCAGTTGCTATCCTGTTGGTGGTGTTATTCCACGCTTTCCCCAAAGCGCTACGCGGTGGATTCGTGGGCGTCGATGTGTTTTTTGTTATCTCTGGGTTTTTGATTTCGACCATTATTTCTCGCAGTTTACAGAAAAACAGATTCAATTTTTTTGAATTTTATGGGAACCGCATCCGGCGAATATTTCCAGCTTTGATAGTGGTTCTGATATCGGGCGTTGCGCTGGGCTGGTTGGCGCTATTACCGGATGAGCTGTCGCAGTTAGGTAAGCACATGGCGGGTGGAGCTGGATTTGTCCAAAATTATGTGCTCTGGTCGGAAGCGGGATATTTCGATACCCGCTCTGAATTGAAGCCTCTGATGCACCTCTGGTCGTTGGCTATAGAGGAACAGTTTTACTTGTTCTACCCCTTCTGCATGTGGTTGGTATGGCAGTCCCGGATCTCACTTCCCCTGGTGCTGCTGGGGCTGTTCCTTGTTTCATTCATTCTCAATACCCGGGGAGTCGGCGGAGACCCTGTTGGTACTTTCTTTTTGCCTCAGACCCGGTTTTGGGAGTTGTTGGCGGGTGGCTTGTTGGCCTGGTTAACATCGCTTGATCGCCTTAATGTGTCCTGGTTTTCTGGGTTGTGCCGTGGTCATGTTCCAGCGGTAAATAATCTGGTTTCTGTCGGTGGAATAACTTTGATTGTTCTGGCTTGTTTTGTTCTGAATAAGGGTCGGCAATTTCCTGGCTGGTGGGCATTGATGCCTGTTTCTGGAAGTGTTCTTTTGATTCTGTCTGGTCCCAAGGCATGGGTAAACCGGGTTGTTCTTTCTAACCGGTTGATGATCGGGATCGGCTTGATTAGCTACCCTCTATACCTCTGGCATTGGCCGATTCTGTCTTTCGCAAGGATTCTTGGCTCTGAAGAGCCCACGTCTTGGGTCAGGGCCATGCTTGTCATCATGAGTTTTTTTCTGGCATGGCTGACCTGGCGGCTAGTGGAGCGTCCCATACGCTACGGCCTGAAATCCGGCGGGCAAATTATGGTTTTATGTGGTTTGGTTTTGTGTCTGGGGATTTTCGGATATTGGATTGATAGCCAGCAAGGGCTTTATCAGCGATTCAATAATTCTGAATATAAGGCATTTAGCTGGATTAAGGGTGGGAACAACCGTGCGTTTTGCCAAGCCATATTTCAGGATCGTGAATATCCAGAATCCTGTTTGTTGAGCGAGGGGAGCCTGCCGGAGATCGCTCTGCTGGGTGACTCTCATAGCGGTCACCTGTACCCGGGTTTGGTCAACGAAGGATTGGACGTCATTAACCTTGGACGAGGGGCGTGTATGCCCTTGTACGATTTGGGTTTTGGTCGAGAGGGCTCCGAGTGCCCGTTAGGGTATATGAACAAGGCGATCGATTTTGCGGTGGAGGATGATCGGGTCAAGTTGATTGCCCTGGCAGCCCGCTATGCTGCGGCGGTAGAAGGGGGTGAGTATGACGTGCGCAAGCCGGACCGGTCCGGCGCGGTAGCGCTGTTTTCTCAAGCCCAAGCAGGTAATTCCGAGGTATTTCGGGAGGCATTGCATAAAACGCTGCGCAAGCTGGTTTCGTCAGGCAAGAAAATTGTCCTCATCCTTGATGTGCCCGAACTCGGGTTTAATCCCAAGTCTTGCCTCAGGCCGTTGAGTGTCTCGAAGCAACAGCCTTGTGCGATTTCTGTCGCCGCTTTCGAGAAGCGTTCTCGACAGTATCGGAATATCGTTATGTCTGTGGTGCAGGATTACCCTTCCGTAAGCATTTTTGATATGCCCTCACTCTTCTGTGATGCATCCTATTGCTGGGCAGAAAAGGATGGAAAAATGCTCTATCGCGACGATGATCATCTATCGCTGGACGGTTCCAGTTTCGTTGCCCACAGGTTGGGCGTTTTCCTCCGGTCGGCGCTTCCCTGAGATGGGCTTGAGCTCGCTGTTGACCAGGCGTGTACTTGCCGATTGGGGGTAGAATGCCCGCCTGCTGCCGGGTTCCGCTGGATTCTTTAGCAGTTCATGATCCTGGATTTAGACTAGCCCGTCCCGCCAGTCGCTGTGGCGGTAAGTGCCGCTCAATATTTTGCTATCCATGAATAACCTTGCATCTTCGCCCATCGTAGGGGGCTTTCAGCTCAAGAAACTTCGTAATGCGCTGGCCATCATTCATTGCCGGCGATTGCTTTCCACCTTTCAAAAGGAGGCGGAGGGCACTATTTCTCACGATCAGGCCAAACGGGTTACCTACCTGACAGAGCTTTTCTCACGCATTCATCGCGAGATTTTTCAGGACTGGAAAGAGCAGGCCATCACGGGTGACCGGCCCGGAGCCATGGCTTACGCCGACAAGCGTAAACGCTTTCGTGAGGTGATCGAGAGTCTGGTGCTGAATGAGGATGAGAACAAGGGCACGGCCTTGTTCGACAACAACGGCTTTGTCATCAAAACCGACAACATTGCAGAACGTCTGGCGCGTTTCTACTTCACTATGCGGGCTATCAAGCCGTTTGGTTACGGTAATAAGCTGACGCTGGATTTTTTTATGCTTGCACTCAGTAATCTGCCCGCTTTCGCCAGTGTCTATGAGCGGGGCATTGATTTCAGGCGGCTGGATGCCCGGGATGCCGCGCTGCTACACGACAAAAGCAGCGGTCTGGCGGATGTCACGCTAGCTCTGCGTCATGCCATGGATCCGGGCCGAACCCGCTGCCTGGAAAACCGGCCTAACGGCTACGGTAAATGGCCGGAACAAAAAACCTTTGTTTTTGGTATGCCCTTCCTGCAGCACAAGACGCCGGAGGGGGTTGATTGTTTGGTGACCGTCAACGGAGGTCTGGTTCCTTTGAGTGGGTTGCACGAGGAGCAGATTCCTCTGGGTATCCATTTTGCGGACTATCCCCTGAGCCTCTCCGAAAACGTGATTGGCTATCTGCCGGGCACAGAGAGTTTGCGCGGTAAATCAGATATTGATGGCATCACCATGGGTCCCAGCGGCGAGGCGCCCCTTTTCTGTCTTGACGTAAATATCCTGACCGGCTTGAGATCACCCAGTCACACGGAGTTTGTGGAGCTTCTCAGGCAATACGCGGGTGAAAAAACCCCGGTGTTCACCCTGGCCAACAATCCCGAAATGAGAGACAGATTGATGGCTGCGGCGGCGGGTGACCAGCGTCTGCGGCGGGGTGTGGAAATTGCCTATGAGCGACTGAGCAATATCGCGAGTAAGCTGGATCGAATCAAGGAGGCCATTTTCGCTGGCAAGTCGACGGACAACCAGCCCATGTTGTTTCTTTGCATGGGGGGGGCAGGAGCCGGCAAGACGGCGGTTGAGGAAATTGCCCGCGCCCAGTGTGGTGAAAATTTCGTCACGGCCTCGTTGGATGAATTTCGCAAGCAAAGTGATCTTTATCGTGTCCTGACGGCGGCGAATCACCATAGCGATGACTATATCTATGTCGAGCCGTTCGCGAATACGCTGCGCGACTGGGTGGCCAGTCAGGCCAGACAGGAGCGGATCAACCTGCTATACGACGGCACCAGTATTCCCTACATTCCGCGCTATTCAACGATTGTTGACGGATTCAAAACGGCGGGCTTCCGTACCTTCATCGCGGCTATCGACGCTTTTATCGTCAAGCCGCGTGGCAGGGAAGAAGAGCTCCCCCGGGTTGCCGCGATTGGCAGTGTCAAAGATCGCTTCGAGAAAACGGGGCGCGCCTTGCCTTGGGTCGTCGCTGTAGACAAGCACATCCGTGCGCCCGGCGCGTTTCTCGATGCACTCGAACACACGGCACTCGACAAACTTTCGCTGTTTGCCAACGATGGTGAGATGGATCGCCATTATTTGGTCGCGGAGACATTTTCCTTTTTCATCGACGAGTTGCGTCAGCTTCAGGAGCATCAGCGCTTCGGGACGCTTGCCGGCTATTTGCGAGATTTGATTCGTCTGCGGGAAAGCTCGACTCTCCGCAATCTGGCGGGCAACGACCCGGCGCGTATCGAGGAGTTAATCGACAGGATTCCGGCCTGGAGTGAGGCCAACGTCGCGTATCAGGTCTATAGCTACAAGACTGCCCACCGCGTTCTGGTGGTCTATAACGCCCGTCGTATGGTGGATTTTCTGCAGAAGGGCCAGTTGAATCCCAATGCGTCGGGAGAGGAAGGGCTGCTGCACAAGCACGCTTCTCTTGCATTTCATATTGATCCCCGCACCCAGGAGCCCTGGACCATTCGTCTCCAGGATTCCTCGGACGAGAAACCAGCGGAAGACCGGCTCAATCGGTTTTATCGCGCCAGTTTCTGACGCACCGCCTGCCGCGTATCAGGAGCGAATGCAGGCCGATCTAACAGCGCTGGCGGGAACTTTTTGCGTCGTTCCCCACACATTGATGCCATTTCTTATTGAGCTTGCGCCGAAATTTGAGTAACCTCCACCGAGGTTTTTGTGGCCGTGAATGGTGTGTCAACCAAAGGTTAAACAAGACCGGGCCGGCTTCTAAAGGTGCAAAGAGGCGGGTGCGTCGTGGACGAGCCAGGGTTCCACTCGATAATAATCCAGAATAATTAACTTCAAAGAGAGGTAGACATCGTGTTGCAAGCTAATGCATCAGTCACCATCGCACTGCTGATGGGCCTGGTCGGGGTATGGTACGTACTCTGGCAGTTCAAGCGAGTTCTCAGTTATGACCAAGGCAATGACACCATGCGAGCCATTGCCTTGGCCATTCAGGAAGGCGCTTCAGCGTTTCTGAACCGCGAATATCGGGTTCTTGGTATTTTCGTAGCCATTGTCGCTGTGGTGATCACTGTCTTCCTGCAATGGCAGACCGCGATGTCCTTCATCATCGGTGCCATTGCTTCTGCTGGCGCCGGCTATCTTGGGATGTACGTTGCTGTGCGCGCCAATGTCCGTACCGCAGCAGCTGCGAGCAAAGGACTCCACGAGGGTTTGCGCGTGGCTTTTGGCAGCGGTGCCATCATGGGTATGTCGGTAGTCAGCTTCAGCTTGCTGGGCATGACGCTTCTGTTCTTGTACTTCAGCGGTGATCCCAATCAGCTCACTTACATCACCGGTTTCGGTTTCGGCGCGAGCAGCATTGCGTTGTTTGCCCGTGTTGGCGGTGGTATCTATACCAAGGCAGCGGATGTCGGCGCAGACTTGGTCGGCAAGGTGGAGCAGGGCATCCCGGAGGATGACCCCCGCAATCCGGCCGTGATTGCGGACAATGTCGGCGACAACGTCGGCGACGTTGCCGGTATGGGTGCTGACCTTTTCGAAAGCTACAGTAGCTCCATCATTGCGGCGGCTGCCTTGGGCGCTAGCCTTGGCACGAATGCGCTTGCCTTCATCGGTCTACCTTTCCTGGTGGCTGCGGTGGGTGTCGTGGCGTCGCTATTCGGCATCTACATGGTCATCGGCGGAGATGACTCCATCAAGTTGCCGGAATTTCTCAGCCGGCATATCGACAAGCATGTTCACAGGATTGATGAAAATGCGAGCCTTGAGGATTTGCTGCACGCACTCCGCCGTTCCGTCTGGGGCGCCTCTGTGGTAATTCTTGGCCTTTCGCTGGCCGCCGTCATTCTGACTGGAGTCAGCTTCAATTACTGGTTGGTCATTCTGGTCGGTCTGGTAGCGGGTAATGGCATTGCCTACGTCACCGAGTACTACACCTCCTATACCGAGAAACCCGTCCAGTCCATCGCCAAGTCCTGCGAGACGGGTGCGGCTACCACCATCATTCAGGGTACCGCCGTCGGCATGATGAGCACCGCAATTCCAGTACTCATTACCGCTGTCGCCATTCTTCTGAGCATCTGGCTGGGGATGAAGGCCGATGGCACGATCACGGCGGGTCTCTACGCGGTTGCGTTGGCAGGCGTGGGTATGTTGAGCACCCTGGGTGTGACGCTGGCGACCGACGCTTACGGTCCGGTAGCTGACAATGCGGGCGGTATTGCTGAAATGAGTCATCTGCCCAAAGAAGTGCGTGAGCGTACTGATGCGCTGGATAGTCTCGGCAACACCACGGCGGCTACCGGTAAGGGTTTCGCGATTGGCTCCGCCGTTCTCACGGCGTTAGCGCTACTGGCAGCCTACGTAACGGCCGCCAAGGTTGAATCCTTGAATATCCTGAGCCCCACTATGCTGCCGGGTATTCTGATTGGTGCGATGATGCCGTATTTCTTCTCGGCCCTGACCATGACAGCCGTTGGTAAGGCCGCGTACGACATCGTTCTCGAAGTGCGTCGTCAGTTCAAGGAAATCCCGGGCATTATGGATGGGACTGGCAAGCCGGATTACGCCGCTTGCGTTGGTATCAGCACCGAGGGTGCCCTGCGGCAGATGGTTCTGCCGGGTGCATTGGCTGTCATTGTCCCGCTTGTGGTGGGCATGATCCTGGGTAAGGAAGCCCTGGCTGGTCTGCTGGTCGGCACCACCGCCTCCGGCTTCCTGCTCGCGGTCATGATGGCCAATGCGGGCGGTGCCTGGGATAACGCCAAGAAATGGATCGAAACCGGGCAACTCGGCGGTAAGGGTTCCGATGCGCATAAGGCAGCCGTTGTCGGCGACACCGTGGGCGATCCCTTCAAGGACACCAGTGGCCCGTCACTGAACATTCTGATCAAGCTGATGAGCATCGTGAGCCTCGTGTTTGCGACCTCCTTCGGCTCGGGTTGGTTCAACTTCTAAGCAGGGACACGCTCATCCTGCCGTTGCGCAGGGTGGGCCTTGTTTCGAAGGAGCGGCTCGCTGTCAGGTTCAGTTGTCGCTTAAATAGAATTCCTGGCTTCGCAAGGGGCCGGGAATTTCTTGTTTGAGGGCAACCGCACCGCTCTATGGCGGGTTTCTTTCGCCAATTATTATTGAGACCTTCAATACGGATCATGGCCACAGACACGAAGAAAAGAAGCTATTACCTCGAACCCAATCGGGATTACCGCACCGATAGCCTGCGCAAGGATGCCGGCTTCTCCGAAGAAGAGATTCGGGTGGATACAGCCAAGCATTACGATGATTGCTATTGGGATTACCGAACCGCCTGGTTCGATAACGAAAATTTGGCCCTGCACTACGGTTATTGGGAGGAGGGCATCAAGACTCACAGTCAGGCGCTGCTCAACAAGAACCGCATCATGGCCGAGGTTGCCGGCATCAAACTCACAGACCATGTGCTGGATGCCGGCTGCGGGATTGGTGGCAGCTCCATCTGGCTGGCCAAAAACATCGGCTGCCGTGCCACGGGTATTACCGTTAGCGCCGAGCAGGTCCGGCATGCCACCCGCAATGCCCAACGTCATGGCGTTGCCGATAAGGTCGATTTCCAGGTTGCGGATTTCTGTAAAACTCCGTTTCCGGATGAGTCCTTCGATGTCGTGTGGGCGGTCGAAAGTAGTTGCTACGCTGTTGATAAGCGTGATTTCTTTCGAGAAGCCTATCGGCTGCTGCGTAAGGGCGGCACCCTGATTGCTTGTGATGGTTATGCCACTCGTCGTGAATTTAACGAGGAGGAATGGCAGGCCGTCATGGATTGCCTCAACGGTTGGGCGGTGCCCAATCTCTCCAGCATCGATGAATTCCAGTCCGGCATGGAAGAATGCGGGTTCAGGGATGTGCAGATCAGCGAGGCTACCCAGGAAACGATGCCTTCGGCCCGCCGCATGTATCTGACCGCGCTATGGACTTACCCCATGCAGGTTGTCATGCATGGGTTAGGGCTCCGCAAAAAGGCCCAGACGGCAAATTTCAAAGTCGCGCTGGCGCAGTGGAAGGTATTCAATGGCGGTCTGGTCAGGTACTGCCTGTTCCGGGCGGTGAAGCCGGGATAATCCTCGATGCGATCGGTAGGGCCGAATGAGGCCAGCGTTATGGAAGACCATGGGCATCCAGCTGAGCCAGTTCGTCCGGAGTATTGATGTTGACCAGCGCACCGGGCATGTCGCTGAAGTCGACGCTCACCCAGCGATGCCGGCGGATCCAGTGTTCCACCCTGCGCTCGCCGGTGTCCAGATACGCCTGCAGATCGTCGGCCAGGCCGGTTTCGGCCAGCATCACCACCGGATGCAGCCGCTCGCCGTCATGGGCCACGGCGATGGCGGTGCCTGACATTTCGAGACGTTCAACCAGCCGTTGTAACAGCTTGCCGGTCAACAGCGGCGCATCGCAGGGAACGGTCAGCACATAGGGCGTCGCGGCAGCCCGCATCGCACTCAAGAGCCCCGCCAGCGGCCCATCGAAACGGTCATTGGCATCCGGGATCACGGGAAAACCCAGCGCTGCATAGGCTGCAAGATTGCGATTGGCGTTAATCAGCCGTGTCTCAACCGCTTCGCCCAGGGCGGTCAGCGCGTGACTCACTAACGACTGCCCACGCCAGAGCAGCAGCCCTTTGTCCTCGCCCCCCATGCGCTGGCCACGCCCGCCCGCCAGGACGACGCCGGTGGTATCTACCCTATTAGTCATCACGGTGGTAATTTGCCCCATTGTCTTCTTAACCCTGAATACACCCCATGATCCGGGCCTTGCGCCAGCTGACTTCCTATCTGATTGCCACACTGTTTTGGCTGCTGTGTGCCTGCTCGCCGCTGGAACCGGAGCCCCCGTACTATTCCGCTGCAACCACGACCAAACCCTACGCCGACGTACTGGCGGAACTGGAAGTCGCCATCACCGAGCGCAATTTTCGCATCACCGGGCATAACAAGATCGGTAGCGTGATTCGCGAACGCGATCACGGCGCGTTTCCCGACTATGACACGATCCAGTTCTGTAACCTGGCGCAGGCACGGGTGATGCTGGAGATGTCGCCAGCCAGCGTAGCCTGGATGCCCTGCAACGTGGCAGTGCGTTCGGAGGGGGGCAAGGTTGTCGTCACCACGCATTTGTTACCGACCGGCAATACCGATCCCCGTCTGAACGACTTCGCACGCAAAATGAATGAGGAGCTCAAGGCCATTGTCCATTTCGCGGTCGAAAATTGAGCCCTGACTCACTCTCCTCTATCATCTGTCCGATCACAACACTGCCAGCTTAATTCATGAAAATCCAATCGTCCCCCCTTTGTGTGGCCGCCACTCTTGCGTTAGCCATGTGCATATCCTCATCGGCCAGTGCCGCCAATGCGGTTAAGCCACCGGCCAAAAAAACAGCCACAGAGCAACTTGCGGCTACAGCCAAGCCACGGGTCAACGACTTTCCGACCCAGGCCCGCGTTGAATATGTCATGCAGTGCATGGCCGAGCACGGTGGCATCAATCTGGATAATTCCTATCACTGTGTCTGCGCCGTGGATCAGATCGCTAGTCAGATGACTTTCCAGGATTATTCCGAAGCATTGACCTTCACTTACATGTTCGACACGCCCGGTGACAAGGGCGGCGAGTTCCGTGACCCACCAAAATCCAAGGTACTGCGCGACCGGCTGAAGAATGCGAAAAAGGAGGCCGAGACCTGTTTCCCGGAGATCCCCGGCAAACCCGTGGCGCCAACGGGTGAGGCACTGATCGAACCATCGAAATAATTGACCTGACGGCAAACAGCCTCGGCAACTGCCGGCGTCAAAATAAAATTCGCCTTCCCCTGTCAATCGGCGTATCCTTGCCGACAGTTTGTCGCGGTGCGGTCCTGGACCGGCCCCGAGGATACGTCCGGCCTTCTCCTTCCAAAGCGATCGCCTCCAGGCGAACCCAGCCTCGATTCCTCCTGCAAACCTTGCGATGTACCGGAAGTCCGTATCCCGGTATTCGCCCATGTCTTGATTACTCTATCAATACGCCCAGATCGTCCTTCGACGGTCACACGGACTGGCGTACAGGAATTTATTACTTATGGCTTTTTCTTCCCTGGGCCTCGATAAGACCCTTCTGCGCGCGATTGCCGAGCAGGGTTATTCGGCACCGACGCCGATCCAGTCGCAGGCCATTCCGGCGGTTCTCGCCGGTCGTGATTTGCTCGCCGCTGCCCAGACCGGCACCGGCAAAACCGCTGCCTTTACCCTTCCGCTGTTGCAACGGCTTCTCGATTTTGGCCGAACCGGCGAGCGTGCGCGGCCAGGCCGCGCCCCGCGCGTCCTGGTGCTGGTGCCCACTCGCGAACTGGCGGCACAGGTGAACGACAGCGTTCGCAACTACGGTGAATTCACCCCGGTCAAGGCGGCGGTCATCTTTGGCGGTGTCGGTATGCAGCCGCAAATCGACGCCGTGCGTCGGGGTGTGGACATTCTGATCGCCACCCCGGGCCGCCTGCTGGATCTCGTATCCCAAGGTTATGTGAAGTTGAATGAAATCGACGTGCTGGTGCTCGACGAAGCCGACCGC
>SXGU01039146.1_pt1 | contig 16240 bp, 12 predicted proteins | sample 3174531 | NCBI WGS metagenome assembly SXGU01 (sample SAMN11356863, study PRJNA531348) | freshwater metagenome | isolation source: freshwater sample F1-140 | place: China: Fuxian Lake, Yuxi | collected 2017-12-25 | reverse complement strand
CTGGGCGGCATCAATACCCTGTGGCCTTTATTCGGCATCTCCAATCAGATGCTCGCCGGCATCGCACTAATACTCGCGACCGCTGTCTTGTTCAAGATGAAGCGCGACCGCTGTGCGTGGATCACCATCGTACCGACGATCTGGCTGCTGATATGCACGCTGACCGCAGGCTGGCAAAAAGTGTTCTCCGCCAATCCGAAGGTCGGCTTCCTGGCGCACGCCGACCGGTACCAGACCGCCCTTGAGGAAGGAAAGCTGTTGGCGCCTGCGAAGTCGATCGATCAGATGCGGCAGATCATATTCAATGATTACGTCGACGCCTCGCTGGCATTTTTATTCATGCTCGTCGTCGTGAGCGTGCTGTTTTTCGGTATTCGCACGATATTGTCCGCCCGAAATAAAAATCGTCCGAGCGTGGATGAAGCCCCCGCCGAGTCCTTCCCACCGGGCACACTTCCTCAGACCTAGAGGGATTGCGTGTCGGTGTGCGGGAGATGCGGGGGGATTTAGGGTGCAGGGCAAGAAGTGAAGAGTGCCATGTGGCGAGCCACACAAACGACGAGCAACGCAGCCATGCGCCGCAAAGCGATCCGCAGCACCCGTACACCGACATGCAATCCGCTCTAAACCATGCTGGATACCTTATCTGAAGCAGGACGCTATCTCGGGCAGACCATGAGACTGATGGTCGGCATGCCCGAGTACAGCACCTATGTCACCCACATGGAAACGACGCATCCTGATCAACCTGTCATGAGTTATGAGGAGTTTTTCAGGCAGCGCCAGGATGCGCGTTACAGCGGCGGCAATGGGAAAGTTGGTCGCTGTTGTTGAGTTCAACAACGCCGGCGTTTCCTACAGATGGATGCGCGATATAGCGGGACAGGCTCAAGCGGACGTGACGCCGGCGTCCTGATCGTGCCGCCCTTCAGCGCTACAAGATCAGCGACCATGTGGCGCAAACCTGCATCATGCTGTCCAAGCTTCCTTTCCCGAAAGGACGGATGCGGGCGTCGTTTGCATTCCATGGTTGCTCGTGTCCACACTTGCTTTTGCAGGAGGTGTAATATGCGCGCCAATTTTGTTTCTGCATTATCGCTTTTGCTTTCGGGATGTGTCGCTGTCACTACGTCCGGCACCGAGGAGGCCGTTCTTTTTTCCGGAAAGGAGGCGCCTGCGGAGAGCGCTCAGGCGGTGTTGCGGCCATACCACGATCTGCCGCTGTCGATCGAATTCGCATGCCCAGCCAGGCTCGCCACCTTGATGACGTCCTATGTCGTTCCTTTGCCGCCAGTCGTGCCGGTGGGATTCGTTAACGAGCACGTCTCTTACCTGCGCATCAGGATGCCGGAAGGGTCGGAAAACGCACTTGCGCAAACGCGCTTGGTCACCCCGCAGGGGACAGCGATGCCGCTATCCGATGCGCGGCAGTCCAGGCACGCCATCAGCAACGAAGGCGCCGTGGAAGTTACTTACGCAGTGGACAAAGATTGCGAGGCGTTGGACGGCGGTGTGTTGGAAGTTGCCGGCTTTTCCTACAGGAACAAGGACTATCCGGCATCGGCAATGCGGCTGCAATTCGACTCAAGGATAAAAGCCGGTATCGTGTGGTGGCCACCGGCTTTGTTCAATGGTGGGCACGCAGCCAGCGGCCGAAGTGACGCTTCAAGAATGCCAACGCAATAAGCATATCCGGGTGACGTTGTGGCGACGCCAATGGGATATATGGGGTCAAGACCTCAGGGGCGGATTCGATATATGAAGGTTGCTTGTTCTCCTCGCCACCCACCCGGCAAAGGATGTTCCCAATCTGCAGGCCACCATGGAACACGACGACGAAAAAACACAGTTACGCAGCACGTCGACCCGGACCTCGGTTCCCAGTTTTTCGCCCGCTCACCGGCCCGACGAGCGTGAGCTGCCTGTCGGCATGCGCCTGGGTGAATTTGAAATCGTCAGCCTGATCGGCAAAGGCGGATTCGGCGTTGTCTACCTGGCCTACGACCATTCGCTCGATCGCCATATCGCACTAAAAGAATATATGCCGTCCGGCATCGCGTCCCGCACTGACGCCATGAATGTGACGGTGAAGGCACAGCACTATGCCGACATCTTCACCGCCGGCATGAAAAGCTTCATCAACGAAGCCCGGCTGCTGGCACGATTCGATTCGCCCTCGCTGGTCAAGGTGCATCGCTTCTGGGAAGCCAACGGCACCGCGTACATGGCGATGCCGTTCTATGAGGGCGTCACGCTCAAGCAGGCGTACCAGGACGGCAGAATCGTGCCGGACGAGCCATGGATCGGGACATTCCTGGACCGCCTGTTGGACGCGATCGACACCATTCACCAGGCGCATTGTTATCACCGCGATATCGCACCCGACAATATCCTGCTGCGCGAGGACGGCCGTCCGCTGCTGCTCGATTTCGGCGCCGCGCGGCGCGTCATCGGCGACCTGACGCACATGCCCACGGCGATCGTGAAGCCGGGCTTCGCGCCGATCGAGCAGTACATGGATATTTCTTCCCTCAAGCAAGGCGCCTGGACCGATATCTATGCGCTTGCCGCAGTGGTCTATTACCTGATCGCCGGCAAGGCGCCGCCGGAATCGATCAGCCGTCTCGTCAGTGACGAGATGCTGCCGGCACGCGAGGCAGGCAAAGGCCGGTACAGCGAATCGTTTCTGGCGATAATCGATCATGCGCTCGCCGTCCGGCCGGAACAGCGCATTCAGTCCGCCGCGGCGCTGCGGCATGCATTGGCTTTGGCAAATGTCGCGCGCGCGCCGCCTCCGCCCTCAACGATGCAGGCAACAGCGCTAGCGGACCGACCACCCGCTTCCCTCCGCGAATCCGCGCCAACCGCCCCTGCGCAAGACTTATCCAAGCCTGAACTGCAATCAAGCAGAAACAAGGAGCCGCAGCCTCAGGCGCCAACGCCGCCTCAGGCCACCCGTACGGAGACGGCGCGCCGCCGCTGGCACTATGCGCTGAGATCAGTCGCAGGCATCGTCATGGTTGGGGGAATGGGCTTGACCGCGATTCACTACGCGGAGCAGCAGGTTTTCGACAATATCTTGTTCGGCAACATCGACGGGGTGGAATCATTTTTGTCCGTGGGCGGGAACCCCAATGCAAGAGATGACGTTGGGCGGACACCTTTGTTGCCGGCGGCAATGTTCGGCAATATGAGATTGGTGAACATGCTGATCGCCGCCGGCGCGGAGGTGAATGCGCGAAGCGATGTGGGCGAAACGGCCTTGTGGACGGCAGCGTTTCATGGCCATGCGGAAGTCGTCAAGGCATTGATTGCCGCCGGTGCCGATGTGAACATTACACCACCGCTCAAGGCGTCGCCCTTGCAGATTGCCCAGTCGGAGGGACACACTGAAATAGCCGAGATTCTGCGACAGGCCGGAGCCAGGCAATAACGCTGCGAATATATGTCAGAGCCCGGCATCCTATAGATAATGGCCATATAACCCTATGGCCAACAAAAAGGCGCGCGACCCTCATGCAGCAAGCGCCAGGATCAAAAGTTGTAGCCCGCATTCAGTCCCGCGCCCCAGTCCGGGCTGCCATCGGAAAAGCCCTTGGTCGCGTAGGCTTGCAGTTTGTAGCCGCCACTAAGTTTGCGCGAATAGAAGGCGGTGAGTTCGCGCTGGTCGAAACCGGCGTCCGTCGACTTGCTTCGATAGTCGAAGACCGCGCCGGCGCTCGCCTGTTGATCGAGCTTGTAGGACAGTCCGGCATTGGAGCTGACGACGTTCTTGAGCCGCAAGGTGCTCGAACTGCCCAGGACGCCGTAGCCCACGCCGCCAAAGTACGTCACGTTGCCGATCTTCTTGTAAGGGTCGACCAGAAGCCAATAGTCGTTCTCGCCGGTGCCGAGGCCCCGATCGCTGTCGGCAGTGCCGAACTTGATTTTTCCGGTGAGATCGACGCCGAATTGCGCCTTCGGATCGGCCAGCAAGGAATAGGTTGCCGTCGTGGTGATGTCGCCCATGCCGGACGCCGTGCGCACGGTTGTCGATCCTGGCCGCACAGCGCCGACACCGGCGATGACGTTGTCCGTGCCGGTGATGCGCACGTAAGGGACCGTTGCCTTGAAGACCCAATTGCCGGTTTCAACGCTGGCGATAAAGGGAACGGATGCGATTTCCGTTCGGCTATTGGCGCCATAGGTGCCGGAGGTGTAATCGTATCCGGTCTTGAATGTGAGATGGCTCTCTGCAAGCGCTACTTGCGACAACAGCGGCGACAACAGCGCGACGACCACAAAACTTGATTTTTTCATTTGTATAACAATCGTTTTACCCAATAAAAAACCGGGCAACATATGTTGCCCGGCAGCGGAGAAAGGATGATCAACTACGGCGTGCGCGCTCTACTTTTTCCGGGCGCTCGACCTTTTCAATCTTTGCTGGTCTCTCGACCTTTTCTATTTTTTCGATCTTCTCTACTTTCTCAATCTTTTCCACTCTCTCTATTTTTGCCGGCCTGTCCGCCTTGAATGCCGCGATGGCATCACGCTTTTCTGCCGCAGCAGTCTTGTTCTCGGCGGCCCGCTCCTTGCCCGCCTGTGCTGGCGCAGGCAGCACAACGGTTGCACCGTGTTTTTTCGCCGTCACACCGGCCGGCAGCGTTGCGCCCGGCTTATAGACGGTTGCGCCATTTTTTGCCGTCGGAGCTGTCGTGGTAGTCGTGGGCGTCGTAGTAGCCGTCGTTGATGCTGTTGTTGTCGGAGTCGTAGTCGGTGTAGTGGCTGTCGTGTCGGTCGTTGTTGTCGCCGTAGTCGTTGTTGTCGCCGTAGTCGTTGCCGTAGCCGGCGCAGCCGTTGTCGTCGCGTTGGTTGTCGATGTTGTCTGTGCCATTGCGACACCCGTCGACAACATGGCAGAGGCAAGCGCGCTCAAGATTGCGGCGTGGTTGAAGGTTTTGGAATGCTTCATGGTTTTCTCCCGATGTCGGTTATCAAATAGGTTATGCCAAGGCCATGTTACGTTTGAAGCGCCGCATTGAAAGCCCCGAAAGTTGTATCACCTGTAAGAGAACGTTACTGAAAGGAAAGAACAGTGCCTCGTAGACGTCGACATTCTGTGCATCGCTACAATCGCACCAATAGTGTGCCCATACGTTTAAAAAGCAGCATTTCGAAATTGCGCGGCACAGGTTGCTGCGCTTGGTGCGTATCCGAGGTGAAGTTGCTATCGGTGCTGAGTCATCAACCAGGATGAGGCAATGTATTACGGAGAAAAACTGAACGCCTGGACGCATCTCGTCGGCGCTATTCTGGCCCTGATCGGCACAGTCGTGATTGTTGTGCTGGCAGCACTCGGCGGCGATCCATGGAAAGTGGTCAGCGTATCGATTTACGGCGCCACATTGATCATTCTTTACAGCGCATCCACGCTTTACCACAGCATTCGGGGACGAGCCAAAAGCGTGCTGCAAAAGTTGGACCATCACAGCATTTATTTGCTCATCGCCGGCAGCTACACGCCGTTCTGCCTGGTGTCGATACGCGGGCCATGGGGCTGGTCGCTGTTCGGCACGGTATGGGGGCTGGCCTTACTCGGCATGTTGCAGGAACTGAGATCAAGGAATGACGCGCGACTTGTTTCAATGATGATCTACATTGTCATGGGGTGGGCTGCCTTGGCCGCCCTGGTCCCATTGCGGTCGGCGCTGGGATCGGCAGGCTTCGCCTGGCTGGCAGCCGGCGGACTCGTGTACACGCTGGGTATTGTGTTCTATGTCCTTGACGCCAGGCTGCGGCACGCGCATGGAATATGGCACGTGTTCGTGATCGCCGGAAGTGCCGTTCATTACTTCGCGATCCTTTTTTACGTGCTGTAGCAGCATGCGTTAGGCGTAAAGATAAAGCGCATCTTGCCGATCAGTCCTCTTTCTCTTCCTTGAATCGGATTCCGTCCTGTTCGAAGGACTTCGCCAATGCGTCGCGCGCGGTCTGCGCGATGGAAATGGTCTTCACCTCGTCGCGAAAGTGCGGGAACATCGCATCCAGCGTCGCCAGGTTATGTTCCCGGAACTTGTTTCTGGCAAGCTGCGCGGTCTGTGCGTCCATGCCCATTTGCCGCAGCGCTTTCTCGGCGATGAGCAGCGCCGACTCAAAGGTTTCGCGCTCGATCGTCTCGACGCCGCGGCTGCGCAGCTCGAATACATGGGTAACATCGCGCGCCCTGCCGATGAGCTTCAGATTCGGGAAATGGGTTTGGACCAGGTCGGTCAACCTCAGGTTGCTTTCCATGTCGTCGATGGCATTGATCAGCAGGATGGCTTTTTCCGCCTCGGCGGCGTGCAACAGGTCCAGTCTCGTCGCGTCGCCGTAAAACACCTTGAACCCGAAACGGCGAACCGTTTCGATCAAGTCCGGGTCATTGTCGAGAACGGTGGCTTTGATGCCCGATGCGTAAAGCATGCGTCCGACGATCTGGCCGACCCTGCCGAATCCGGCGATGATGACCCGCGCGCCGTCCGGCTCGATGACGTCCGTCTCGCGCGGCTGGCTCGGATGCAGCGCCTTGCTCAACAGGTTGCCCGCGGCAATGGCCAGTGGGGTCAGCGCCATGGAGACGGCCACGACCAGGGGAAGCATGTCATTCCATGGCGCCGGCATCACTTGCGCGTCGCGCGCCACGGCAAACAGGACAAAGGCGAATTCGCTGCCCTGCGCCAGCACGCCCGCAAAAGGCCAGCGCTGCACCGGGGCGATCGGCAACACGCGGGCAAGCAATCCGAGCAGCAGCATCTTGAGCAGCATGTAGCTGGCCGTGAGCGCAATGATTTTCAATGGCGCCGAAGCAAGCAGGCCGAGGTTCATCGACATGCCGACCGACGTGAAAAACAATCCAAGCAGCAAGCCCTTGAACGGTTCCAGGTCGGTCTCGAGCGCTTTACGGTATTCGGAACGGGCCAGCAGAACGCCTGCCAGGAAAGCGCCCAACCCCATCGACAGATTCGCCAGCGTCATCAGCTGCGCGATGCCCAAGACCAGCAAGAGCGCAAATGCGGTAAAGATTTCACGCAGCCGTGTGCCGGCGATCAAGCGCAGGGAGGGACGCAACGCGTACCGGCCAATGAGATACACGGCAATCAGAACGGATGCGGCAAGCAGCCAGTCGAAACCGCCTTCGCTGCCGCTCTTCGTGCCGAGCAGCGGGATCAGGACGAGCAAGGGCATTGCCGCCATGTCCTGGAAAAGCAGAATGGCGAACGCGCATTTGCCTGCCGGCGTGTTTGCCAGGTGCTTTTCCTGCATGCTTTGCACCGCGATCGCTGTCGACGAGAGCGACAGCGTCAACCCGGCAACCAGCGCGGCGACCAATGCCAGTCCCGCAAGATGGATGCACGCGGCAAGCACGATGCCGCAAGCCGCGATCTGCAAGGTTCCGCCGCCGAATACGATGGTGCGCATCTCCAGCAATTTTTTCGGCTGCAACTCCAGGCCGATAAGAAACAGCATGAGAACGACACCGATCTCGGCCACATGGCTGATGACGTCGATATTTTGAATGATGGCAAGACCCCATGGACCGATGAGGCAGCCGCCAAGCAGATAGCCCAGGACGGAACCCAGACCAAGCCGCTGCGCCAGGGGAACGAGCAGGACGGCGGTCAAGAGAAAGACGATGGGCGTGAGCAGCAGATCGTGCATGGCTGGTTGGTTTCCGGATAGGCGAGGTGCTTGCGTATGGGACGTGGAATACAAAAGAGGTATTCGGAAACGCTTACTTTAGCAGCATGCGTAGGGTGCGTCCCACGCACCATTTCTATGGCAGACACTGATATATTGTGCAGGCAATTCTTTTTAGAATCGGTGAACAAAGCTCATTTTTCCGGGACGCTGGCGCGTTCTTCTCCCATGACCGGCGCGATTTCCTGACTGCCTTCTTCAATGGTCTTCATCAGATCCTCCAGTGCATCTTGCCTGCTGTCATATGCGTCCTCGCCGCTTTGCGCGGCTTGGCCTGCCTGATTCGTGATCCGTTCCATTTCATCCGATCTTGTATCCGGCACGGCCTGCGACGGCGGCATGCGCGGCGGTGGCGAATTCCTGGACTGAGAGGGAGAAGCTTCCGGCTGAGGTTTGTTCCAGCCAAACAACCCGACCACTTTTTGCAGGAGCGATCCAAAGAAAGAGTCCGGCGGCTCCGGAAAACGTGTACTGGAATCGATTAGCCGCGCATGCAGCGCGCGCCGGGTAAAGTCGCCCACCTGCGGCAACGCGGCATGCGCGCCCTGCCCCCAATGGTTGCTGCGCAGGGTGACCCGCGCATCGTTGAAGCCGACCCATGCGCCAGTCACCAGGCGCGGATGCATGAGAATGAACCAGCCGTCCGTATTGTTTTGCGTCGTGCCGGTTTTGCCTGCGAGGTCGAGGCGCGCGCCGAGGTGCGATCTGATCGCGCGCCCCGTGCCCTGGTTGATCACGCTACGCAGCATATCGGTCAGGTCATGCGCCGCTTTGCCGGAGAGGACGCGCTTGCCGCCGCTGCTGAATGTATCCAGCACTTTGCCATCCTTGTCGACGATACGGCTGACCAGGAGAGGCTTGCGGAGTTCTCCGCCGCTGGCAATGGTGCTGTAAGCGGAGACCATTTCCAGCAGCGTAACCGGACTGGTGCCGAGCGCCAGCGCGGGAACCGCGTCGAGCGCGCTTTGATTGACGCCCAGTTTGCGCGCGAAGCCGGCGACTTTTTTGGGACCGACTTCCTGCATCACCTGTGCCGTGATGGTGTTCTTTGAGTAGGCGAGGCCTTCACGCAGCGTCATTTGCCGTCCGCTCGGGCCGGACATATCGGTGGGCCGCCATACGCTGCCATTTCCCATCGGGATTTCGACATCCTTGTCGGCAAAGCGCGTCTCCGGCGTCATGCCCGCTTCGAGCGCCGCGCCGTACACAAACGGCTTGAAGGTCGAACCCGGCTGGCGCTTCGCCTGCGCCACGTGGTCGTACTGGTCGACTTCGAAATCGCGGCTGCCGACCCATGCCTTCACATGGCCGTTGGCCGGGTCGATCGCGACGAATCCGGTTTCGAGCCGCGTCTTGTCCGCGGCGAGACGGGCCATGAACCCGGCGTTGCCCTTGATCTGTTTAAGCGCAAGTTCAGGCGCGGCTCCCTCCTCGACCGCTTTGCGATAGGCGGCCGATTCGCGCACGAATGCATCGAGCAGGTCGCTGCGCGTTTTCCACAGATAGCCGGATTGCCGCACCCGCATGTTGGGATAGGCGGACGGATTCTTCGCCATCAGGCGCTCGGGGCCGACGCCCCACTCGGCATCCGCCACGGACTGCAGCATCTGCAAGCGGCGGGCCACTGCCTGTTCCGCAAACTGCTGCATGCGCGAATCGACCGTGGAAACCACCACCAGTCCGTCGGAATACAGGTTGTAATCGTTGCGGTCGGCCCAGTCGATCAGCCATTTGCGCACTTCCACGGCAAGATGGGGCGCCGCGCCGACCGGCTCCGGCTGGCGCTCGAAGTCGAGGCGGATCGGGCGTTGTTTCAGCTTGTCGAATTCGGCCTGGCCCAGCACCCCGCGCTTGGCCATTTGCGACAGGACGACGTTGCGGCGTTCGAGCGCGCGCTCGGGGCGCAGTACCGGGTTGTAGTAGCTGGTGCCCTTGAGCATGCCGACCAGGGTGGCGCTTTCGAGCACATTCAGCTCTGCCGCGGATTTGTCGAAGTAGGTGCGCGCGCCCATTTCGATGCCGAATGCGTTGTACAGAAACGGCATCGTGTTCAGGTAGGTGAGCAGGATCTCCTTTTTCGAATAGGCGTACTCGATTTTCAGCGCGGTGATCAGTTCCTTGAGCTTGCGGGTAATCGAGCGCTTGCGTCCGATCTCTTCCGGATAAAGATTGCGCGCGAGTTGCTGGGTCAGCGTGGAGCCGCCTTGCGGGTCGCCCTGCAGCGTGCGCAGGATGCTGCCCGCCGTGCGCCTCAGATCGATGCCGTGGTGCTGGTAGAAGCGGTGGTCTTCGGTGGCGATCAGCGCGTTGATCACCTGCGGGGAGATTTGATCCAGCTCGACCCATTCGCGGTTCATGCGCTTGAAGACGGCCAGCTCCTTGCCGTCGTCCGACATCAGGATGCTCGGCGTCTCCGCCTTGGCTTTGCGCAGGTCGGCGATGCCGGGCGTGAAGGGAATCAGGATGATCGTATACGCGAGCAGCAGCATGAGGCTGACCGCCCCGCTGGCCATTGTCGCTTTGATCAAGGATTTAAGCCTGGCGGACCGACTCAGCGTGGGGTCGATGACCGATTTGAAATAGCCCGCGATGCGCGTGGAGATGCGCAACAGATGTTCGCGCGGCTTGATGTCTGATTGCAAAGTGGCTTCCTACGTTCTGGCGTATCGCTAGTGGTCTGCTTTGCAAGTGGTTGAACTAGCCAAAGCGATGGATTTTCGTGTCAGGCTAGGCGCGAACCGCAGCGATAGCGGGACTATCGCGAGGGTGCGGCAGGGATTTCGCAGCGCGTGCGATGCGCCTGCCAAACGGCCCGCGCTTGCAAGCGCGGGTGCGCCCTGCAAGGGGCGCAACGACGCATGGCGCGAAAAGACGCGCTTTGGCGTTCAATCAATTGCAAAGCAGACCACTATATGGCAGCGATACGCTCTTAATGTAGGGTAATTATTCCACACCACAAGATTTTTGCCGGGGTGGCGGCGCATTGTTTTTTGATTCTTGACACATGCGCAATTACTGATGCCCCAACCGCACCTGCATATTCGGGTGGCGCGCAACGAGGGCTTTCAGCCGCAGCAGATTGTCGCGGTTGCGCTGGTGGTCGTTGGTGAATGTTCCAGGCTCCACGCCATGTTCCCAGCCCCACGTCGTATGCGAAGTGTCGCCCACCAGCAGCACCGGGCCCCGCGTGCTGCGCACCAGATAGGCGGTACTGCCCGCGGTATGCCCCGGCACGGAGATGGCGAACACGCTGCCGTCGCCAAACACATCCAGAACCGCTTCGAAGGCATCGCTCGCCAACGGCTGCAGTCGCGGCTCGAACGCCCATTCTTGCAGCTTGCCCTTGCCTGCCAACATGCCATCGGTGGTGCCCTGGGTGAAGGCATGCGTGTAATGCGTGGCGCTGGCTTCTCCCTTGCCCACATACAGCGGCACATCATCGGGGAGATCCGGCAGGCCCGATACATGGTCCAGATGCAAATGCGTGAAAAACACGCCAGCCAGAGGCCCTGGCAAAGAGGAAACGATGTCCGCCGTGCTTTTTTTGATCCTCATTTGGTCCAGTTTCATGACCTTCTGCAGCAACAGGTTGAATCCGTATTGGCTCGGGTTGTGCATGACTTTCGAGGAAACTCCGGTATCCACCAGGAAATGACCGAACTGTGGATGCCGCAGCACATGGGCGAATACCGAAATCGGTTCGTCACGGTCTTTGAGAGCCGCCGCCTGCGGATCGTCGAGATTGACCAAGCCGGACAGGCGAACCGACCAGTCGGCGCTGGCGATGGTCTCCAGTTCCACCGGACCCGGCCGGTCGAGTTGCTGCTCCATGGCGGTATCGCTCACGCTCTTACCCAGACTTGCAGTCTGGCCGGTATGGGTAGTGCTGCTGCAGGCCGAAAGCGCAAGCACAGTCAACGCGCAAAACATCCGTTTGAGTCGCATACGATTCCCGTGTCAAAAAGATTGATATTGTGCTCACTCAAATCGATAGTGGCAATCGCAATCGCCAGGTTCTGCGCCCTTTCTCATGCACGCTTTTGATTAGAATGCTTGCTACAGGTCACATGACCTATTTGTTTGAGAAAAGTCCAAATCCTGCTTTTCCATTGTGGAAGACTGACGCGTTTCCCGCCCCTTATCAGTCAGTCCACATTAGGAGAAACAATGAAACAACTCAGCGGCCTGGATGCGGCATTTTTGCATCTGGAACTGCCGGAAATGCCCATGCATATCGGCGCCCTGCAACTGTTTGATCTACCGGAAGGCCATCGCGGCAGCTTCTATGAAGAAGTGAAAGCCCATGTGGCGAGCCGCATGCATCTGGCAGGACTCTTCACCAAAAAGCTCGCCCATCTGCCCCTGGATCTTGCCAACCCGGTGTGGGTCGAGGATTCCGACGTCGACCTCGACTACCACGTTCAGCATGTCATGCTGCCCAAGCCGGGCACCATGGCGCAACTGGAAGCCTATGTCGGACGGCTGCATTCCAACCTGCTCGACCGCAGTCGCCCGCTTTGGGAGTTTCATGTAATCGACGGACTGAAGTCGGGACAAGCGGCGCTCTATGTCAAAGTCCATCACTCGACGATTGACGGAGTCGGAGCGGAATCGGTGACGCGGGCCTTGCTCGACCTGAGTCCGGAACCGCACGAGATTCCAGCGGCGCCCGAGCGCAAAAAAGAGGCAAGCCCGCCTGGTGTCAGCGCGATGCTGGCCAACGCGCTGCGACACACCGCGGCGCAATACTGGAAGATCGTGAAATACCTGCCGACCACGGCAAAAACCGTCGGCAGCCTGATGTTGCGTTCCAGAGAACAAGGCGGCAAGCGCGGCGGCGGCCTGGCGAAGAAGCGCAAGCTGGGGCCGAAGACGCCGCTGAACGTCTCGATCACCAGTCAGCGCGTGTTTGCGACCGCGAGGATACCCCTGGTCGAAGCGAAAGCCGTCGGGAAAGCATTCGGCGGCAGCCTGAACGATGCGGTGCTGGCCATCTGCGGCAGCGCGTTGCGCCGCTATCTGGAAGCCAAAGGCGCGCTGCCTGGCGAGCCAATGAAGGTATTGATGCCGGTGAACCTGCGCGAACAAGGCAACACCCAACTCAACAACCAGTTCAGTCTGACGCTGACCAGCCTGCCGACGGATCAGGCCGGTCCGAAGGAGCGACTGCTTGAAATCGTCCAATCCTCAAGCTCTCTGAAAACGACGCTCAACCGTGTGAAATCCGTGCTGCCGACCGATCTGCCCAGCCTGGGGGTGCCCTGGCTGATGAGCGGGCTGGCGTCGCTCTATAGCCGCTCGCGCCTGGCCGACAAGATGCCGCCAATCGCCAACGTGCTGATTTCCAACGTGCCGGGGGTGCCGGTGCCCATGTACATGGCAGGCGCGCGCATGTCGGGCTTCTACCCCGTGTCAATCGCGCTGCATGGCGTCGCGCTCAACAGTACCGTGCTGAGCTATAACGGCGCGCTCGAATTCGGCCTGATTGCTTGCCGCCGCGCGATGCCGGACGTGCGCGAACTGGCAAAGTTTATGAACGAAGCCCACCTGGAATTAATGGCGCTACTGCCGGACACCGCAATCAGCGAGAAGCTTGCAGCGCTGCCGGCAAAGCGGAAAACCGCCAGAAAAGCGATCAAGACGGGCATCAGGGCGGATGAAACCGCGAGCGCCACCGTAACCGCCTTGCCGTTGAAAACCGCCACGCCGAAATTCAGAGGTAAGGCAGCAACCCGCGAGAAAGGAGCTACCCGCGTTGCGGCTTGATTTCATGATTCATCCGAGTTTCCTGTGGGTATCTGCCTAGTATTACTGTGCCTACCTTAAAGCCATCGTTAAAGCCATCGTCGTTCCCGCGAAAGCGGGAATCCATAAGCTCGTCATACGAGTAGCTCCGTATGGATTCCCGCTTTCGCGGGAACGACGGAGGTTTTGACAAACCCTGTGCGAAGCGTTCCCTTTACCCACACAAAAGTCTGAAGAACCGATTTCATAAACCCGTTTGCGAACCACCGGCTCTAAACTGGCGCATACTTCCCCGAAGAGTTTTTCGAGGCGGCCAGTTGCTGCCTCAACAAATTCAGGGAACGGCGGCTGGCCGACCGGGATTCGGCGCCGCTTGCGCAAGCCCCGCATACGAATGACAATTCGACTGAAAAGTCGAATGAATACGGAGAACGGAAAATGGATCGTATTTCAGTACGCCGCCGGCTCGCGCTAACCTTGTTCGCGCTGCTCCCCGCATTGCCGCTTGCGGCGGCGGATCAACAGGCCACACCGCTTCGCCTTGAGGCCGAAATGCTGGACGGCAGTCCTTACTCGCTGGCCGACCGCCGAGGTGGAATCACGCTGGTGTCGGTCTGGTCGCCGGAATCGCTCGCCTCCCGCAAATGCCTGTGGGAATTGCAACGCTTTGCTTCTGCTTACGAATCACGCGGCGTGTCGACGCTCGCAGCCTCGACGCCGACTGACAAGAATGCGCTGCGCGAATTCGTCGCCAAGCGCCAGCTCAACATGCCGGTGGCGATCCTTGGCCAACATGGTCTCGGTCCGCTGGACGAATATCGCTTGCCCCTGGTATACGTGTTCGATCGCAATGGGCAATTGCAGGCAACGCATGCCGGCCTGTTCTCGATGCGGGTACTGGAGCGCCTGGTGGCGCCGCTGCTGCCGCCCTGATGCCAAGCATCCCTTATAGCGCAACACATGGAATCGATCAGGCGAACGCGATCCGCACAATAAAATTAACGCAGGCCCATCCCTCTCGTTATCGATCGTTCGCATTCAGCCCCCATGTCTCGCACCGAGTCCCTTCACTTCTACCGTCACTTGCCCGTGATTTCCTCGTTTGCCGAAGCGACCAGCGGCCGCCTGCATGCCGACGTACCGAAGGATTGGTGGATCGTGGTTGCGGATGTCGCGGGTTCTACCGAAGCGATTCAAGCCGGCGCCTACAAGAAGGTCAATACGGTTGGCGTGGCCTGTATTGCGGCCGTGATGAATGTCGATCGCAACATCGACGTGCCGTTCGTATTCGGCGGCGACGGCGCGACTTTCGCGGTGCCTGACATGCTTTGCGAGCGCGTCATCCTGGCCTTGCGCGCCGCGCGGAAACTGGCGCGGGAAAGCTTTGGAATGAGGTTGCGGGTCGGACTGGTGCGAGTGGCGGAACTGACGGACCAGGGGCATCGGGTGCGCATGGGGAAGCTGCGCTTATCCCAACACGTGATGCAACCTGTGCTGTCGGGCCACGGCTGGGAAGAAGCGGAACGGCGCGTGAAAGCATCCGACGCATCCGGCGTGATGCGCGTGGAAGACTGCGATGGCCCGGCCGATGCCAGTTTCGAAGGATTCGAGTGCCGCTGGCAGGCAGTGCCCAGCTTCAATGGCCACAAGCTTGCGTTGCTGGTGGCAGCCGTTGCTCGCGATACGCCGACCAATCTGGATACGGTTGAGCGCGTGTTGCACCGGATTCAATCCATCTACGGCGAAGTCGAGCAGTACCATCCGCTACGCGCCGCGCGGCTGCGCATGACGTTCAACCCGCGCCTGCTGTCTCACGAGTGGCGGGTCCGTTCGGGGCGGTTGCCGCCGTGGCAGCGATTGATGTATTTGGCTCGGATGGTGTTCCAGAACGCGGCGGGTTGCCTCCTGTTTGCCTTCCATCTCGATACCGAGGCGACACGCTGGACGCACTATCGCGACGAGATGGTGGAAAATTCTGACTTTCGCAAATTCGACGGCATGCTGCGCATGATCATGGATGGCAGCGACGCACAGGCCCAACAATTGCAGCGTTTCCTGGAGATCGAGTATCGCGCCGGTCGCCTGGTGTACGGCATGCACAAATCGCGCGAAGCGCTGGTGACTTGCATCGTGCGGTCCTACAACGGCAATCATCAGCATTTTGTCGACGGCGGCGATGGCGGATATGCGATGGCGGCGCGTGAATTGAAGCGCAGGTTATCAGGGATGTTGCGGGTGGCGAATTGATGAAATCCGTATCGGCATAGCCAGCGCAGGATGCGCTTTGCGCGCCATTTTCCTTCCCGACCTTTGTTGAACTCTTGCACGGCGCCCACACGCATGAAGCTATAATCGGGCCAACTCTTTTCCATAAAATTGGCGGTATCCGTGCATTTTTCCGTACTACCTCAATATCTTCTGCCGAAGCAAGCGCTGACCGCTCTCGCCGGGCGAGTCGCCGGCGCCAAAGGCAGCCGCTTCATCCCTCAGTTGATCCGCTGGTTCGTGCAGCGCTACGACGTGAACATGCAAGAAGCGCTTAATCCGGATATTGCGAGCTATCCGAGCTTCAATGAATTCTTCACGCGCGCCTTGTGCGAAGGCGCGCGCCCGCTGGCCGACGCGGACTTCATCTGCCCGGTCGATGGGGCGATCAGCCAGTTCGGCGCCATCGAGCACGACCAGATCTTCCAGGCAAAAGGCCACCGCTACTCGACCACCGCGCTGGTCGGCGGCGATAGCGCGCTGGCAGCGCGGTTCGAGCATGGCAGCTTCG
>SXGU01000102.1_pt1 | contig 16245 bp, 9 predicted proteins | sample 3174531 | NCBI WGS metagenome assembly SXGU01 (sample SAMN11356863, study PRJNA531348) | freshwater metagenome | isolation source: freshwater sample F1-140 | place: China: Fuxian Lake, Yuxi | collected 2017-12-25 | reverse complement strand
TCCAGTGCCGATAGGTACGGGATCAGGTTCCGGCTCGACTGTTGCCACACGAAACCAACCGTCTCGCGCTTGTACGAGACCATCCCGCCATCATCAAGTTTCAGCAGGTCGCGCCCGCCGACAACGACCCGCCCCGCTGATGGACGGTCAAGTCCTCCCAGGATGTTCAGCAAGGTCGACTTCCCGGATCCACTGTTGCCGATGATCGCCATCAGTTCGCCGGTCCCGACGGTCAGGTCAAGCCCCTGCAGGGCCACAACCTCGAGATCGGCAACCTTGTAGATCTTGACCAGGTTGTCGCACACGATCAGCGCCGTGCTATCCATCACGTCGCCCTGACCTCTCTCCCTCGATGAATGCAGACGCGATGGATCATTCCCGTCTCCCGTGGCAACGGGAGATGACCAGGCGAAGCGTGTGTGGATCCGGGGCGATGGGGAGCGGGGAAGGAGGGGGCGCGACGGCAACGCCAAACGCATCCGCGCAGCCCGGCGATTGGACTGGTGGCGGAACGCATTGCAATCACGGTGTGATGGCGTTGGGTGGTTCGGGAACTCACCATCAGCCCGTCTCATCACCGAACTTGATTGCCTCGTGGATCTTCATCCTGGCTAGCATCCATATGAAGGCCGGGAAGGCAAACGCCAGGATGACCCCGAGGATGGCATAGATCTTGTAGATGTCGTCCCACGAAGTCATCACCACGAAACTCGGGATGCCCGCGTGCTGTTCACTCTTGATCTGCAGGAACGGGATGAACAGGTTGCCTGTCACGACGCCAAGCACCGTACCGGCCGCCGTGCCAAGGATGATCAGGAACCCCTGTTCAAAGACGAACAGACCGATCAACTGGGTGATCGAGAGACCCATCGCGCGCAAGATGCCGAGTTGCTGCATGCGTCGCTTCGCCGACAGGAAGGAGTACAGCATGAACCCAAGCACGGTGAGCATCGCCGCCACAAGGAACCCGACGGTCAGGATGCCGAAGATGCCGGTGCGTCCGGGGTCATCGCGCAGGCGAAGCGCGGTCTCGCGGGCATCGGTTGCGCGCATGACCAGGAAATCCTTGTCACGCAACTGATCGACGATCTCGCGCCATGACCCATCGGGGTCCGTCTTCGCCCAGACGTCATACGGGGTCTCACCAACCTGATCAAACAGGTAGTCGAGGTTCGTGATCATGAACCGTTCGGTGTCTGGCCACAGGGACGGGAAATATGTCACGGACCCGACGATGATCAGGTCGATCGGCTTCTGGCGGATCGTCACGACGATCGCATCCCCGATCTTGAGGCGAAAGTCGGTCAGGAACTTCGCGTCAACAATCGCTGCCTTCTCGTTCCCCCCCATCGCATTCATCAGTGAAACCAGCGAATCCGGTGCAAAATCCTCCCGCCACCAGCCGACCCGGGCCAGATCCGGTGGATCGACGCCGAGGATCTTGACCTCCTGGGGCCGACCGCGCCCGGTCACGTTTGCATTGCCGACCCCACGCCAGATGCGTGCCACCGCCTGCACACCCTTGACCTGGGTATGTTCAACGACCGGTTGGAACGACCACGTCTCCGAGACCTCGTCGTAGTTGCCCGATTCCACCAGCGCGAGGTCACTGCCGGTCTGATACATGACACGGTCGTTGTAGTTGCGGTCCAGCGTCTTGGCAACCGAGGCCGCGAACGTGCCCAGTGCAAGGGTCAAGGTCAGCAACAGCACCAATCGCGTGTACTGACCCGGCATCCGGCTTATCTGCCGGAGGCCAAGCAGGATGCTCACCCCATAGACGCGACTTCCCGCCCGGGAGATACCCTCGATCAGGTACGGGAAGAACCGCAGGAAGACCAACGCCGACGCGAAGATGAAGACCCACGGCACCACGAGGAGCAGCGGGTCAGAGAAGACATCACCGGCCGCCCCCAAGGTGAGGATCGACCTCCGTTGGGACAGCATGTAATAGCCGTACCCGGCCACGCCAAGCAGCGCAAAGTCGAGGAACCAGCGTTGCCAGAATGGTCCGCGTCCCGACCGGCCCGCCTCCTGCTTGAACGCCACGATGCTGTACCGCGCCGCGCCGACCGCCGGTGCGATCATCGCCGCGACCGACAGCACGATCGCCCCGGTGGCGAACTGCATCGTCTGTTGGGTGATGTGCACCGGCAACGGATCACGATTGGTGAACACCAGGAAGGTGTAGGTCCGCCCAATGAACTGCGCCACAGTGATGCCAAGCAATGGGCCGATGACAAGCGCCAACCCACCGAAGATTGCGCCCTCGGTCAGGTACACCCCAAGCACTTGGAACGTACTCGCCCCCCGACTCTTGAGGATCGCGATCTCACTCCGCTGTCGGTCAACGATCATCCCCGAACTGATCGTGATGTAATAGAGGACGATCCCGATCACCGGCACTGACAGGACAAAGAGCAGGATCTTCAGGAAGAACAGCTTTGTCTCGTAATCCAGCAGGATCGCCTCTGGCGAGAGTTCCATTCGGACGTTGCCCAGGAGGGTCGCGGTCCGGGAACGGAGTTCATTGATCCCTCCCAGTACCCGCGCCACGTTTTCCGACCGTATCGACTTCACATCAAAGACCATGAACCACGCGAATTCGTGCGTGATCCCCTCGTAGCTCTTCGCAACGTGCCCGAGGAAGGTCTTCTCCGACACCATGATGGCGTTGTTGAAGTAGTCGAGTTGGTAGAACCAGTAAGGGTCGGTCGCATCCACCGGAAACCACCGGCCGGTGATCGTGATGTTGATCGGGGTCAGTTTCCCCTGCCTGTCCCACACCACCACGATGCGGTCACCCACATCCAGGCCGATCTCATCAAGTCCGGCCGTCGCCATCATCGCCTCGAGATCACCGTTCGGCAGCGGTTCGGGGTTCGGCAAGCGACCGGCCAGCAACTTGATCTTGGCCTCGAAGTCACGGATGAACGCGATGTACCCGTACCCCGCAAACTCGCGCCCCTGCAGGCTTTGGTCGTCGGTGCGCGAAAGCAATGGCAGCGAATCACTCTGCCCATACGTCACAAAGAGCGTGCGCGGGATGCCAACCGTCGCTACCGCCTCGTCGGCCAGGTACGCGTTCGCCTTGTCGTAATCACTCAGCGTGACGGGCTTGTAGGCGTTTCCAGAGGCCGTCACCACCGGTGCTTTCCCGGTTTGGGCCACCGCACCCGGCGCGGGCGCGGCGGTCGTCGAGGGAATGCCCACCGATGCCTCCTCGAAGTGCCTCATGAGAATGGCACTCTTCGGTTGCACTTGGTCTACCGATGCGGTCAGTTGCCGGTGCAGCAACTGCTCGCTCATCCCCTCGGAATACAGGGGGACGCTGGCAACCAGGGTCACGGTAATCACCAGACCCACCACGGCAGCCATCATCAGGCTCAGGTTATTCATGATCCGCTTGAGGACCATCGTCAGGATTGAGACAAGACTCACGGGTGCTTGGCCCTGACCCTTTCCAAGCGAATCGCATGTGACTCAGGCATGGCGGCGGGGCGCCCGGGAACCCCTCCCGCGTCGTACCGGGGGAGGGCCAAGGCGAACCGCATGCAGGTAGGCGGGGAACGGTGGGATGGTGGGCGGTTGCGTCCTGCCCGCCGAGTGGTGGACGCCTCATCAACCCCCTCTCCCGTCGGAACCAGGAAAGGCCAAGCAGCGAAGCGTGTTGCAATCAAGGGGCGATGGGGCAAGGGGAGGGTGTGGGTCGCAGATGAACCGATCTTCGGGCACCAGGAACGGTTCGTTATGGTGCCGGGAGGGCCATGAGTTGTTCGGAGTGACATGCCTAGGTTCCCGCAAGAATGACCAGGCCATTCTCCAAGCCGGACAGGACTTCCGTCTCCTGTTCGGTCGAGATGCCGACCTCTATGTTCTTGGAACGCTTCACTGATCCATCCATGTATTCGACAAACCGGCGCTTGCCGACCGTCCGGATTGCCGAGGTGGGAATGATCAGCACATCCTTCTTCTGTTGAACAATGATCTGCACCCGTGCGAGCATCCCGATGTCCGCACCAGAACGTGTCCACTCCACTGTCAGCTTGGTGCTTTTGTCCGCCACCACACCCTGTTGGGTCACCACGGTGCTTGGCAAGTCGCGCACGATCCCATTCAGTATCGTCCCCGGAAATACATCCAGGCTGATCATCGCCTTCTGCCCGACCGCAAGCTTGGCCATGTCACTTTCGTTGACCTCCGACCGCACTAGCAATTGCGCTGGACTGGAAATGCTTATGGCCGGAGTGAAGGCATTGACGTTGTCGCCTGGCTTGCCGTTCGTCTTCACGATCTTGCCGTCGAACGGGGCGATGATCCGCGCATCATTGAGGTTGGACTGCAACTGGTCCAGGTCCAGCTTTGCCCGGCTGACCGCCAGTTGGAGGGACTGCAGGTCGTAAACGATCACCGACCGGTTCGCCTCCAGCGTCTGTCGCTTGAGGTCAAGCCGTGCCCGCGCCAGTTCGAGTGCCACGGTCGCCGCTTCGATCTTGTTGTCCGCATCGTCCAGTTCGAAGGTCGTCGGCCCGCGCTTGACCGCCTCAAGGCGCGCCTGCGACGCCCGCACCGCTGCCTGGGCACTGGGCACGGCCACCCGGGCACTTTCGATGGCTACGGAAAGCGCATCGATCTGGTTCATCAGCGGCGCCAGGTCCTGGTCGGATGGCCCCTGTTCAAGTTGCGCGAGACGCGCCTGCGCCACCTCGACCGCCAACCGCGCCGCCTGTTGGTCAAACGGTGCCGTCACCCGGGACCGCGCCACCGCATTCTCGGCAGCCATGACATCCTGTTCGGCCAGTCGGAGGTCCCACGGATTGACTTGCTGGTTCCGGAGCTTCTTGAGGTTGTTTCGAGCCTTCTCAACGTCGATGTCGGCAAGGCGTGTTGCCGCCTCGCGTTGCGCCATCGTCTGGTAGTTCTCCCCGCGCACGCGTTCCGCGGACACCTCGGCCATACGCACCGCGAGTTCGGCATTGGCAATGTCCTCGGTCCGCACCGGGGGCGTGTCGCGCACCTGCGCGAGGCGAACCCTTGACCGTTCCAGTGTCAGTTCCGCACTCCGGATGTCCTCGGCCCGAGGCCCCACCGATGCCTGGCTGAGCTTGATCTTCGCCACTTCGATGTCCGAACGCGCCTTCGCCAGATCAGCCTCGGTCGCGCCCACCTTGCGGTACTCAAGATCCGTCCGCTTTGCAACCAAGTCGGCCTCACGTGCGGTCAGGTCAAGCCGTGCCTTGTCAAGCGACGCCTGTGCCGACACCACGGCAGCCTCGCCATCACGCACGTCCTTGTCGGTCGCACCCGAACGAAGTCGTTCCCGCGCGAGACGCGCACTTGACAGCGCAATCTCGGCACTCTCGACCGCCTGCACCTCAGCCGCCGAGTCGTCGATGACCTCACGCGCCTGACCCTGCGCCAGCCGGATCTGCGCATTCTCCAGATCCGCCGTGGCCTTGCCAATCCGCGTCACCAGATCACCGGTCTCCAGTTCCGCAAGCGGTTGCCCGGCCGTGACTTTCTGACCCGTCTCAACAAAAAGCCCACGCAACCGGCCAGTCGTCTTGAAGTAGAGATCCGCTTCCTGCGAACTGATCACCCGGCCGAGGACCTTGATCGATTCGGTGATCGTGCCGGTACGGACGTTGGCCGTCGGACGCGACTGGCTTGTGGACGTCTTGTCCATCACCGTCGGCTGCGCTTGCGCACCCGCTGCAACCGGTGTCTCAACCGCGGGGGTCGTTCCGGTCACTCCGGGGATCGACGGCGCCTCGCAACCGGCCAGGATCATTCCCGCCGTCACCGAGACGCCAACCGCCGTCCGGACCACCACTTGCCAGTTCAGCAACGCCATCCTCATGTCCTGCACCAGGGTCACAACCCCACCTCGCGCCGCCTGCTTCACTTGCGCTGCATCACGGTCAAGAGAACTGAGGCGGAGGCGACACCTACTGCAATCACGCGACGTGGGTGCGGGGAATGCAGCACCGCTTTCCCGATTGACCGCCATCCGGATGGATGTCCCACGCTTACGGTCTCACCGCTGGCAGTGTAAGGACACGCTACCAACAAGTCAATGACCCCGCGCTGAACTCTCCCCCAACCGTGTGGTTCCCGGCTATCCCTGCTCCATCCCGTGGCCAAAAGTCACATGTTGCATCGACGGAACAGAACGCCCAGTGGCTAGAGGTCGATCACCCCGTCACGACCCTCGGAGACCGCACTCAGGAGCTGCTTCGCCACATGGTGCGCATCGGCCGCCTGCTTCGGCATCGCGAACGGCACCTTCTGCCACAGCGGTGTCTGCACCGCACCCGGGCGTATCACTAGCACGCGCCGGCGCGTCTCCTTGCGAAGCACGTCCGCAAAGGCCTCCAAGGCCACCTTCGCCGATGCATACGCAGCCAAGCCCGGCAACCGAAGGCGTTCGTGTAACGCTCCCATGAGTACGATCGGTGCCTTGGGCGCAAGGTACGGTAGCGTCGCCTGAACCGTCAGGAAGGCTGCCGTCAGGTTGTTGTCCACAATCCTCTGCCACGTTGCCAGAGGCATCTCAGTAACCTTGGCACTGGTGATGTCACCAGCGGCGAACACGAACAAATCGAAGGCCTCAGTTACCGCGGTTGCCTGCAGCACCGCCTGCGCGACCGACGCGTCATCCGCAAGGTTGGCATCAACCGTGTACCGCGTGACCGGGGACAAAGCGGACGCATCACGCGCCACTGCGACGACCGTATCGCCATCTCCCGCCAGTTCCTCGCATACCGCACGGCCAATGCCACCGGCCGCACCCCAGACGATCACGTGTTTCATGCCTGCCTCCCGCAATCAAGCACCGAACCCCGTCCGATTGCAACCCCTCACCCCCGCGCCTATCAACCCGTCATTCATGTACGGTCGTTGCTCGCATCGGGCAGGCAATCCGAACGTGTCCGCTGTCATCCCAGCGAGTGTCGCACCGCCACCGCTCCTCCTACCGGTCGATGCCTCAGGAACCGGGATCAATCCCGTTCACAACGAGTGGCTGCACATGCCTGCGCCACGCCCTACTCCCGTCGGAACGGGGGAGGGGAAGGACGTGGGGATCTCTTTCGGATCACACTGCCTCAGGTGGACAGTTACATGTCCCGGGGCACCGGGTCCGCCGGACGCGCCACGGTCCAGGTTGCCAGGTTGACCCCGTAGCGCTCACCAGACACCGTCAGGCCAATCTTCTGGTCACGGTCAATCGTGATCTCGCCCCGGTTCCCGGCACTGTCCGACATCGCGAGAGACCCGTACCCACGGATCCGCGTGCCACCGAAGATCGCGAGGGTCAATTCACTGGTAATCGTCCCGTCAAGCGTCGCGCTGTAGCCTGGCGCCGTGAAACTGAAGCGCGATGGCGCCGGCATCCCAAGTCCCCGTAGGCCGAACGTCGTCCCCAGGATCTCCTCGCTGCCGGAAAAGGTCTCGCCATCCGGCAGGACCGCGTCGTAGTCGATGGCAATCCGCGGACGCAACGCGAGAACCTTCGCGGTCACCGACGCACCCGTCGCCGGGTCCGCCTCACTCTCCACGTCACCGGCACGGTTGAAGACCGGTTGGTAGCCCGCCCGGCCATAGGAAGTGGAGGAAAGCATGGCGTAGACCGCCACGTGCGCCAGCGCTTCGGGAGACTGGCCAGATGCCGCCATCGTCCCGACAGGCATCAGCCACCTGGTCTTGTGCATCCGGCGCACCACGTAGCCAAGCAGGGAGATACCTTCCGCAGGCAATTCGTAGTGCGTCGTCTCCATCATTGACAAGACCCCGAGATCAGGCGCGATTACGGCGTGGCCGGATTGTCAAAAAACCGTCCCGGCATCGCCTCCCCAATCTCCCACGCAAAGCATATTCCAATCCGTCTCGATGGGGTCGCCAAGCGCAGCGCCATCCAATCCGGTGGTGGTGGCGAGAAGCTCACTCCAGCGTCGGACCGGCGCCTGCCTTCCCAGTTACATATGCAGTCGCCGATGCAGCGCGCAGTTGCAACGCCCTTGGATGGTTGTACACCGTCGTGAAGACGTAGCCAAAGGAAATGAGCATCACGATTGCCCCGAAGCCACCCGGTGCCGCGGTGCCATACGTCTCCAAGATGAACCCGCCAATGAGCGGTGCCACCGCACGCATGGCACTGTCAATCGACGTGCCGAGGCCAAGCATGCCACCAATCTCCTGCGGTTGGACAGACTTGGAAAGCGTCGAAGACATCAGGGTGGTCAGCAGCCCAAGGGAGAATGCCATCGGGATCTGGTTCAGGTTGAACAGTAACAGTGTCGGTGCCAGCGCCCAACCAATCATCGCGAAAGCCATGAGACCGACGCACCCCAGGATGAGCACATCCTCACGTACCCGTGCGCTGATTCGACCAGCCAGGAAGCCCTGCACGATCACCGACAGGACACCGACGTATGTCAGCACGAAGGCGATCTCGCTTGGTTTCAGATCAAATTTCTTGATCATGTAGAAGCCGGAGACGGTTTGCACGAGACCCCCAGCCAACGTGACCCCAGCCCGGGTGACCAGCAGCGACCCCACGAACGGACGGCGCAGTGCCGAGGTCATTGCCTCCAGCGAGAAGACCGGTCCGGCCTTCCCAGCGCCGAGGCGGCGCGCCGCCCGCTCCATGGCACTCAGCGACTCCGGTAGCCAGAACAGCACCAGAAGCAGGTTGAACACGCACAGGCCAGCCGCCACATATGAGGGGAATGACACATCAACCATGTCGGCCAGGATGCCACCTGTTGCCGGTCCGAAGATGAACCCGAGACCGAACGTTGCACCGATCAATCCCAGTCCCTTCGCCCGGTTCTTGGCATCGGTGACGTCGGAGATGTACGCCTGAGCAACACTGAGGTTCCCGCCGCTGATCCCCGCGATGATCCGGGCCACGAACAGGAGTTCCAGAGACAACACGTAGGACGTCGCCAAGCCCATCAGGATGAACCCGATAGCCGTCCCGGCGATGGAGAAGATCAGGACCGGGCGTCGCCCGTGCTGATCGGAAAGCCTGCCCAGCAGCGGCGCGCCAATCATCTGCATGACGGCGTAGGCAGCGAACAGCAACCCACCGGTCGTCTCCGCCGCCCCGAACATCTTCACGTAGCCCGGAAGCAGGGGGATGATGAGGCTCAACCCGAACAGGTCGATGAATACCACCAGAAGGATGGAGAAGACGAGTTTGCCGTTCATGCCGCCACCTTCGTCTGCCGACGCCCGAAAAATGTCCGGCAAGGCCGTCATGCTCGAAACCGGGCAGCAATCCGTAAGTATAGGCACGAACGCACACAAACCGGAGGCCAACTACCGCTCAGAATGTGCGAAGCCAGCATCGCGCCGTCGATCTCAGGGGGGAGGCCCGGTACGATTGGCCAGGATGCGACGGGCACGATGACCACAGGGGCGAGGCGGAAAAATGGGGGGCGCGTGGATACGCCAACCGAAGCGTCTTCAAATCCCGGGCAAAGCGGTCAGGCGGACAGCGACGGAGCCGTTGCCACCCCGGAACCAGTACCCGCCCCTCTGCCCGGCGATGAACCGGAAAGACCGCGCAGTCCGTGCCTGATGCCCCTTGCTGACCTCAAGGCACGCCTTCGCCTCGTCCCCACCCAACCCGGCGTCTACCTCATGCGCGATCCCCAAGGACGCATCCTGTACGTCGGCAAGGCCGGTGTCCTCCGCAACCGGGTCCGGTCGTACTTCCAGAAGCAGGACGACCTCGGCATCAAGGTGCGTCACCTTGTCGCCCGCATCGCCTCATTCGACTGGATCGTCACGGCCACTGAACAGGAAGCCCTGATCCTCGAGAACATCCTCCTCAAGGAACACCATCCGCGGTACAACATCAAGTTGCGGGATGACAAGCAGTATCTCTACCTCAAGATCTCGATGAACCAGCGGTACCCGCGCATCAGCACCGCGCGTCGCACCAGTCAAGATGGCTCGCGGTACTTCGGCCCCTACTCCGATCCGACAGCCCTTCGCGAGACCGTCAAGCACCTCCAACGCCTCTTCCAGTTCCGGACCTGCACCCTGGACATGGACCGCACCTACCAGCGCGCCTGCCTGCTGTTCCATATCAAGCGGTGCAGCGCGCCCTGCGTACGGGCGATCGACGAGACCGCCTACCGCTCATCAGTCCAGGACCTGATCCACTTCATGGAGGGACGCGGGCGCAACGCCCTGGACAGCCTGCGCATCGCGATGGAAGCCGCTGCCGGCGATCTCCAGTTCGAGCGGGCCGCCGCCCTTCGCGATCGTATCCGCGCCGCCGAACAGGTCATCGAGAAGCAGCGCATCACATCGGTCGGCCGCGGTGACCTCGACGCCATCGCTTACGCCGCCGATGGTGACGAAGTTGTCGTGCAAGTCTTCACCGTCCGCGAAGACAACGTCGTCGGTCGCGAGGAGTTCGTCCTGTCCGACACCGCGGGGGCCCAGGCGGGCGAGATCGTTGCGCAGTTTGTCCAGCAGTACTACGAACGCGCCACCTTCGTCCCACCCCTCGTCCTCGTCCAGGCGTCACCGATGGGCGAACGGACCCTGCGCGAATGGATGGCAACCCGTCGTGGCGGGGCCGTCCATTTCGAGGTACCGCAGCGCGGCCCGAAGAAGGATCTCCTCGACCTCGTCGACAAGAACGCCACCCTGGCTCTCAAGCGCATGCAGGTGGAATGGCTTGCCGACCGGCGCAAGACCACCGAGGCCCTGCGCGAACTCGCCGAGGGCCTCAACCTCGCCGATCCGCCCCGTCGCATCGAGTGCTACGACATCTCCCATGTTCAGGGAACCAGCACTGTCGCTTCGATGGTCGTCTTCGAGGACGGCAAGCCCGCCCGGCACGCCTACCGGCGGTTCAAGATGAAGGCCGGTGACCAGAACGACGACTTCAAGTCGATGTACGAAGTCATCGAACGTCGCTTCCGCCGTGCTCATGCTGCCTCTGTGGTCGGGTCGACGACAATGCGAACTGGCGCACCGGGGAACGAGACTGACGCGGGGGTCACCTCTCCCCTCTCCGATGGCGCGCACCCAGTGGCAGCGGGTGGGGGTCACCTCTCACCCCCTGCCCGCGCCGGGATGGGGGCCCGGGGGTCAGGCGGGCAATCCCGTCCATCATCGGAAGCCGTGGATGACACCGTTTCCCTCCCCGAGGATGCCGGCGAAGCCGGTCTCCTTGCGCCCGATGACGACGGCCCCGCCGACCAGACCGACATCGATGCCTCGCCATCCGCCGACGGCAAGGGGTGGGGTGTCTGGCCGGATCTCGTCATCATCGACGGTGGCAAGGGCCAACTCGGCGCGGCCGTCGAGGCACTGGAAACCCTCGGGGTCGCCATCGGCACCGGAGGCCTGCCAGTCGTGGGCCTCGCCAAGCAGTACGAGGAACTCTTCCGTCCCGGCTACAGCCAGGCAGTCCTCCTGCCCCGCACCTCCCAGGCGCTCTACCTAGTCCAGCGCATCCGCGACGAGGCGCACCGCTTCGCCGTGACCTATCACCAGTTGGTGAGAAGCAAGCGACAGATTGGCAGCCGCCTCGACCGTGTCGATGGGGTCGGGCCAAAGCGAAAGAAGGCCCTGATGCTTAGGTTTGGCAGCCTTGCCGGCATCAAGGCCGCCACCGACGCCGAACTCCTCACCGTCCCCGGCATCACCACGTCGGTCATTGCCCAGTTGCGTGAGCAACTCTGACAGACCGCGCCCCGGACTACCTGTCAAGCGTCGCCGACCGCAGCACCTGTGCCGTGTCGAGGCCAGGGCGCATCGTCAACATGCCTGCCACCACGGCAAAACCGATCAGGCCGTCCATCAACCGGAACGGTTCATCATCGTTCCGGTGGGTAGCGAACCACTGCCACTACCCCCGCCAACGACGGACCGGGGCCAATTGCGGGAGCGAAGAGTACGTAAATCAGGCGGGATGGCGGGGTGGTATCGCCTGGCGCGACTATTCCCGGTGCCTTGCCACGTAGGCCAGGGCGGATTCCCGCAACGCCGGTACCTTGAGGCCCGCCGCCGTCGCAATCTCCACGGCTTCGGCCTCGGAATGACCCTCGTCAAGGATCAGGTACGGCAAGACCACCGCACCAACCCGGTTGGCACTCTTGCAATGGATCAGGATCGGGCGCCGTCCGGCATCGCGGAGGACTTCGCGGGCCTTGTCATACGCCGCATCGTCGGGCCCGGCCGGCCCGACCGGAATGTTCAGGTACTCCATCCCTGCCTGCGCGACCGTCGCCGCCTCGTCGTACCCGCGCTCTTCCTCCGGCAACCTGAGATCAAGCACGGTATGGACATGCGCCGCCGCCAGGAGGGCGACGTGTTCCGGTTCCGGTTGTCCGCCGGAAAGGACGCCATGCAACGCGTGTGCCCCGATCGGCAACTGCGTCGCCAGCGCGTTCATCTGATCCTGTTCGCTCATCGGCCCGATCTCCTTGGTGGTAACCCGACCTTGTGGCTTCGCAATCACGCAACCAGTGGTGCGCGACGCCGACACCCTGTCATCTCGTCCCGCATAACCATAGCCTCCCACCGGTTCCGGTGATAACTTGGAACGACAGGCAACTTCACGCGTGCCAAAATCATCCGAAGCGTCTCCGCGTCAGTTGCGATGCGGCTTGGGTGAGGGAACACCGGAATGACAACGCAGGGTTCAATCGGAAGCGACGGAAGTGGCACGGAAACCACCCGGCGCCGACTGTTCCGGCAGGCGACCCTCGCAACCACCGTCGCCACGACCACCCTCGGCGCCGCCTGCAGTCCCGCCGACATCTCCCTGCCATTCAGTCCCACCGCCGTCCCGCCGGTCACGATCAAGGTGCAGGTCTGGGACGACATTCAGGACAGGGACGTCTACGACGCCATCGCCGCCGACTACACTGCCGCGTACCCGAACGTGAAGGTTGCCAACGACCATCAGGTGAACGGCAACGGCAATCCCGGGTATTACGACAAGTTCCAAGGTGGCGTGGCATCCGGCAACCCTCCAGACCTGGCCTACTTCCAGGGATGGCAGTGGCAGTCCCATGCCGTCACCGGCGCCTTGCAGGAACTCGATGATCGCGCCGCGCGCGACAAGTGGACCGCGCCCTGGCCGAACGACGATGCCTACGAACTCCAGACGAAGTTCCGTGCCAAGCGATACCTCTCGCCATCGAACATCGGCACGATGGTGATGTTCTATGTGAAGGAACACTTCGACCGCGCCGGGATCATGTACCCCAAGCCTGATTGGACCGTCACCGACTTCCAGGAAACCGCGCGGAAACTGACCGGAACCACCGATCGCGGCCCCGTGTACGGCTACCAGTGGAACCCCGGCTACTTGCGGAACACGCCATGGTGGCGCATGAACGGGCGCCTCGAGTGGGACCGCATCACCGAACCAAAGCAGGCGAACTGGACGGCACCGGAGATCGTCGAGGCCCTCCAGTACCAGTTGTTCGACACGCAATACACCTTCAAGGTTGCACCCACGCAAGCCACCCTCGAACAGAACCCCGAGGCAAACCGTCTCGAGTTCGGGAACGTCGCCATGAAAGTCGAGGGTCCGTGGTTCCTGCCCCGCATGTGGGGGGACAAGGCCAAGCGTCCGGGAGGCACCGCGTTCGATGTGCAAGTACTGCCGACCGGACGCACCGGAAAGAAGATCCACCTCAACCTGGTGGAGGGGCAGGTGATGGCCAAGGCGTCCAAGGTCCCCGACGCCGCGTGGGGCCTGATGAAGTGGATTGGCGGTGACGCCGGACAGAAGCGCATCGCCGAGGGCGGACGCATGTGCAACGTTCCCGAGACCAACCGTCGTTTCTGGCTTCCCCTTGCGACCCAGCGCTACAACGTGGCCAACGCCGAAGCCTTCCTGAAAGCCATCGAGGGATCGACGATCAATGTGGTCGGCGCCGTCACCGAAGCCGTCCTCGACCGCGAAGCCGACCTGTCGCGCACGCTTGACCGGATGCGTTTCGGCACGCTTGCCGCCAAGGACGCCCTGGAGATACTCCAACCCCGCATCCAGTCGGTCCTCGACGCTTGGTGGGCGAAGCAGGGGACGAAATAGATCAGCCGCACCCCGGACTCCCGGTCGCGAAAACAGCTCCCTGATTGCGTGTGCGCCAATAAGAGGTTACGATCAGGTTTCAGGAACTGTTGCGCACCTGCTCGGAATGGCGCGCGGAAAGTGGGGGACCCATGACTACGGACAAGACAGCTTCACCTGCCAAGAGCCGGCGACACTTGTTGGCGCAGGCAGCCGCCCTCGTCGGCTTCAGCGCCAGCCTCGCCGCCTGCGGTGGCGACTCGACCCCCACTGCGGCCCCAACCAAGGCGCCGGCAGCAGCCGCTCCGACCGTCGCCCCGACGGTGGCGGCCGCCGCCACCAAACCGGCCGCTGCCCCCACTACCGCGCCGGCCGCCGCCGCCGGGGGTGGCTTCGACTGGAAGAAGTACAAGGGCGAATCCATCAGCGTCCTCCTGGTCACCAGCCCGCGTGCCGACGTCCTTACCAAGAACCAAAAGGAGTTCGAGGACCTCACCGGCATCAAGGTCGAGGCCGACGTCGTCCCCGAACAGCAGCAGCGCCAGAAGACGGTCATTGAGTTCACGTCCGGCAACCCGAGTTTCGACATTACCCAGATCTCCCTGCACGTCCAGAAGAGCCTGATCGGGAAGGGCAAGTGGATGCTCGACCTCAACCCCCTCCTCAAGGACGCGTCCATGACCGATCCCACCCTCGCGTTCGAGGATTTCGGGAAGCCAAGCGTCGACTACAGCACCCAGGCCGACGGACGCATGGACACCATGCCGAACAATCTGGACTTCTGGATCCTTTACTACAACAAGGAAATCCTCGAGAAGAAGGGTCTCAAGCCACCGCAGACGCACGACGACCTCGTCGCCGCCGCCAAGGCAATCCACGACCCCAAAGGCGGCGTCTACGGTTTCGCGGCCCGAGGCCTCAAGAACGCCAACGTGCCCGTCTGGACCGGCCTCTTGCACGGGTGGGGCGTCGACACCCTCGATCCGAAAGACATGTCGCTCAAGACCACGACCGACGAAGCCATCGCTGCCGCCGCCCTCTACAAGGAACTCCTCAGCAAGTACTCTCCCGAGGGTGTCGCCGGTTTCAACTGGAACGAGTGCCAGACCGCCTTCATGCAAGGCACCGTCGGCATGTGGTACGACGGCATCGGCTTCGCCACACCGCTTGAGGACGCCACCAAGTCCAAGGTCAAGGGCAAGGTCGGCTACATCCTCACGCCAAAAGGGCCAAAGGCACAGCACGCCGCCATGTTCGGCGACGGCATCGGCATCACCAACGCCACCAAGAAGAAGGGCCCCGCCTGGCTTTACCTCCAGTGGGCAACCGGCAAGGTCAACCAGACCCGCTTGCTTTCCTCCGGCGGTGGTTCCCCAGCGCGCCAGTCGCCCTACTCCAGTGCCGACGCCACCAAGAACCTCACCGTACCCAAGGAATGGTTCGATACCCTCGTGGCCAGCACGAAGGTGGGACGGCCGGGCCTGCCCCAGATCATCCCGGTCACCGAGTTCCGCGACGTCTTCGGCATTGCCCTCACCAACATGATCAGTGGTGCCGACCCGAAGGCCGAACTTACCAAGGCCACCGAGGAGTTCAAACCGGTTCTCGAGAAGTCGATCAAGGCGTAGCCCGCACCACCTCACCCGGTTCATGTCCGGCTCGCTTTCCCCAGCGCCGACCCATGTTGAACCTCATGTCAACGGGTCGGTTCATCCAAAGATGGGGCCGGCTAACCGAAATGAGGGGCGACGGCATGGGGTGTGGACGGGAGAGGGGAGTGAGTTTCCCCTCTCCCGTCCACACCACCTCTTGATTGCAATCCGCTTCGCTCGCACCGGAACCAGGAGGGCCGGGCCATGGGCACGCGCTACGTCTGGTTCATCGTCCCGGCGGTCGTCGTGACCGTCGCGATCATCATCTTCCCGTGGATGTTCACTGTCTATATGAGCCTCCATGACTGGCAGATCACCGGCGCACGCACGTTCATCGGCCTCGACAACTACGTGAGTGCCTTCTCCGACCGGCGCTTCATCGCCGCGGTCTGGCGGACTGCCCTGTACGCGCTCTTCTCGGTCACCATGCCGGTCGTCCTCGGCACCGCCGCCGCCACCGTCTTCCACCACGAGTTCCCGTTGCGAGGCCTCGTGCGAGGCGTCTTCATCCTGCCGATGTTGGCCACGCCGGTCGCC
>SXGU01136349.1_pt1 | contig 16252 bp, 14 predicted proteins | sample 3174531 | NCBI WGS metagenome assembly SXGU01 (sample SAMN11356863, study PRJNA531348) | freshwater metagenome | isolation source: freshwater sample F1-140 | place: China: Fuxian Lake, Yuxi | collected 2017-12-25 | reverse complement strand
TGCGTTCCCTGGCCAAGAACGAGGAGGTCACGCAGGACATCTCGACGCTGGAGAACCCGCAGATCCTCGATCAGCTCAAGCAGAACGCCTGATCGCTATACCCGCCCTGTGAAAACGCCGGTCTTCGGACCGGCGTTTTTTTTGCCGGCAGGAAGATTAAAGGAATCTCACAAGTCCAGAAAAATGGATCCCTAGTGATGGCGTTTGGGTTTATCTTCGCTGCAACCGAGTCCTCGAATCCGAAGCGCACGCACTGAGCCAAACATGAACGTACTTTTTGTTCATCAGAATTTTCCAGGTCAGTTCAAATTTCTGGCGCCTGCCTTGGCTCGACGTGGCCATCGAGTGGTTGCCCTGTCCATGCGGCAGCAAGGGGGCGGCGCAGGAAATGGCGTCCGGATCATTGGCTATTGGCCGACTCGTAGTATCGCCCCGAGTCTTCATCCTTGGCTGCGGGATCTGGAAACAAAGGTGGTTCGTGCAGAAGCCTGTCTGCGGAGGGCGATGCAGCTTAAGGCCGAGGGATATACGCCGGATGTCATCATCGCTCATCCGGGCTGGGGTGAGAGTATGTTCTTGAAGGATTTGTGGCCGCGCGCCCGGCTTGGAATTTACTGTGAGTATTTCTATCAGGCGACCGGAGGTGATGTCGGCTTTGATTCCGAGTTTCCATCCGACGCTCTGGATACTGCGTGCCGCTTACGTATCAAAAACCTGAACAATCACCTGCATTTCGATGTGGCAGACGCCGGCTTGTCACCGACGCATTGGCAAGCAAGCACGTTTCCTGAGCCATTTCGCCGAAAGATCACCGTCGCTCATGATGGCATCGAAACCACCGCATTGGCGCCAGAACCAACTGCGAGTTTTGCTTTGGCTGACGGCCGCTTCCTGAACCGCAATAACGAGGTGATCACCTTTGTCAGTCGCAATCTTGAACCCTATCGTGGGTATCACATTTTCATGCGTTCGCTGCCGCAGATTCTCGCCAGCAGGCCTGCGGCAATAGTGCTGATTGTAGGAGGCGATGGTGTCAGCTACGGCCCCAAACCCTCTGGCGACCGGAGCTGGATGCGGGTGTTTGCAGACGAAGTGCGGGAAAGCATGCCGACGGCCTGCTGGGATCGGATTCATTTCCTGGGGAAGCTTCCCTTCCAGGATTACGTTTCAGTTCTGCGGATCTCAAGCGTGCATGTCTATTTGACCTACCCATTCGTTCTGTCGTGGAGTCTGCTTGAAGCGATGAGTCTGGAATGTGCCATCGTTGCCAGTGATACGCCACCCGTGCGCGAAGCCTTGGTAGACCGCGAGACAGGTCGGTTGGTCGATTTTTTCGATGTTGACGGCTTCGTCGATACGATCTGTCGTCTTCTTGATGATCGGCAGGAGCGAACCCGCCTTGGAAAAGCAGCACGCGAGGTGGCAGTCAGTCGCTATGATCTCGCTACGAGTTGCCTTCCGCAGCAATTGGCGTGGGTAAATTCCTTGCATGATGATCGGGCATAAAGCAAGATCGGTATTCTGTTACCGGGAGCCGACGAGAGACTTACATCGGGAGAAAGACCAATGATCCGCACCCGCCTGACCTCGCAACGCCTGGCCTTCCTGTTCCTGCTCGGCTGCTTCTTTTTCAACTACCCGGTGCTGTCCATCTTCAACAAGGGTGGCAGCATCTTCGGGCTGCCACCCTTGTATGCCTGGCTCATGGTGTCCTGGCTGGCGCTGATTGGTTTGCTGGCTCTGGTGGTCGAACGGAAGCCTGACTGATGCTCCAGGGCTGGGTCATTGTTCTGGCATCCTTCCTTTACCTGGGGGTGCTGTTCGCCATTGCCTGGTATGCCGACCGGCGCGCCGACCTTGGGCGCTCGCTGATAGCCAATCCGGCGGTGTACGCGCTGTCACTGGGGGTGTACTGCACGACCTGGACCTTCTATGGCAGCGTCGGGCGCGCGGCGGCCAGCGGCATCGGCTTCCTGCCGATCTACCTGGGGCCGACGCTGCTGTTTGCCCTGGCCGGCTTCATCCTCTACAAGATGATTCGTGTCGCCAAGGTCAATCGCATCACCTCGATCGCCGATTTCGTCGCCTCGCGATACGGCAAGAGCCAGTTGCTCGGTGGGCTGGTGACGGTGATTGCGGTGGTGGGTGTGATTCCCTACATTGCCCTGCAATTGAAGGCGGTGTCGAACAGTTTCTCGATCCTGTCGAGCTATCCCGATATCGTCATGCCGGCGGCGGCCGGCGCGGTGCCGATACTGCAGGACAGCGCACTCTATGTGGCGATGATCCTGGCGGCATTCACCATCCTCTTCGGCACCCGGCATCTGGATGCCACCGAGCGTCACGAAGGCATGGTGGCGGCCATCGCAGTGGAATCCCTGGTCAAGCTTGGCGCTTTCCTGGCGGTGGGGATCTTCGTCGTCTGGGGCTTGCACGATGGTGTTGCCGATATCTTTTCGCGCGCGGCGGCGGTGCCTGAGGTGTCGCGCCGTCTCGCCAGCGCCGACACGCCCGCGGCCTATGGCACCTGGGGAACGCTGATCTTTCTCTCGATGTTTGCGTCGCTCCTGCTGCCGCGTCAGTTCCAGATCGCCGTGGTGGAGAACGTCGATGAGAGCCACCTGCGCCGCGCTGTCTGGATGTTTCCGCTTTACCTGTTCCTGATCAACATCTTCGTGCTGCCCGTGGCGCTGGCCGGCCTGCTGCACTTCAAGGCCGGCGGGGTGGATGCCGATACCTTTGTGCTGACGCTGCCGATGGCGCATCAGCAGGAAGCGCTGGCACTGTTCGTCTTCATCGGTGGTTTGTCGGCGGCCACCGGCATGGTGATCGTCGAGACCATTGCCCTGTCCACCATGGTCTGCAATGATCTGGTGATGCCGCTCCTGCTGCGCATGCCCTGGCTGGGGCTGGCCGCCAAGGCCGATCTATCGGGTTTGTTGCTGGAGATCCGGCGCTGGGCCATTGCCATCATCCTCGGCCTGGGCTACCTGTACTTTCGTGTCGCCGGCGAAGCCTATGCACTGGTGTCGATCGGGCTGATCTCGTTCGCCGCGGTGGCGCAGTTTGCCCCCGTAGTGATCGGCGGTCTGTTCTGGAAGGGCGGTACGCGCGATGGTGCCCTGGCGGGATTGGCGGCCGGCTTCGTGCTCTGGGCCTACACGTTGCTGTTGCCGTCATTCGCCAAGTCAGGCTGGCTGCCCGACGGTTTCATCGCCCACGGCTTGTTTGGCATTGAGCTGCTGCGTCCGCAGCACCTGTTCGGGCTGACGGGCCTCGACGAAATCACGCATTGCCTAGTCTGGAGCCTGCTCGCCAATCTTGGCTTCTATATCGGTATCTCGATCCAGCGGGTACCGAACGTGCGGGAGGCGCGGCAGGCCACGCTGTTTGTCGGCGGCAACGAGGCGGCGGGGCATTCCGGCTGGAGCGCCAGTGCGGGCGTTGCCGACCTGCTGCCACTGGCCAGCCGCTTCCTCGGCCGCGAGCGTGCCGAGGAAGCTTTCCTGCGCCATGCAAGGCAGCGTGGCCTGAATTCGGTCAAGGAACTGCCGGCCGATACGCGTCTGGTGAATTTCGCCGAGAACCTGCTCACCGGCGCCATTGGTTCGGCCTCGGCGCGGGCCATGGTGGCCTCGGTGGTCAGCGAAGAGCCGCTGGGCATCGACGAGGTCATGAACATCCTCGACGAAGCCTCGCAGGTGCGTGCCTATTCTCGCGAACTGGAGCAGAAGTCGCGCGAGTTGACGCGTGCCACGGCCGAACTGCGCGACGCCAACGAGCGTCTGCGCGAGCTCGATCGCATGAAGGACGACTTCATCTCCACCGTGACTCATGAGTTGCGCACGCCGCTGACCTCGATTCGCGCATTTTCCGAGATGCTGCACGAGGATCCGAAGACCGATCTTGAACAGCGCACCAAGTTCCTCGGAATCATTGTCAGTGAAACCGTACGCCTGTCGCGCCTCATCAACCAGATCCTCGACCTTGCCAAGCTCGAATCCGGCCGCGCCGAATGGACGGTGACCGCGGTCGATGTCGACGAGGTGATCCACGAGGCGGCGGATTCGCTGACGGCTCTGTTTGCCGAAAAGCGCGTCACGCTGGATCTGGAAGGGTTGCAGACTGGCCTCACGGTGATGGCTGACCGCGACCGCCTGATGCAGGTCATGGTGAACCTGCTGTCGAACGCGCTGAAGTTCGTTCCCAACGATACCGGCATGGTGAGAGTCGGCGCTGAGGGGACGGCGGCCGAGGTGCGCGTCAGCGTCAGCGACAACGGACCGGGCATCCATGCCGCCGACCACGAGGTGATTTTCGACAAATTCCGCCAGGGCTCGGGCGGTACCGACGTACTTACCGACAAGCCTCAGGGAACGGGGCTGGGCCTGCCGATCAGCCGCCAGATCATCGAATATTTCAACGGCCGCCTGTGGGTGGAAAGCGCGCCAGGTGCCGGGGCACGTTTCCTGTTTACCCTGCCCCGTCAGGCGGGTGATAATGGGAAAAATTCCTGAGGGGGAGCTAGTGGCGCATCGCATCCTGATTGTTGATGACGAACCGAATATCGTCATATCGCTTGAGTATCTGCTGAAGAAAGAGGGTTTCGACGTCACCGTGGCCACCGATGGCGATGCCGCCTTGCGTCAGGCCGCCGAGTTCCGTCCGCACCTGATGCTGCTGGATGTCATGATGCCGAAGAAGTCAGGCTTCGAGGTCTGCGAGTCGTTGCGCGCGGATCCCGCAATGGCCGATCTCAAGATCATCATGCTGACGGCCAAGGGCCGCGAGACCGAAGTCACGAAGGGGTTGGCGTTGGGTGCCAACGCCTACATTACCAAGCCGTTTTCCACCAAGGATCTGGTCGCGCAGATCAAGACGCTGCTGGCATGAAGGCGAAAGTCAGGTTCATCATCGCGGCCTGCGTGCTCGGGCTGCTGATGGTCGGCCCCTTCGGGCTCACCGCCTTGCTGCTGTTTCTTGATTCGAAGGATGCGGAGCGTGAAGCCTTCGCGCAGTTCCTCCTGCCACGCCTGCCCCTGGGCGGGTTCATGACGCTGATCGGCTTTATCGGCGGCGTGATCCTGTTGCGCGGCCTGTTCCAGCAATACGTGCATGGCCTGTCCCGCATGGCTGAGACGCTGCGCCTGATGCTCGGCGCCAACCGGAACTTCCGCGTTGCTCCCGAAGGTCCGCCTGAAGTCTGCGATCTGGCCCGCGCGGCCAACGATCTTGCCAAGCAGCGCAATGAACTGCTCGATGATGTCGAGGCGCAGATCCGCGTGGCCAAGGCCACGGTCGAGGAGGAAAAGAACCGGCTCGCCGCGCTGATGTCGGAATTGGCGTTGGGGGTGGTGGTCTGCAATCTCGACGGTCGCATCCTGCTGTACAACAGTCGCGCCCGCCTGCAATTCAAGGCCTTGGCGCAGGGGCCGACATCGATGAGCGGGGGGGCCCTGATCGGCCTGGGGCGTTCGATTTTTTCCATCCTCGAGCGCGGCCAGATCACGCACTCGCTGGAAAACATCCAGCAGCGCCTGCGCAAAGGGAGTTCCGAACCCACGGCCAATTTCATTACCACCACCCGGGGCGGGCAACTGCTGAGAGCACAGATGGCACCGGTGCTCGGGCGTGCGGAGTCGGCCAAAGCGGATACGGAGCAGGGCGACGGCGTGGTCGAGACTGTGAATCCGCTGGGTGTCGAGCCACAGGTGACCGGCTACGTCCTGACCATCGAGAACATCACCCGCAATTTCGAGCGCGAGGCCGAGCGCGACCAGGCCTTGCAGAGCTTGACCGACGGCAACCGTGCCGCGCTGGGCAACATCCGCGCCGCGGTCGAGACGCTGCTCGATTCACCGGAGATGGAGGCGGAGATCCGCGAGCGCTTCATGTGCGTGATTTCCGACGAGGCCTCAGCCATGAGTTCGCGCCTGAATGCGACCATGAACCGCTTTGCCGATTCGCTGAAGACGCGTTGGCCGCTGGAAGACGTGCTGGCGATCGACATCCTCTCGGCGGCGGCGCGCCGCATCGAGGACAAACTGAAGTTGCCGATCAAGCACGAGGAGGAGGACTCGAGCCTGTGGATGCGGGTCGACAGTTTCTCCCTGATCCAGGCCATCACCTTCCTCGCCTCTCGCTTGCAGGACCACTACGAGATCCGCGAACTGCGCTTGCGCCTCGCGGCCGACGGCAAGATGGTGTTCGTGGATCTGATCTGGTCGGGCACCACGGTGTCGTCGGAAACCCTCTACACCTGGGAACTGGAACCGATGAATGTCGGCAACGAGACCAGCCCGCTGACCCTGCGCGACGTGGTCGAGCGCCATGGCGGCGAGATCTGGTATCAGCGCGAAAAAGCGGCGCACCGGGCATTCTTCCGCATCGTGCTGCCGGCGGCGGCGACGCCGGACGCCCCCGCGGTGGATCAGGCCCAGCACCTGCACAGCGACAGCCGTCCCGAGTACTACGACTTCGACCTCTTTGCCGCACGTGATGCCGAGGGCGCCAACATTGACCTCGACCGCAAGCTGAGCGAGCTCGCCTACTCGGTATTCGACACCGAGACCACGGGCCTGCAGCCCTCGCAGGGTGACGAGATCATCCAGATGGGGGCCGTGCGTATTGTGAACAACCGTCTGCTGCGGCAGGAGATCTTCGACCAGTTGGTGGATCCGCGCATTCCGCTGAAGCCCGAGGGCATTCCGATCCACGGCATCACCGAGGCCATGGTGGCCGGGCAGCCGCAGCTCGACGTGGTGCTGCCGGCTTTCCACGAGTTTTGCCACGAGACGGTACTGGTGGCACACAATGCCGCCTTCGATATGCGCTTCTTCCAGTTGAAGGAGGATAGCCTTGGTATCAAATTCACCCAGCCGGTGCTCGACACCCTGCTGCTATCGGCGGTGATTCATCCTAACCAGGAGTCGCACAAGCTGGAGCTTATCGCCGAGCGCCTGGGCATCAATGTCATCGGCCGGCATACCGCGCTGGGCGACGCCTTCGTCACCGGCGAGGTCTTCCTCAAAATGATTCCGCTGCTGGCCGACATGGGCATCGTCACGCTGCGCCAGGCCCTGGAGGCGGCGCAGAAGACCTATTTCGCGCGTATCCAGTATTGATTCCGCTCACATCGCCATGAGCGAGCCCGACATCCTGCCGCATTCCTCTGCCGTCGCCGCCTGTGCGGCGCGCATTTCCGCCGCTGTTGATGTGGCGTCGCTGGCGCACTGTGCCGCCGAGGCACGCCAACTGGCGATGGCCTTGCATGCCGCCGAGGCCGGACCAGGGTTGGTGACGGGGATGCTGTCGCGGCTCAACGATAGGGTCACCGAACGCGTTCTGGCCTTGCTGCAAACCCGCTATCGTTTGCCCCCCGCGCGTTGGTGCTGGCTGGGGCTGGGTTCGGAAGGCCGGCTGGAACAGACGCTCGCCACCGACCAGGACAATGGCCTGATCTTTTCCGCCAGCGACGACGTCGAGGCGCGCGATTTGCGCGAACATTTCCTGCCCTTCGCTCGTGCCGTCAATCAGGCACTTGCAGACTGCGGCTTTCCGCTGTGCGACGGCGAGGTCATGGGCAGCAATCCGCGCTGGTGTCTTTCCCAGTCGGAGTGGCTGGAGAACTTCAGCACCTGGGTGCGCACGCCCGAGCCGGAGGCTTTGCTGAACGCATCGATCTTCTTTGATTTTCGGCCACTCGCGGGCGATGCGGCGTTGGCGGCTGATTTGCGCCGCGAGCTGGCCAAGCTGACGCGCGGTAACGAGATTTTCCTGCGCATGATGACAGCCAATGCGCTGGCGGCCTCGCCCCCGCTAGGTCGGCTGCGCGAATTCGTCACCGTGCCGGAATCGGGCGGCACCCTGGATCTCAAGAAGTTCGGCTCGCGCATCTTTGTCGACGCCGCGCGCATTTTTGCCCTGGGCGGCGGAGCAGAGGAAACTGCCACAGTGCTGCGACTGCGCCAGGCCGCCGGGGATGGGATAATCCCGGCATCCGATGCCGAAGCCGCGATACACGCCTTTCATGCCTTGCAGGGCGTGCGTCTGGCAGCCCAGGTGGCCGATGTCGCCGCCGGCAATGCAACCGGAAACCAGATCAACCCGGACAGCCTCAACGAATTTGACCGCCGCATCCTGCTTGAAGCCCTGCGCCAGGCGCGCAGCCTGCAGCAACGGCTGAAAACCCGCTTCCATATCGATAGCTAGGAATCACCATGAGTACCGAATCGCGCGAGGAACTGCTCGCTTTCCTGCGCCGCCACCCTCCCTACAAGGACATGGGGGCGTTTGCCCTGGACGCGCTGTCCACTGCACTGAAACCCGTCACCGTCGTCGACGGCGGCCATATCCTGACGCCGGACGACATGCCGCCCGACCTCTACATCATCGAGACGGGCAAGGTGCAGGTGCGCCAGGTCGGCGACGTGACCTTGATCGACCCGCCGCTTTACGCTCTTGACGTCGGGCAGAGCTTCCCGCTGGCGGCGACAGCGGCACGACGACCGGCGATCAACGTCTACAGCGCGGTCGGCGAGGTCAAGTGTTGGCGTCTGGCCAGCGCCGACTTTGCCGCGTTGTTGCTGTCGAGCTGCGAGTTCAATCGCTTCGTGCTCGACCATGTGGCGGGATTGCTGCATGAGGCCCGCCGCCAGATCGAGATCCAGTTCGGCCAGCGCAACGCCGACCAGCAGACCATGAACGCCCAGCTCACGGTGTTTGTGCGTCCGAGCGTGATCCGCATCGCGCCGTCGACGCCGATTGCCGAGGCCATGGAGACCATGGTCAAGTCCAAGGTCGGTTCGGTGATCATTGCCGATGCGGATGGCAAGCCTGCGGGCATCTTCACCCAAAGCGATGCCCTGCGACGCGTGGTGATACCCAAGCATGCCCTTACTGCACCGATCTCCGAGGTGATGACGACACCGCCGGCAACCATCTCCTCGCATGCCACGGCCTACGACGCGATGCTGGCGATGGCCATGCATCGCATCCGCCATCTGGTCATCGTCGATGCGGACGATAAGGTGGCCGGGGTGGTTTCCGAACGTGACCTGTTCGCCATGCAGCGCATCGGCCTGCGCAACGTGCGCAAGGTGATCGAAGGTGCGGCAAACATGGACGAGCTGGCGCGGGCCGCCAGCGATGTGCGTCGCCTGTGCCTCAACATGCTCGCCCAGGGCGTCAATGCCGAGAAGCTGACCCAGTTCATTTCGGGGCTGAACGACAGCCTGACCCGTCGCGTGATCGAGCTTTGCCTGGAACACCATGATCTCGACGGTCTCCACTGGTCCTGGCTGGCCTTTGGCTCCGAAGGCCGGGATGAACAGACCTTCAGTACCGACCAGGACAACGGGATCATTTTCACCTGTCCCGACGGCACCGACCGCGATGCCCTGCGCCAGCGTTTTCTGGCCTTCGCCAAGGATGCCAACGAAGGTCTTGCCCGCTGTGGCTTTCCCTTGTGCAAGGGCAACATCATGGCCAGCAACCCGTCATGGTGCCTGTCACAGGAGGAGTGGCGGGACTGCTTCTCGAAGTGGATCCGCTCACCCGAGCCAGAAGCCTTGCTCAACGCCACGATCTTTTTCGACTTCCGCCCCTTGTTCGGCGACGAAACGCTTTCGCGTGATCTCCGCCAGTGGCTGCTGTTGCAGGCGGGAGACTCGAAGATCTTCCTGCGTTTCATGGCCGAGAATGCGGTCAAGGCGACGCCGCCCCTGGGCATGATCCGCGACTTCACTTTTGACAATAACGCCGACTTCCCGCACACCCTGGACCTCAAGGCCTTCGGCACGCGCCCTTTCGTCGATGCGGCGCGCATCATCGCCCTGGCGCACAACATTCCCCACAGCAGTACGGTCGAGCGATTGCGCAGCGCGTCGGCGCAGCAGCTTCTGGGCGGAGATGACATCAATGCGGTGATCGAGGGATTTTTCATCATCCAGCAATTGCGCCTGCGCAACCAGCGCGCCGGTACCGCCCCCGGGGGCGAGAATCGCATCGACCCGGACAAGCTCAATGAACTCGATCGCCACATGCTGAAGGAAGCCTTCAAGCAGGCCAAACGCCTGCAGTCGCGCTTGCAGCTTGAATATCGGCTCTGAGGCATCCATCCCGCTGCGCTTGCCGCTGCGTCGCGGCGAGCGGCGGCTACGCATCGCGCTGGTCGGGCTGCCCGGGGGCGGCAAGACCACCCTGTTCGATGCCGTGTCCAGCGCGGCGCCCCAGAGTGGAGAGCTGACCGGCACTGGCCGGGTCTATCGCGAATGTACCGTGCAGATCGGGCTGGACGAAGCAAGTCTGGTCGAACTGCCCGACGTGCAATCCTTCCAGCATCTGGCGGGTGATGATCTTGTTGCGCTCAAGTACCTGTTGTGGGGCGATGAGCGTCCGCCGGTGTCCCGACACGAGCCGACCGCGCCACCGGTGCCATTTTCGCCACCCGACCTCATCATTCAGGTGGTGGATGCCAGCCGCCTGCAGGCACACCTCGAACTAACGCTGGAGCTTTGCCGCCTCGGTCGGCCGGTGGTGATGGCCTTGAACAAGATGGACGAAGCGCTGCGTGCAGGACTGCAAATCAACATCAAGGCTCTTGAACAGTCGCTGCGCATTCCTGTGGTGCCTACGGTTGCGCTGATGGGCCAGGGCTTGCCGCAACTGTTCGGGTGGGCGGCAACCACGGCACGCAATGCCAGTTGTCCCTTGCCGCAGCCGGCCAGCCCGCATATCGCGAAGAGCCTGGAGCCGCTTTCCTCGGCACTGAATCGGGAAGATGTGCACGCGGCCTTCCGCGTGCCGCATGACTGGTTGCTGCTGCAGTTTGCCGGTGCCGATGGCTTCATCGAACGCGAATTGAATGAGCATTTCCCTCAGGTCCTGCCGGAACTGCTGGCGCTACGTGAGGTGGCAAGTGCAGAGTTGCCGCGGCCCCTGGCCGAGGAACTGCATGCCGACCAGCACCATCGCGCCGCCACCCTGGTCGAGTCGGCGATGCACATGGGCACGCCGGGTGCGCAAGGCTGGCGTTACTGGCTCGACGAACTTTTTCTCCATCCGCAGTGGGGCCTGCTAGGCAGTCTGGCGGTGTTTGCCGCCGTGCTCTTCGTCGTCTTCGAGATCAGCGGCTGGATCGATTCGATGACCACGGTTCAGCTGACCGAGGCCTTTGCCGACTGGAAGCCGGACTCCACCAGCGGCGTGGTCGGGCGCGCCGTGCTCGACGGCCTCATCGGACTCACGGGGATCTTTGTCCCCTACATGATTCCATTGGTGATGCTGCTGGTCAGCCTGGAACAGACCGGCCTGATGCAGCGCATCGCTTTCGTGGTCGATCGCGGCTTTCACCGCATCGGACTGCATGGCGGCGTGGCGCTGCCTTTCCTGCTCGGCCTGGGCTGCAACGTGCCGGCAATTTCCGGCGCGGCGCGGCTCACATCCGGGCGCGAGCGAGTGATCGCGGCCGTGCTGATCACCTTTGTTCCCTGTTCGGCGCGTTCGGCCATCATTCTTGCGATTGCCGGAAAGTATTTCGGCGTCGCCGGCGTGGTCGGCATGTTTGCCCTGAGCCTGGTGGTGATCGGCGTCGCCGGGCATTTTCTGTCGCACCGCAACCAGGAACTGGGACCCGGACGCGTACAGGAGATCCCCGCCTATGCCTTGCCCAACTGGCGCGTCCTGCTGAGCGAAACCTGGAACCGCACCAGCGACATCATTACCATCGTTACGCCCCTGCTGGTGGGCGGCAGCGTGCTGCTGGCGCTGCTGGGCCACTTTGGCGCCGATGCCGTGGTCAATACTGCGCTGACGCCGATAACTGTCTGGTGGCTGGGCTTGCCCCTAGCGCTGGGCGTGCCCATTCTGTTCGGCGTGCTGCGCAAGGAACTGTCGCTGCTGATGATTTATCAGGCGCTTGGCACCCAGGATCTAGGTACGGCACTGGCACCCTTGCAGATGTTCGTGTTGCTCGCCTTCATCAGTTTCTATGTCCCTTGCGTCTCGACGTTCGCGGTGATGCTGAAAACCATCGGCCGACGGGCGGCGCTGTTTTCGGTAGCTCTTTCCGTTGGCATCGCGCTGCTGGTGGCCGGAGTGCTGCGCGTCGCCGGGGCTGGGCTCGCGCTGCTTGGGGCGTGATGTCGGGCACCCGGTTTAGAATAACCGGAACGACCGGGAGGGATTTTTCATGCAGGATTTTGATTTCGACAATGCCCTGACCATGCACCGGGCGTGGAAGATGAAGTTCCACATCGCGCTTGGACGCGTCCAGGGCGAAGACTTCGACACCAGGCCATTGGGTGATGCCACGCAATGCGATCTCGGCCGCTGGCTGGCGGCAAATGCCGCGGAGCTCAAGGATTCGCCGGCGGCGGCCAACCTGCTGCCGGTGCACGAGGAATTTCATCACCAGTCCAAGTCCATTGCCGACGCCATCCGCGAGGGGCAGATCCTGCACATGAGTGATTCCGCGATTGGTGCCTATCTCGAGCTTTCCACGCGCATCGAGGGTCTGCTGCTAAAGCTGAAACAGGAGATTCAGCCTGCCGCCTGACGCGGTAGGCTTGCTGCCTATCTTTCAAAAGGGAACGTCATGAATCCGCAAAACGGTTACGACATCGAAGACATTTCTGTCGGCATGATCGCCGAAACGGCAAAGACGATCAGCGAGGCTGACATCCTCCTGTTCACCGCCGTGTCCACGGATACCAACGCCGTGCATCTGGATGAGGAGTACGGCAAGACCACGATGTTCGGTGGTCGAATTGCCCATGGCATGCTGTCGGCCAGCCTGTTGTCTGCCGTGCTCGGCACGCGCTTGCCTGGTCCCGGTGTAATCTATCTAAGCCAGTCGCTGCGCTTCAAGGCGCCGGTGCGCATCGGTGACACCGTGCATGCCAAGGTGACGGTCAAGGAGGTGATCGTCGATAAGGCGCGCGTCGTGCTCGACACCGTGTGTACCGTGGGTGGCAAGGTGGTAATCGAAGGCGAGGCCATGGTCATGGCCACCTCGCGTGCCAAGCGCGAGGCCGGCTAAGCCCTTCGCTGCCATCGTGACTGCCGAGCAACCGGACGCCCCCGGCATTGTTGATGCGGTCATGGCCGGGCGCCATGCCGTACGTGCATTCTTGCCCACGCCAGTGGCGCCCACGATTATCGAGGACATCCTCGCCGTGGCCCGGCGTGCGCCGTCCGGCACCAATCTTCAACCCTGGCGCGTGCATGTGCTGACGGGCGCTGCGCGCCAGCGCCTGGTCGATGCCGTCTGCGCGGCCTACGACTCCGAGGAACCGGGGCACCAGGCCGAATACAACTATTATCCGGCCGAGTTTTTCGAACCCTACCTGGCACGGCGGCGCAAGATCGGCTGGGGCCTTTACGGCCTGCTTGGCATTGAAAAGGGTGATGCGGCCAGGATGCGCGCCCAGATGCGGCGCAACTTCGAATTCTTCGGTGCGCCGGTGGGGCTGATTTTCAGCATCGACCGCCGCATGGGGCAGGGCGGTTGGCTGGACTACGGCATGTTCCTGCAGAACGTCATGCTTGCGGCGCGTGCCCGCGGCCTCGACACTTGTCCGCAGGTGGCTTGGCTCGACTATCACCGCATCATTGGTGAGGTGCTTGGTTTTGGCGACCAGGAGATGCTGGTATGCGGCATGTGCGTGGGACAGGCCGACCCCGACGCGATCGAGAACACGCTGGCTACCGAGCGCGCGGCGCTTGAGGAGTTTGTCGTCGTCCATGAGTGAGGTGGAGGACGATGGCCGGCAGCGTCTGGACAAGTGGCTCTGGGCGGCGCGTTTCTACAAGACGCGCAGCCTGGCGGCCGATGCGATCACTGGCGGCAAGGTGCATTGGAACAGTCAGACGGTGAAGCCGGCCCGGGAGATCAAGCCCGGCGACGAACTCGAAATTTCGGCCGGCGAGATTCGCTGGACCGTGATCGTGCGCGGACTCAATCACCAGCGCCGGCCGGCTCCCGAAGCGCGCCTGCTTTACGAAGAGACGGCGGCAAGTACCGAGCGCCGCCAGCGCCTGGAGGAAGTTCGCCGCCTGGCACCCATGCCCGGCGCAGGGCTCAAGGGCCGGCCGACCAAGAAGGCGGGGCGCCTGATCCGGGGGTTCAACGAATAGCTGCAGTTCGTATGGGTGCGTCACGAATTTGCCATGTCGCAAGCCCCGTCTCTTGGAAACTGATCCACCCGATGATCAGCAGGTATCATTGGGTGCATGAGTCCGACAATTTTTCGTGAAGGTGGCTTCCGTTTTTATTTTTTCTCTCGCGAAGAACCGAGGATGCATGTCCACGTTCAAGGGCAGAACGGAGAGGCGAAATTCTGGCTTGAACCCGCGATCGAGGCTGCCCAGAGCACAGGGCTTTCCCGTCGGGAAATCAGCGACGCTCTACGCATCGTTCAGGAGCACGAAAATGACATTCGCAATGCGTGGCGCAGACATTTCCCTGGTTGAAGTCACCAACGTGTCCCGCCATGGTCTCTGGATCTTGCTGGAGGCGGAAGAATTGTTTCTGCCGTTCGCCGAATTTCCGTGGTTTCGCGATCAGGCAATCGCCAAAATCCTTCATGTCGAACTGCCGTCTCCGGACCATCTCTATTGGCCGGAACTGGATGTCGACTTGTCGGTTGAGTCCATCCGACATCCCGATCGATTCCCTCTTGTCAGCCGCGTCGGAACTTGATGTTTTGCGTGGGATGAATGCCACGTCGATAGGCTTTGTTGCAATGGATCACCTAACGGAGTCAAGCGCGGCATGGAAATGACCATTGCCTTGTTGGTGGGCCTGCTGTTGGGCGGCGGACTGGTGTCCTTTGTATTTTCTGCCCGCGTTCGCGAGGCGCGCGCGACGTTGGTGCAACGCGAGGCGGAGCTCGCCGCATTGCGCGACAAAGAGTCGGCGCTGGCGGTACGGTGCGCGACATTGCAAAGCGAGCTCGAAAGCGAACGTGCTTTGTTTGCTGAGCGTCAGGCCACGCTGGAGGCCGCTCGCGCCAGCTTCGCCGACGCCTTCAAGTCCATCTCGGCCGATGCCCTGGCGAAGAACAATCAGAGCTTCCTCGAGCTTGCCCGTGCCGCGCTGGAAGCCCAGCAGACGGCGGCGAAGGGCGAACTGGAAAAGCGCCAGCAGGCCATCGGCGAACTGGTGGCGCCGGTGAAGACCTCACTGGAAAAATTCGAACTGCAGATCACCGGACTGGAGAAGGCCCGCGTCGATGCCTATGCCACGCTGACCGAACAGGTTCGCTCGCTGGCTGGTGCGCAGGACCAGTTGCGCCTGGAAACCGGCAACCTGGTGAAGGCCCTGCGTGCGCCTCAGACCCGTGGCCGCTGGGGCGAACTGCAACTCAAACGTGTGGTCGAGATGGCCGGAATGCTCGACCATTGCGACTTTTACGAGCAGGAAAGCACGACTACCGAAGAAGGCCGTCTGCGCCCCGATCTGATCGTGCGCCTGCCCGGCGGCAAGAATATCGTGGTCGATGCCAAGGCACCGCTGGCGGCCTACCTCGACGCGCTGGAGGCAACCGACGAGGACGCGAAACGGCGCAAGCTGGCCGACCACGCCCGCCAGGTGCGCGACCACCTCAAGAAGCTGGGCCAGAAGTCCTATTGGGAGCAGTTCCAGCCTTCGCCGGACTTCGTCGTGCTGTTCCTGCCCGGCGAGATGTTCTATTCGGCGGCACTGGAAGCCGATCCCTCGCTGATCGAGGCCGGCGTCGATGCGCGCGTGATCCTGGCGACGCCGACGACGCTGATCGCCCTGCTGCGTGCTGTGGCGTATGGCTGGACCCAGCAGGCCCTTACCGAAAACGCCGAGCGCATCAGCGTGCTGGGGCGTGAACTCTACGACCGGATCGCCACCGTGGCCGAGCACTGGGGCCGCGTCGGCAAGAATCTCGGCGAGGCCGTCGGCGCCTACAACGACTCGGTGGCCTCACTGGAGCGCCGCGTGCTGGTCTCGGCGCGCAAGTTCCGCGACCTGAAAGTGGCGAGCGAAGACAAGGAGATCCGCGATCTCAATCCGGTAGAGGCCATGCCGCGCGTCGTACAGGCCCCCGAGTTGCAAGCGCCGGATTCAAATTCGCCAGGCGACAGGCTCACGCCATGAGCCTTGCATCCGGCAGACTCCCCTCCATGTTCAAGGAGGAAGTCATATGTCTGCCGAAACGCCCAGCCCCAAACACGCCGCCCATCCCGCCGATGTCGCCGTGTTCATCCTCACAACCACTCT
>SXGU01122499.1_pt1 | contig 16253 bp, 12 predicted proteins | sample 3174531 | NCBI WGS metagenome assembly SXGU01 (sample SAMN11356863, study PRJNA531348) | freshwater metagenome | isolation source: freshwater sample F1-140 | place: China: Fuxian Lake, Yuxi | collected 2017-12-25 | reverse complement strand
CTTCAGTACTTTGGCGAGTTTGGAGGCGTAAACCCTTCGATATCAGATTCATCTACCTATACTTTTTTATCGGCCAAGAAGATGTTCGACACCTTCGAGGGCAACGCCGAGGGCTGCTACCTCTACTCAAGGCATTCCTCACCCAGCAACCTCTACCTTGACCAGGCCCTTGCGGCGATGGAGGGAACAGAGGCGGCGAATGTTTCGGCATCGGGCATGGGTGCGATCACCCCGACGCTTTTGCAGCTTTGCGGCCAGGGCGACCACATCGTCTCGAGCCGCACGATTTACGGCGGAACATACGCTTTCCTTAAGAATTTTGCCCCGCGGTTGGGCATCAGCACCTCATTTGTTGACATTACCAAAATGGAAGTCGTCGAGGCCGCGATTACGCCCCACACGAAAGTCCTTTACTGCGAAACGGTTTCTAACCCACTTTTGGAGGTAGCAGATATAGCTTCGCTATCGCGGATTGCCAAAAAGCACCAACTTAAACTGGTTGTTGACAACACCTTCTCGCCTCTTGCGATCGCTCCCGTCAAATTCGGCGCCGATATCGTGATCCATTCGCTTACCAAGTACATCAACGGATCGAGCGATACCGTGGCGGGCGTTACCTGCGCGTCGCGGGAATTTATCAATTCACTCAAGGACGTGAACTGGGGCGCGAGCATGCTGTTGGGCCCGACGATGGATTCCCTGCGCAGCGCGAGTGTGATGAAAAACCTGCGGACGTTGCACATCAGGATGAAGCAGCACAGCCAAAATGCGCTGTACCTGGCCGCGAAATTTGAATCGGCGGGTATCAAGACTGTTTATCCGGGGCTTGCCAGCCATCCGGGCCACGAGCTGTACAAAACCATGATGAATGCCGAATACGGTTTTGGCGGGATGCTGACCGTGGATGCCACAAGCGCCGACAAGGCCGTCGCGATGATGGAACTCATGCAAGAGCGCAACCTGGGATACCTCGCGGTGAGCCTCGGGTTCTACAAAACGCTGTTCAGTGCGCCGGGAACTTCGACCTCGAGCGAGATCCCTGCCGATGAGCAGGCCGCGATGGGACTCACCGACGGGCTTGTGAGGTTCTCGATCGGGCTTGACAACGATATCGGGCGCACGTGGAAGATGATGCGGGAATGCATGGTGGAGACGGCGGTGTTGTAGTGGCTAGTGGTTAGTGGTTAGTGGCTAGTGGCTGGTGGCTTGAAAGGATTCGCTTCCGGGCGACCACGATCATACGGACAGCTGACAGCTGCTATTTTTCGACGGTTTTCCCGTAAAATTCCCCTGGAACTGAATCATAGTTTAGCCAAAAACTAAGTCATGAATTGGTTCATTCCACTGGTAGCGGCCGCCATCGGCTGCACGGCACAAAATATCGATTTTCCCGATCCCGCCCTTAAGGACAGGCTAATCTCCTATCCGGTCGCGTCGCTATCGGGCGGCAACCCCAATCAATTTAATGCCAGCCCGGATGCCAACCACGATGGAGAAATCTCCATGGCGGAAGCGGCGGCGGTCTTCGGCCTTGACCTATCGTCCGCGCCTGGCCTGCCAACCATTCATTCGCTGGAGGGACTGTCACTTTTTGTAAACCTGAAATGGCTCAGGTGCCGGGGCAATCACATTCCGGCAATCCCCCAATTAAGCGATTCGCTGGAAGCCCTCGAGGTGGACGGCAACCAATTGTCAAGTGTGCCGCTCCAACAATATCCGCAGCTGCGCAGGCTCAGCTGTGGGCAAAATCCAATCGCGTGGCTTGACCTGGATGAAATGTGGAATTTGCGCGAACTTGTCATCCGGGACACGCAAGTTTGGGAACTCGACGCCCGCATGACCGGGATAATAAGGCTCGATTGTGGCTCCAATCCTTTTCTGTCCTATGTCAACATCCAGAACGGAAGGACCTGGAATTCGCAAAAGGCATCGGCTCCCCCTTTAAAATTGGACAATCTTCCTTCAATGGGCATGATCTGCCTCGACCCGGGCGATCTTTCGTGGCTCGGCCAATCGCAATGGAATGTCGCGCAAACGAATGTTTTTACGGGTCCGGACTGCAGTACAATTATGGGGAAATGATCAATTTGGTTTCGCCAGCCTGCTCTTGCGGAAACCGTACATAAAGTAGATCACAAGACCGATCACGAGCCACACGCCGAACCACTTCCAGTTTGAGACCGCCATACCCGTAAGCAGGTAACAGCACGAGACAAGTCCCAGCAAGGGGATTAGCGAGAGGTTCTTGATGAATGCCACGACCGACATGACCACACAAAGAAAGAGAAAAAGGATCATCGGGATGCTTCCGGTTTCGGTCGAAAGATCGAAGACACCCGCAAAGTAACCCGGGAAAAGCCCCTGGACCAGGACGGTCCCAACCACGGTGATGATGGGAAATACGAGTTTTGAATTGATGTAGGGGATCCTGAATTTTCCGCGCGTCTGGCGCTCGGCAAGTTCTTCCGGGCTTTGCGGGGAAAGCAGCAATACGCCGCCGCAAACCAGGACAAACGCGAACAGGGTCCCGATGCTGGTAAAGTCGAGCACGAAATTTTCATCGGTAAAGAAAATGGGCAATCCCACGACAAGGCCCGTAATGATCGTTGCAAAACCGGGCGTCTTGTATTTGGGGTGGATTTCCGAAAATTTCTTGGGCATCAGGCCGTCCCGGCTCATGGTCATCCAGATGCGCGGCTGCCCCATCTGAAATACCAAGAGCACGCTTGTCATGGCCACCACGGCTGCAATCGACACGATGAACAGCATCCACTTCACACCTTTGAGCGCGAAGATCTCGGCCAAAGGATCGCTGACCCCCAGTTTGTCATAGGGGACCATTCCAGTCAATACGAGGGCCAGGATGATGTAGACGACGGTGCAGATCACGAGCGAGTAGATCATGCCGCGCGGAAGGTCGCGTTGCGGGTTGCGGCTTTCCTCGGCCAGCGTTGAAACCGCGTCGAATCCGATATAGGCGAAGAACACGGCCGAAACACCTGCCATCACCCCGCCAAAACCATTGGGCATGAAGGGCGTCCAGTTATCGATGTCGATATAGAACGCCCCGACGATGATCACGAGCACGATGATCGCGAGCTTGGTGACCACCATCGCATTGCTGAAATTCTTCGACTCGCGGGTGCCGCGGTACACCAGATAGGTGATTAGCAGGTTGATCACGACTGCGGGAAGGTCAAAAATGATCCGCAGCCCACCCAGCACCGGCGCATTCATCCAGGCGGCAAGCCCTTCGCCTGCCTTGCCTTCCAGTGAGGCCGCGTGTGCCGACTGGTAGTTGATGGTGAGCCATTCGGGCAGGTGGATGCCGAAACCTTCGAGCAGGTTGGTAAAATATCCGCTCCAGGAAAAAGCGATGTAAATGTTGCCGATGGAATACTCCATGATCAGCGCCCAGCCGATGATCCAGGCGAAGAGTTCACCGAATGAGACGTAGGCATACGTGTAAGCGCTGCCCGAAACCGGGACACGCGAGGCGAATTCGGCGTAGCACATGGCCGTGAAACCACAGGCGATGGCGCAGATGACGTAAAGAAGGGTTACGCCCGGGCCGCCTGAAAAGCACGCATTCCCGATCGCGCTAAAGGTACCGCCGCCAATGATGGCCGCAATCCCGAAGAAGGTAAGATCGCGCACGCCCAGGACGCGGTGAAGGTCTTCAAAGTGTTCCAGGTCCCCGCCCTGCTTGACTGTTACGGTGGCCGACTTGCGCCGGAAAAGCGATCTCAGGTTCATCTTGGTGTGTTTGCGGGCAAATATATAAATTAAGATAGCCGAAGCTTATCCGCAGATAAAAATTTACAATCCGCAATAGTTGATCGAGCGCGGTTAAGGGTTAATTTTGCAGCCGAAACTTTTAAACAAAAAGACATGTCATTAGTTGGAAAAAAATTCCCAAACATCACCGTGGACGCCATTTCAGAAATGGGCGACAACCTTAAAATAAACATCTTCGCGGAGGCCGTTAACAACAACAAAAAGGTACTGCTGTTTTGGTATCCAAAGGATTTCACCTTTGTTTGCCCAACCGAACTGCACGCCTTCCAGGAAGCGCTGGGTGAATTTGCGGCGCGCAATACGATGGTCATCGGCGCTTCCTGCGACACCAATGAAGTGCACTTTGCCTGGCTCAACACGCCAAAGGACAACGGCGGGATCGAAGGCGTAACCTATCCGATCCTGGCCGATACCAACCGCAACCTCGCCAATGTTCTGGGCATCCTCGACATCGAATCGACCCAATACAACGAGGATCTCGACACGATGATCGTAACGGGCTCCAACGTCACCTACCGGGCCACCTACCTGGTTGACGAAACCGGAAAGATCTTCCACGAGAGCGTCAACGACATGCCATTGGGCCGCAACGTCGCCGAATACCTTCGACTGATCGATGCCTATACGCACGTCCAGCAAAAAGGTGAGGTTTGCCCCGCCAACTGGGAAACCGGAAAAGAGGCCATGCTCGCCACCCGCGCCGGTGTCGCTTCTTATTTGAGCAATTAACTTCGGATCATTTAATTTTCAATTATCGCAAATATGCTAATAGAGCTCAATGACGATACCCTAGCCGACATCATCGCGGCCAATCCAAAGGTTGTCGTGCAATATTCGGCGTCGTGGTGCGGGAACTGCCGCATCATGAAGCCCAAGTTCAGGAAATTGGCACAGGAAAATGAACATGTCCCTTTTGTGATTGTCGATGCCGAAAAGGCGCCGCAGTCACGCGGGCTTGCCAACGTGAGCAACCTGCCTACCTTCGCGGTTTTCGTGGACGGATCCCTCAAAGACCAGACGCAGACCAACAAGGCCGAGGTTCTGGGTGAACTCGTATCGCAAATTTCGGCCAACTGATGAAGCTTCCCGTGATCAAGCACCTGGCCCAGTTCATCGAGGACAATGACGGCGATTACCTCGTGGAGGCCATCGAGGTCCTGGAATCGCTCACCGAGGTCCCGTCGCTCAAGGATGAGGAACTCGACGTGATCGGCGAACTCATCTCCAACATGTACGGAGCCCTCGAAGTGCACAAACTCGAGCGCGGGGGCATGCAACGCAAGGATGCGCTCAACGCTTTCATGCAGCGCGTAATGGGTTCGATTGACAAGTAATTTATTCTGTTTTGGTAAAAAATGGCTGCTCTCGGGCGGCCATTTTTATTTTGCGGGATTGGGCGTGCCGGCGCTTCTTCTATTATAAATTATAAATTATAAATTGTGGTTTTGGGAAGCCGGGGCGCCGTCGCGGTTAGCTTCGCACCGTTCGGCTTCGCCTCGGGTCGGCTAAATCTTTTGTTCGTACCTCACAAAAGGATAGCGCCTCGACCGCTCACGCGATGCATGGTCCATTATGGGTGTACGGTGGATCAGGAGCACTGGCGCCGGCCGGGCGGGTTTAAAAATTTTTTAAGCGGCACTGTTTAGGTTTTTAGCATGGCTCTGCCGCCGCGCGGCCATTTTTTGACATTTTTATTCCCAGAAAAAAAGTAGGCACCCCAATTATTGTATTTTTGCCGTCAAAAATAAACATGAACACCACGCTCCTCGGCGAAAACACCATAACCCTCACGGGCGCTTTTGTCCAACAGGGACAGCAAGCCCCGGATTTTGCCCTTGTCGGCACCGACCTTAAGACCCTGAGCCTTTCGGACTTTTCGGGAAAGACCGTGATCCTGAATATTTTTCCCAGCATCGATACCTCCACCTGCGCGACATCGGTACGCAAGTTCAACCAACGCGCGGCCTCGCTGCCGGGTGTCACGGTCATTTGCGTTTCCCGCGACCTGCCGTTTGCCCAAAAGCGTTTTTGCGGCGCCGAGGGTATTGACAACGTCGTGACACTTTCGGATTTTCGCGACGGTAGTTTCGGAAAGACCTACGGGCTGGAGATGCAGGAAGGACTATTCGAGGGACTTCATGCCCGGGCGGTAGTGGTCATCGGTCCTGAACGCAATGTACTTTACAGCGAACTCGTGCCCAACATTTCGCTTGAACCCAATTACGACGCGGCGATCTCCGCGGCCCTGTAATGGAATTCGAGCGCGACAGACGTTTTGTAAGCGGCCGGCTACGCAGCCTGGTCTTCGCCTGGCGCGGTGCGGTAAAGCTCGTCACGACCGAGCACAGCGTCATGGTGCAGTCGTGCATTGCGCTGGTGATGATCGCCGCCGGATTCCTCTTTGACATTTCCCGCACCGAATGGATGCTGCAGATCCTCGCGACCGGCCTGGTGATCGGGATCGAGAGCCTGAACACGGCCATCGAGAAAATCGCGGATTTCGTGCATCCCGGATATCACGAGAAGATCGGTTTCATCAAGGATATTTCGGCGGGCGCGGTATTCCTGGCGGCCCTTGCGGCCATTGCCGTGGGATTGTTGATATATGTCCCGAAGTTTATTTGATAAAATCATAATTTACCTATTTTTATAGCCTCAACCGCGACGCATGGCAAAAACGGTCAAAACGGGTACTGAAGCTTCGGGCCCATCCGTAAAAAAATCGCTCAAAATTACCAGGCAGCACAAGGTGGTTGCGGGCGCATTGCTTGTCCTGGTCTCCATCGCGCTGTTGTTGGCTTTTGTATCGTTCTTCATTTACGGGCAACAGGACCAGAGCGCGGTTTCGGCCGTCACGGACCGCAATGAGGTCACCCTTAACTGGCTGGGAAAAACGGGCGCCTGGCTCGCGGATTTCTTCATTTACCGCGGATTCGGTGCGGCGTCGTTCATCTTTGTCAAATTGTTCTTCCTCACGGGCGCGTTTCTCGTACTTGACATTTCGCTCAAAAAATTGAAGAACATTTGGTTCTGGGACCTATTTGTCGTGATCATCGCCTCGGTGCTGTTTGGCTTCTTCGCCGATTCTCTTCCCGAACTCGGCGGTGTCATCGGGTATGAGATGAACCTGTTCCTGCAGGATTACATCGGCAAGAGCGGAACGTTGCTCGTACTGGTTTTCGGAATCGTTGTTTACCTGATTTTCAAGATCAAGCTCTCGCCTGACGCCATAAAATCTTTCTTTGAGAGAACGCGCAAGGAAATAGACGCCGACCTCACGCAGGCGGCCGCTCCCATCACGGTCAACGAACCAACCTATAACCTCGAGGAATTTGCCGTGGAGGAAGGGGAAGACATTCCGGAGCCCGTGCTCAGGACCGAAATGGCGCCACAGTTCGAGATTGACCGGGAGGCGCTGAAACCCACCATCGGCCACGCATCGGAACCCGTGCTAAAGGTCCGTCCCGAACCCGCAGTTGAAAACATCCGCAGGGATCCGGCTTCCGCCCCCGAGATCATCCCCACATCCGACGAGACCTTCGTGATCGAGAAGGCGCCCGAGGAAGAGGTCGTTGACGAGAATGTCGCAGCGCGCCTGGTAGCTGATTTCGGGCTGTTCGATCCCACGCTGGAGCTGTCAAACTACAAATTCCCTACCCTGGACCTGTTGAAGGACTATTCCGGCGGCGGCATCACGATCAACCAGGAGGAACTTGAGGAGAACAAGAACAAGATCGTCGAGACGCTGCGCAATTACAAGATCGAGATCGCGCAGATCAAGGCGACGGTCGGGCCTTCGGTAACCCTTTATGAGATCGTGCCCGAGGCCGGCATCCGCATCTCGAAGATCAAGAGCCTGGAGGACGACATCGCACTTTCACTTTCGGCCCTTGGAATCCGCATCATCGCCCCGATCCCGGGCAAAGGCACCATCGGTATCGAAGTGCCTAACAAAAACCCCACGATGGTCTCGATGAAGAGCGTCATCGGGTCGGCGCGTTTCCAGGAAGCCGAGATGGAACTCCCCATCGCCCTTGGGAAAACCATCAGCAACGAAACCTTTGTCGTGGATTTGGCCAAGATGCCACACCTTTTGATGGCGGGCGCCACCGGCCAGGGAAAATCGGTCGGGCTCAACGCGGTCCTGACCTCGCTTTTGTACAAACGGCACCCGGCCGAGGTCAAGTTTGTCCTGGTCGATCCCAAAAAGGTCGAGCTTACGCTTTTCAACAAGATCGAACGCCACTACCTGGCCAAACTGCCTGATGTGGAGGATGCGATCATTACCGATAACACCAAGGTTATCAATACGTTGAATTCGCTCTGCATCGAGATGGACAACCGCTATTCGCTCCTGAAAGATGCAATGGTGCGCAACATCAAGGAATACAACGAGAAGTTCAAGGCGCGCAAGCTCAATCCCGAGAACGGGCACCAGTTCCTGCCGTACATCGTTTTGGTTGTCGATGAATTTGCCGACCTGATCATGACCGCCGGGAAGGAGGTCGAAACGCCGATCGCCCGCCTGGCCCAGCTGGCCCGTGCCATCGGGATCCACCTGATCATCGCGACGCAGCGGCCGTCGGTAAATGTGATCACGGGCATCATCAAAGCGAATTTCCCCGCACGGATCGCCTTCAGGGTCACCTCCAAAATCGACTCGCGCACCATTCTCGATACGCAGGGTGCCGATCAGCTCATCGGGCGCGGTGACTTATTATACACCAATGGCAATGATGTGATCCGCGTTCAGTGCGCCTTTGTCGATACGCCCGAAGTTGAAAAGATCACCGAATTCATCGGCTCACAAAAAGCTTACCCCAATGCTTACCTGCTTCCCGAGTTCGTTGGGGAGGACAGTGGCATCAATCTTGATATCGACATTTCGGAGAGGGATTCACTCTTTCGCGAGGCCGCCGAAGTCATTGTCTCGGCACAACAGGGTTCGGCTTCCTTATTGCAACGCAAGCTGAAATTGGGTTACAACCGCGCCGGCAGGCTGATCGACCAGCTCGAAGCCGCGGGAATCGTGGGCCCTTTTGAAGGCAGCAAGGCGCGAAACGTCAATATTCCCGATCTGGTCGCCCTCGAGCATTTTTTCAACAACGAACAAAACGAGGATTAAGATGGAGTTTATAAAGAATATTTTTTCAAGCCGCAAGAATCCGCTGATGGTGATCACGGCAACCGCGCTGCTTTTGGTTTCAAATGTCCACGCGCAGGACAAGAAGGCGAAGGAATTGCTGGACCAGGTCGCCGCCAAGGTCCGGTCATATGAAAACATCACCATCGAATTCAAATACGCACTGTCCAATGCCCGGGAGAACATCAATCAGGAAAGCAAAGGCAACGTCGTGCTAAAGGGCAATATGTATTACCTGAATTTCATGGGCGTGACCAAGATGTTTGACGGGAAAAAGACTTACACCATCAGCCCTGAGGACGAGGAAATCACGATCTCCAAATATGACGAGAAGGACGAGAACGCGATCACGCCTTCCCGAATGCTGACCTTTTTCAACTCGGGATACAAGTATTCATGGGACATTTTGCAAAATGTCAAGGGCCGGAAGATCCAGTACATCAAACTCATCCCGATTTCGTCGAAAGACCAGAGAAAGGAAATCCTCTTGGGGATCGATGTCCAGACCAAGCACATTTATAACCTGATCGAAATGGGACGCAATGGCACCAAGACCACGCTCACTGTTAATTCTTTTAAAACCAACCAGCCGCTGTCCAAGAATCAGTTTACTTTTGCCGAGAGCAAATACCCGAATTACTACGTCAACAAATTGGATTAATTTGTGAAAATACTCGACAAATACATCCTTAAGAGTTTCATCATTACGTTCTCGACCGTATTTGTCATCCTCTTTTTGATCTTCATCCTCCAGACCGTGTGGCTTTTTATCGGCGAACTTGCCGGGAAAGACCTTGACCTGGTCCTGATCTTTAAATTCCTGCTTTTCAAGATGCCGAGCATCGTTCCTCTCGTGCTCCCGCTTTCCATCGTTTTGGCATCCATCATGACCTTTGGGTCGTTTGCCGAAAACTATGAATTCGCGGCCATGAAGTCGGCGGGAATTTCCCTGCAAAGGGCGATGCGCGGACTGTCGGTATTCATTCTCCTGCTGGCGATCGCCTCGTTTTCCTTTGCCAACAATGTCATCCCGTACGCCGAGTACAAGTTCATCAATTTCAGGCGGAACATCGCGCAGGTCAAGCCCGCCATGGCTATCGCTGAGGGACAGTTCAGCGATATCGGAACGTACAATATCAAGGTCGACAAGAAATCGGGCGAGAACGGAAACCTTCTCTCGGGCGTTACCATCCACAAAAAATCCAGCCGTGACCTGGCAAGCAACAATACCGTGATCAAGGCGCGCTCGGGCGAACTGGTCAGCAACGAGGATTCCAACATCCTGAAACTCATTCTGCGAGACGGCTATTATTATGAGGACATCGTCCCAAAAAAGCATGAGGAGCGCAAGAAAATGCCCTTCGCGAAGAGTTCGTTCAGGCAATATGTGATCAATATCGATCTTTCGATGCTCAACAAGACCAACCTCGATGAGGAGCAGATCACCAACACCAACACAATGCTCAACGTCGGCGAGCTCACCTATACGCTCGATTCGCTCGATCGAAATTATGAACGCGAGGTGATTTCCTTTACCGACAACATTTACCAGCGCACCGGCATCATCGCCGCAGGACGCGGGTTGGCGAAAAAGGAAAATGCGGCGGTCCCGAAAGACCTGCTGGCGTTGTACGCGCCCACCGAACGCGCAGAAATCCTCAAGGTTGCGCGGGGCAATGTCATGAACACCAATTTTACGATCGACGGTTCGCGATTTGACCTGGAGAGCAAGATCAAGAACATCAATAATCACTGGATCGCACTTCATGATAAATTTGTTATCGCATACGCCTGTTTCCTGATGTTTTTCATCGGCGCTCCCCTTGGGGCGATCATCCGCAAGGGCGGACTGGGGCTTCCCATCGTTTTCGCGGTACTGGTCTTCATTGTTTTCCACTTCATCAATACCTTCGGCAAGAAAGTCGCACAGGAGAACGGGATCTCTCCTTTCCTGGGCACCTGGATGTCGTCAATCGTCCTGACGCCTTTTGCCGTCATGCTGACCTACCGCGCGACCAACGACAAGCAGGTGACTTTTGATTTTGATTGGCTGACGGTCCCGCTTCGCAAGATGTTCGGGAAGAGCAAGACCGAGGACGCTACCGCCGATCAGGACCGGATCGTCAACCTTAATGTGGCGCGGATCAGTTCGGATGAGGATTATCTCGTCCTACAGGGCCTCGAGACCGATATCCTGATCGAAATGGTTTACAATGCCGCGAAGCAAAGCCTGCCCGAAGTCAAAAGGATCCAGGTGCTCAAGGTGCTCGAGGAGCGCGGCATCACGCAGGAAGATTTGGTCAGGCAGGGCAAACTTTTCAATCGCGAGCATGAATTGTTGCGCGAATCTTTGGAAAGTTACCGCATGGACAGCAACCTGACGCTTATCCTGTTCTTCCTCGCCGTCGTACTGGTACTGGTGCTGCAGAACAACTCCAGGCTCATCTGGGTGGTGATACCCGCTTTCATCGTGCTGGTGGGTTTTTACTTCAGCCTGCTCAAATCGCTGCAACGCCTCAAAAGGATTTCCAGGCTTACGGGTAACCGAATTGGTTGGCCCAGATGGCTCGCCATGCTGACGGGAATGCCCCTGTTCATTGTCCAATATTTCACCAACAGGCGTGCGCTTAAGATGGCGCTGCGCAAAAGCAACATATGATGGCCGAAAACATGACGCTCAACACGATAGAAGAAGCAATCGAGGACATTCGCCAGGGAAAGGTAATCATTGTGGTTGACGATGAGGATCGTGAAAACGAAGGTGACTTTCTGGCCGCTGCCGAAAAGGTGACGCCTGAAATGATCAATTTCATGGCCATGCACGGCCGTGGGCTGATTTGTGCCCCCCTGACCGAGAATCGCTGCAAGGAACTTGGGCTGCAGGTCATGGTCAACAACAATACCGATCCGATGGAAACCGCGTTTACCGTATCGGTGGATCTGCGCGGTGACGGTGTCACCACCGGTATCTCAGCCTCTGACAGGGCAAAAACGATCAAAGCCCTCGCAAATTCCGACACCAAGCCGCACGATCTGGCGCGCCCGGGGCATATCTTTCCACCGATTGCCAAGCAGGGCGGTGTTTTGAGGCGTACCGGTCACACCGAGGCTGCCATTGATTTTGCGCGTCTGGCCGGATTCAGGCCCGCCGGGGTCATCGTGGAGATCATGAACGAGGATGGTTCAATGGCACGCCTGCCCCAACTTTTTGAGGTCGCGAAAAAATTCAACCTGAAACTGGTCTCGATCGAGGCGCTCGTGGCCTACCGCATGCAACACGATTCGTTGATTGTCAAAAAGGAGGATTTTGACATCGAGACGCGATTTGGCACATACAGGATGCGGGCCTATCAGCAGACGACCAACAAACAGGTCCACATTGCGCTTACCCGCGGGACGTGGAACATCGGCGATCCGGTGTTGACGAGAATCAATTCCACTTCGGTCAATAATGACATCCTGGGCACCTTGACCAACGATGCCGATAAAAAACTTGACGATATGTTCCGCCTCATCGAGCGCGAAGGCCGGGGCGCCGTACTTTTTATCAATCAGGAAATCCATCCCAACGATCTTTTGGGCCGCATTACGGAACTCAAGGGCCTCCAGGCCAAAGGCGTCTTCAAGGCCCCGCAGGTCAAGATGGACATCAAGGACTTTGGCATCGGCGCGCAGATCCTTCATGATATCGATATTTCAAAGATCCGGCTGATTTCCAATAGCAGCGAACACGGCAAGCGCGTCGGGATGATTGGTTACGGCCTCGAGATCACCGAATACGTTCCTTATTAGTAAGCCTGCCTTCCCATCTCCATTTTGTACCGCGGCAAGTTGATCTCATGTGCCTGCGGATAGGGATCCCGTTGCGTCATGCTGATGTCTTCCCGGATGTTCTGGTGTGCCCGGAACTGCCAGTCTTTTGCGTTCTCATACCGCGGATCGGGGATAAATGGCATCTTGGCCATCTTGACGATCGTAATGGTCGGGAAATGATAGTCCACCTCCACCTGACCCAATAACAGGTAACATCCCCCGCCGGCAAAATCGTATTTGCGCAGGCTGTCCGGGAAGTGTGCGGTGTCAAAAAATTCGCCTTCGGCATCGATCCACGTCCCGAAGTACATATCGCCCAACTTGGTGGGGACCTGCTTTTTTGATATCAGGTAGGCCAGCATCCGCACGGTTTTTTTATGGTGCAGGTTCAGTTCACGCGCCATGACGTCACCTCGGTACCGGGTCTGCAACAAATCAAACGGTGAACAGGATATGGGAAATCCCAACAGTTCAATCTCATCAAAGGCATCCTCAAAGACCGAACGTTCAAGTATGGGCAAGCGGAATTCCCTGGGCGGCTCCTCCAACAGTGCCGGCCCGCGCGATTCAGGCTTGAAATTGACCAATAACAACCGGGCCGTGACCAGCAATTCACTCTTGGATTTCCCCGTAAAGCGGAATGCGCCTATGAAAATCAGGATCTGCATCGCTTCCACCCCAATCGGCACACGCCTGATGAAATCCTCCAATGAGGCAAACGGCCCGTTTGTCTCCCTTTCACGCGGTATCAGGTTGACAAGTTTGCCTTCAAGGCCTTCAAGGTGCATGAATCCCAGGTAGATGTCATCACCGTAAACCGTTGTCCCCACCTCGCTTTTATTGATGCACGGGTTGTGGATCCCGGCCCCGGACATCCGCGCCTCGTGCACATAAACTTCGGTACGGTAAAACCCGCCCTGGTTGTTGATCACGGCCGCCATGAACTCAATGGGGAAATACACCTTGAGGTAAAGGCTCTGGTAACTCTCCACCGCGTACGAGGCCGAGTGCGCCTTGCAGAATGAATATCCCGCAAAGGATTCTATCTGCCTGTAAATTTCCTCACTGAGCGCGCGCGGATGTCCCTGTTTTTCGCAACATTCAAAAAAGTTGTCACGCACTTTCTGCAACGCCGATTTGGACCGGCCCTTGCCGCTCATGGCACGACGCAGAATATCACCGTCGGCCGCGGGCAGCCCCCCATAATGCAAGGCGATCTTGATCACATCTTCCTGATAGACCATGATGCCGTAAGTCTCTCCCAATTGTTCCCTGAAAACTTCGTGGAAATATTCAAATTTGTCCGGATGGTTGTGGCGGTAAATGTATTCCTTCATCATGCCCGATTGCGCCACACCGGGGCGGATGATGGAGGAAGCCGCAACCAGGGTGCGGTAATTGTCGCATTTGAGCCTTCGCAAAAGCCCCCGCATGGCCGGGCTCTCGATGTAAAAACAGCCAATTGTCTTTCCGCGCCCCAAAAATTCGTTGCAACGCGCCTCGTTTTTTGAAAGTGACGTGTTGCGGATATCCACCTGGATGCCGCGGTTCTTTTCGATGAGTTTTACGGTGTCGTCGATATGTCCGATACCGCGCTGGCTCAATATGTCAAATTTGTCGAACCCGATCTCCTCGGCCACATGCATGTCGAACTGTACGATGGGAAAGCCCTTAGGCGGCATCTCGAGCGCAGAATAATGGGTGATGGGTTCTTCCGAAATCAATATCCCGCACGAATGCATGCTGCGCTGGTTCGGGAACCGCTCGAGCATCTTGCCGTACCGTTGCACCTCACGCACCACCGAATTGTCATCATGCGTGGACATCGGCCGCGTGGCCAGCGCGTCGAGTTCCTCCTTCGGAAGCCCGAAGACTTTGCCCACCTCGCGAAAGATCGACCGGTACTTGAACTCGACGTTGGTGCCGCAAAAAGCCACGTGGTCACGCCCATACCGATGGAAAATGTAGTCCAATATATCATCGCGTTCCTTCCAGGACCAGTCGATGTCGAAATCGGGAGGCGTCTTACGGTTCAGGTTGAGGAAACGCTCGAAATAAAGATCGAGTTCAAGCGGGCATATATCGGTGATCCCCAGACAATAAGCAATGATGCTGTTGGCGCCGCTACCCCGTCCGATATGCATGAAACCACGACTGTTGCTGTAGCGGATGATATCCCAGGTGATCAGGAAATACCCGCTGAAACCCAGGTCGTGGATGACCTTGAGCTCCTTCTCCACCCTTGTGGCAGCGGCTTTGTGTTTAGTCCCATACCGCCAGGCCATCCCCTGCCGGGCCAGCGAGGTCAGGAGTTCGATGTCGCTCTGTGCCGAACCGGTATAATGTTTCTTGTTCTTGGGAATGCCAAAATCAAAGTCAAAATCGCAATTTTCCACGATGTGGCGGGTGTTGGCGATGATTTCCGGATAACGGGAAAATGCCTGTTCGAGGTCGGATTCGGACATCATGGCTTCGGATGGGGCGCAATGATTATCCGCTTCAAGTTTTGACAACAGGATGTTGTGGTCAACGGCCCGAAGGATCTTGTGAAGCCGGAATTCATCGTCATTGCAAATGGTCACCGGATGGAGCATCACCATTTTGGGAGCAAGTTCCATAAGGCGGCGGCCCAGCAAAAGCGGCAATTGTTCGCGCTTTACACCGATGTATTCGGAGTCTGAGAGCTTTTCGGGGAAATGCTCCAGCGGATAGATCACAAACGCATCCTTGAGCCCGGGCGCATCGGGCAATGGCGTATTCTCAAAATTGTGGTGCGTGCGCAGGCGGTTCATCTGCGCGATTCCACGGGTATTTTTCGCGATGGCGATATAACGCCATCTGTCCCCATCCCGGAAATCCATCCCCACGAGCGGCTTGATTCCGGCGGCCCGGCACAATCTGGAGAATTCATAGATGCCCGTCACGGTGTTGATATCGGTCAGGGCCATCGCGCCCACGCCTTTCTCCACGGCCTGTTGGACCAGGACATCGACGGGGATCGTGCCGTAGCGGAGGCTGTGGTAGGAATGGCAGTTAAGCAACATCGCGGTCGGTATTGAGATCGGCACCGGCACAACGCCCTACCGCGGCGGCGCCAAATCGGTTGCGGATACGGTCCATGGCCTGGTAAAGTGAGAGCATTTCGAGCGTATCCTCAAAGATGTTGATCTGGTAGGTCCCGCGCACCAGCCCCTTGAAACTCACCCCGATCATTCGCACGCGCATCCTGCGTTGGTAATGTTTGTCAAAAAGTTCCAGCCCCTTTTTGATCAGGATGTGGTCGGCGGAGGTATAGGAAACCTGTGCCTGCCGGGTCTCGGTATCAAAATTGGCATAGCGGATCTTGAGCACGAGCGTGGAGGCAAGCCACTGTTCGGCGCGGAGCTGGAAGGAAAGCCGTTCGATCATCCCGATGAGCATCGATTTCATCATGGCAATGTCAATGGAATCGTCGTTGAAGGTACGCTCGGTGGAAATGGACTTGCGCTCGCGGTAGGGT
>SXGU01365266.1_pt1 | contig 16267 bp, 16 predicted proteins | sample 3174531 | NCBI WGS metagenome assembly SXGU01 (sample SAMN11356863, study PRJNA531348) | freshwater metagenome | isolation source: freshwater sample F1-140 | place: China: Fuxian Lake, Yuxi | collected 2017-12-25 | reverse complement strand
ATATGGGTTTCCTGTTCCTGCTCCAAAAATCACAACTCGTTTTTTTTCCATATGACGAATTGCTCTGCGACGAATATATGGTTCAGCAACTTTATCCATATTCACTGCACTCATCAACCGTGTATAGACTCCATTTCTTTCTAAAGAACTTTGCAACGCAAGTGCATTTATCATAGTTGCTAACATTCCCATTGTATCACCTGTTACTTCATCAATTCCATCAGAAGAATTTCCAACTCCGCGATATATATTTCCTCCTCCAATGACAATACTTATTTCAACTCCCAACTTATGAACCGATTTTATTTCTTCAGCATAAAACTGTAAAACATTTGCATCTATTCCATATTTTTTTTCTCCCATAAGTGATTCCCCACTCAATTTTAAGAGAATTCTTTTATAGCAATTTATATGCAAATCATCTGCCATTTTTATTCTTCACCAATTTGGAATCTTACAAAACGTTTTACTGATATATTTTCACCAGTTTTTGCAATAATTTCTGTGATTACATCTTTGACATTTTTTTTCTCATCACGAACATATGCTTGATCAACAAGACAATATTCTTGAAAAAATTTATCTAATTTTCCAATTGCAATTTTTTCAATAACACCATCTGGTTTTCCTTCATTTTTCATTTGCTCACGATAAATTTCAAGTTCTTTATCAATGATTGATTGCGGAACAGTTTCACGAGAAATTGTTTTTGGATTCATCGCAGCAATTTGAATTGCAAGCTCTTTTGCAAGATGTTTGAAATCGTCTGTCTTTGCAACAAAATCAGTTTCACAATTTATTTCAATCATTGCTCCTAATCGAGAACCAGAGTGAATATATGTTTCAATAATTCCTTGGTTTGTTGCACGTCCAGATTTTTGTTCAGCAGAAGCAACTCCCCTTTTTCTCAAAATCTCAATTGCCTTTTCAATATCTCCATTTGTTTCTTCAAGTGCTTTTTTACAATCAATCATTCCTGCACTCGTTCTATCTCTTAATTTTTTTACTAAATCTGCGGTAATCATATTCTAATTTTCAGTTTTATCTGTTGTTTGTTTTCTAACAAATTTTTTACGTCTTGATTTTTTTTCGTCATTTTTTCCTTCAGAAGAAGAACTATCTTTTTCTTCTTTAAACTGGCTTTCCATTTTTTCTGATGCTTCTTGAGCTAATTTTGCAGAACGAATTTCTTTTCCTTCCACAACAGAATCTGCAATAAATTCTGCAATTAGTTGAATTGATTTTGTAGCATCATCATTTGCTGGAATTGGAAAATCAATATCATCAGGATCACAATTTGAATCCACAATAGCAAAAACTGGAATTCCAAGACGTTTCGCTTCTTTGACAGCAATATTTTCTCTTTTTGTATCAACTAAAAATAATGCTCCTGGAATTTTACTCATCTCAATAATTCCCAATAAAACATTTTCAAGTTTTGCTTTTTCACGCAACAAAAAAAGTTTTTCTTTCTTTGTAAGTTTATCAAATGTTCCGTCTGTTTCCATTTTTACAATGTTGCTCAAACGTTTTACACTTTTACGAATTGTAACAAAATTGGTAAGCAATCCACCAAGCCATCTTTCTACAACAAAAAACTCATTGCATCGTGTTGCTTCTGCTTGCATAATTGCTTTTCCTTGTCTTTTTGTTCCAACAAAAAGTACACGTTTACCTTCGCTTGCAATTTTTACAATTTCATCATAAGCAACATCAAGTAAAGATTGTGTTTTTCTTAAATCTAAAATGTGAATTCCATTTTTTTCACCAAAAATGTAGGGTTTCATTTTTGGGTTCCATCGTCGAGTTATGTGGCCGAAATGACATCCAGCAGCAAGTAACTCATTTATATCTACTCTTGGCATATTTTTTGGGGGTTTAATGTTTAGTTAATTCTGTTTTAATTCAGACCTCTATACTTAATCGCTATTTTTGAAATTCCATTTTGAACAAATGAAACACTCTCAAAAAAAAATAAGTATATGTGTTTTTGGAAAAACTTATCGTTTTGAAAATTGAAACTTTTTTCTTGCTCCCGGTTGTCCATATTTTTTTCTTTCAACCATTCGTGAATCACGAGTCAATAGGTTTGCAGAGCGAAGTTTAGATTTCAATGATTCATCAGTTGCAGAAAGAGCACGAGCAATTGCAAGTTGTGCTGCTTCAGATTGTCCAGTAACTCCTCCTCCTTGAATATTTACATAGACATTATACTTTCCTATTGTTTCTGTAACAACAAAAGGAAAATTTAACTTTTGTTTATGTATTTCAAGTGAAAAATATTTATCAATTGGTTTTTTATTTACAAGAATTTCTCCATTTCCTTCATTCAAGTAAACTCTTGCTACTGATGTTTTTCTTCTTCCTACGAAAATTTCATTCTTCATAAATCTTAAAATTGTAATGATTCTGGTTGTTGTGCAATATGTGGATGATTCTCACCTTTGTATATTTTCAATTTCATTCCAACTTGTTTTCCAAGTTTATTATGTGGAATCATTCCTTTGATAGCATGTTCTAATACTTTTTCTGGTTTCTCTTTTAAAACATCAGAAACTTTATCAATACGAGCTCCACCGGGATATCCTGTATATCTAAAATATGTTTTATATGATAATCGTTTGCTTGCAAGTTTTACTTTTTCAGCGTTTATAACGACAACATAATCTCCTGAATCTACGTTTGGTGTAAAAACTGATTTATGTTTTCCACGAAGAACTTTTGCAACATTACTTGCTAATCTTCCTAGTGTTTGATTTGTTGCATCCACAACATACCATTTTCTTGGAATCTCTTCGTTTTTTAAAAAATAAGTTGTTTTCTTGACTAAAGACACTTGATTTTCTCCGAAATGTGATTAAATTTAAAAAATTTGTCGGTAAATTTACTTATAATTTTTTATTTCACAAAATACTTTTCAAAATATCTTTAAACATATTAACTTCTCTCTCAAAAATTTTAAAAACCAAAAGCAAACTCAAAAATAAAATAAAGTAAAATAGTTTTACAAAAATTGTTCCTTGAAAATAAATTGAAATAAAATAAATAAAGAATGTGATTAAAAATATTCTTACAATTTTAGAAGTTTCAAATTTAATTGAATAAAATTTTTGTGAAATAAAGTAAGTCGAAATTGCAATTAAGAAATAACTTATCAAAGTTGAAACTGCTGCACCAAATCCCTTCGATTCAGGAATCAATATAAAATTGAAAAGAACATTTGCAATTCCACCAATTAAGGAAATTATTGGTAACCAACTTGTTTTTTTTTCAATATAAATTCCTGCTATAAAATTATTATACATTCCTAAAAACACATACGAAAGCAAAACAATTGGAACAATGTTTAATCCACTCCAATAATTTGGATGCAAAAAATAAAAACTTCCAACTTGAATCTTTACAATGTCTTCAATAAATAAACTAACGGTTAAAAAAACCACCGATGCTATCAAACAAAAATATGTGAATATTTTTGAGAACATTTTCTTTGCATTTTCATCCTTTGAATGAGTGAGAAAAAATGGTCTCCACGCCATATCAAACATTGATACAAATAGCATCATCACAATTCCCAAACGATAATTTGCTTGATAAACTCCAACTGTTTTTTCATCTGTTAGATAAAGTAAAATTGGTCTATCAATCACTTGAATTGCCATCATTGCAAGTCCTGATGGTAAATATGGAATTGCAAACTTAAACAGTTTTTTAAATAGTTTTTTATTAAATGAAAAAATAAAATTTTTCAAAATAATGGAAATCAAAAATAAAATTGTAACTAATGAAGAAATCAATCCACTCAAAAAAACTCCAACAATTCCAAATTTAAAATAATGCAATAAAATCACATTTAAAACAACATTTATCAATACATTTAAAAATTTTAGGAAAGCAAATTGTTTAGATTTTCTCTCCATTCGCAAATATCCAAATGGAATAAAAGCAACTGTATCAAAAAATAAAATCCATGAAGAATAAATTATTATTTCATTTGCGTTTTTTTTTATTTGAGTAAACGTTGCTAACTCATCTGAAAAAATTGTAATTAAAATTGAAACGAAAAACGACGAAATAAAAAGCGAAATAAATGGTGTTGAAAAATTTTCTTTTTTGTCTCCAATTTCAAGTGATGAATAAAATCTAAAAAATGCCGATTCCATTCCATATCCATAAACAATTGTCAAAAATGCAATCAACGAATAAAAATATGCTACAATTCCATAATCTTCTGGACGTAATATATTGGTATAGAATGGAACTAAAAGAAATGTCAAAAAGCGACTTACAACTGTACTTATTCCATAAGTTAAAGTATCTGTTGCAAGTGTTTTAATTTTTTCAAACATCAATTTCTAATGAAATATCAATTGCTTTTACTGAATGTGTGAGTTTGCCAATTGAAATAAAATCAACTTTTGTATTTGCAATTTCATTTACATTTTCCAACGAAACATTTCCACTTGCTTCAACCTCTACTTGATTTGAAATTATCTCAACTGCTTTTTCCATTTCAGAAATTGAAAAATTATCCAACATAATTCTATCAATTTCATTTTTATATTTTAATGCTTCATAAACTTCTGAAATACTTTTTACTTCAACTTCAATTTTTAATTTTAAATTTATTTTAGAAAGATATTTCACACATTTTTCAATTGCGTTTGAAACACTTCCGCAAATTGCAATATGATTATCTTTTATCAAAACCATATCATCAAGTCCAAAACGATGATTTATTCCTCTACCATGTTTTACAGCAAGTTTATCAAAAAGACGAAGTTGTGGAACAGTTTTACGTGTATCTGTAATTTTGGCGGGGTAATTTTTGATAATCTCTACAAACTGATTTGTAAGTGTTGCAATTCCACACATTCGTTGTAAAAAATTTAATGCGGTTCTTTCACCTTTTAAAATCGTAGAAATTTTTCCATTAATTTCAGCGATAATTTGTTTAGAATTTATTTTATCTCCATCTTGAAAAAAACTTTTGAATAAAATTTCATCGTCCAAAGTTTGAAATACAAGTTGAGCAATTTCAATTCCTGATAATATTCCATCTTCTTTGAAATAAATTTTTGCTTTTCCTTTCAAAGATTCATCAATCAAAGATTGAGTTGTGATATCACCACTTCCAATATCTTCAAGTAAAGATTGTTCTACAATTCTACTTTGATTATCAAAATACATTTTGTGAAAGTGTTTCTAAAAAAAATTGAGGAACACGAATAATTTTTTTTGTAATTGAATCTAAAAAACAATGAACTGTATATCCCGTTGTAATTAAATTGGAATTTTCCAATTTTAAAATTTTGTAGTTAATTTTTATTTTGGTGTTTTGAATTTCAGAAAGAGTGGATTCAACTTCAATTAAATCGTCAAACTTTGCTGATGAAATATATTTCGCAAATGCTTCAACTACTGGAAGTAAAATTCCCTTCTTCTCAATTTCAGAATATGGAATTTTTATTGAACGAAGTAAATCAGAACGAGATTGTTCAAAATATTCAAAATACTTCGCATAATAAACCACTTTCATTTGATCAGTATCTGCGTATCTAATTCTTATTTGTGTTTTTGTTGAAATCAAAATTACTCTTCCCAAAAACCCATTTTAGAAAAATTTTCAATCCTTTTTTCAATCAACTTTTGTGGAGATAGTTTTGAAAGTTTCTCAAGTTCTTCTATAAGTGCTTCTCTTACAAACTACGCTGTTTGTTCATATGAATTGTGAGCTCCTCCAAACGGTTCTTTAATAATTTTGTCAATTATTTTTAATCTCAATAAATCTGGAGCTGTAAGTTTTAATGCTTCTGCAGCTTTTTCCTTATACTCCCAACCTCTCCACAAAATACTTGAACAACTTTCAGGAGAAATCACAGAGTACCAAGAATTTTCCAACATCAACATTTTGTCTCCAACTCCAATTCCCAATGCTCCACCACTTGCTCCTTCACCAATAATTACAACAATAATTGGAACTTGAAGATGTGACATTTCAAAAATATTTCTTGCAATTGCTTCTGCTTGCCCTCTTTCTTCTGCTTCAAGTCCCGGATATGCTCCCGGAGTGTCAAGAAAAGTTACAATTGGTTTTTTAAATTTTTCAGCAATCTTCATCAAACGAAGTGCTTTGCGATATCCCGAAGGTTGTGGCATTCCAAAATTTCTGAATAAATTAGATTTTGTATCTCTTCCTTTTTGATGTCCAATAAACATAACACTATTTCCATCTCCTTTTCCAAAACCAATTAATTTTGCAAACCCTCCAACAATTGCTTTATCATCAGCATAAACTCTATCTCCATGCAGTTCAACAAAATCTTTTGTAATAAGTGAAATATAATCCAAAGTATACGGTCTTTCAGGATGTCTTGCAATTTGAACTTTTTGCCACGGAGTTAATCTTGTATACAAACTTTTCTTTGCTTCATTCAACTTTTTTTCAAGTTGTTGAATCACAGAACCCGTATCAACTTCACTCGAATTTTCTTGTAATTCCTTAATTTTTTGTTCAAGATCTAAAATTGATTTTTCAAACTCTAATATTATTTTTGACATTTTTTTTTGAAATATAAAAATTAAGTTTTGTTTTCACTTGTCTATTTATCATCGGAAATAGAATACAAACTGTCTTCTATTGACTTTCCAACAAGCATGTTAAGATTTTTGGGAACAAATAAAAATTTTATGTTCTTATTTTTATTTTGAGAAATTAAACTTAAAATTTCAGAATTAGAAATTGCCTCTTGTGAAAAAATTATTGATTCAACTTTTAATTTTGAAATCACTTTATCTAAATTTTCAACACAACCTACAATTTCAGTTCCATTTATATTTTTGCCAATATTCGTATGTTTGAAATCAATCAATCCAATAATATTGTATTTTTTTTGGTTAGCTATTTTTGAAATAAGTTGAGTTGTATTTTCACTGATACCAACAATCAATGTTTTTTTGCTTTGCACATTTTTATCTAAAGTAAAATAAATAAATCTAAAAACAAATGCGAACAAAATTGTAAAAATTCCTGAAAGCAACATCACAATTCTACTGAAAGCAAACTCTTTGAAAAAAAAAGTTAGTGCAGATAAAAATATATATGAAAAGAAAATTGAGAAATAAACTAATTTTTTTTTCGTAGAAATTTTTCTGAAAATCAATTCAGAAAAAAAAATAACTATAATTGGAACTAAATAAATTATTGGATATGCATAGTTTGGAAAAGAAAAAATTTTTCCTCTATAAAAATATTCAGAAATAAAAACTGAAATTGAAGAAAACATCGCATCACACAAAGCAAAAGAAATATTTTTTCTATGTCTATTTAAAATTGCAAACCACAACCGAAGTGTAATTCCAATCTCCAAAAATAAAATTGCAAGAAATGGAAACATAAAATGTTTTCTTACAAAAATTTCCATTGATTCATAAAAAAACTTTATTTCATCAATTGAACTTCTCTTTGTACTTTCTCCTTTAAAATGAATAATTTGAGTATCCGCAACATAAAAATTTTTCCATCCATTTTTTTTTACTCTATAACAAAAATCTAAATCTTCTCCATACATAAAAAAAACTTCGTCTAATCCACCAACTTGTTCATAAACTTTTTTCCTAAAAAACATGAATGAACCACTCACTGCATCAACTTCATAAGATGATTCAGAAGAGAGATAAGTAAGATTATATTTTGAAAAAAATTTTGAGTTCGGAAAAAAATTTGCAAGTCCAACAATTTTTGAAAACGCAACCCACGGACTCGGAAAACTTCTTCTACATGCAAGTTGAAGTGTTCCATCGGGATTTAATACTTTACATCCAGCAAGTCCAATTTCTTCATTTTTGTGAAAAAAATTTATCATTACATCAAATGTATTTTCTTCAATAATAGTATCGGGATTTAAAAGTAAAATAAATTCTCCTTTTGCTTCTTTCAGTGCAATATTGTTGGCTTTTGCAAATCCAAAATTTTCTTCATTACAGATTAACTTAACACTTGGAAATTTTTCTTTCACAATTTCACAACTTCCATCGTCAGAATTATTATCTACAACTATAATTTCACATTGAACATTGTGCGATGCTTTTAAACATGAATTGAGTGCTTGTTCTAAAAAACTACAGACATTGTAATTTACTATGATTACAGAAATCTCCATTTAAAATTTTCCAAATATGTGTTGAAGTTTTAGTTTCCAAACCAAAATTGCTGCTTCAAAAATTATGTTCTTTGACATTTTTGATTCTCCCAAAGTTCTATCCATAAAAATAATTGGGTGCTCATAAATTTTAAAACCTTTACAAAACGCTTTGTAATTCATTTCAATTTGAAACGCATATCCATTTGATTTTATTTCATCCAAATTAATTTTTTCCAAAACATTTCTGCGAAAACATTTGAATCCTCCCGTTGCGTCTTTGATTGATATTCCCGTAATAAATTGTGTGTAGATATTTGCTGCATAACTTAAAATCAAACGACTGATTGGCCAATTCATAATTCTAATTCCGTTGATATAGCGAGAACCAATTACTAAATCGTAGTTTTGAATTTTTTCTAAAAATGCTTTTACCTCATTTGGGTTATGTGAAAAATCAGCATCCATTTCAACTATATAATCAAATTGTTTTTCAATTGCATATTTAAATCCTAAAACATACGCAGTTCCAAGTCCCATTTTTTTTTCTCTTTCCAAAAGATGAATCTTTGAATTTTCCTTTTGCATTTCTTTTACAATGTCAGAAGTTTTATCGGGAGAATTATCATCCACAACTAAAATCTCAACTGAATCATTTTGTTTTAAAACTTCTTTAATTAAGTTTTTGATATTTTCTGATTCGTTGTAAGTTGGTGTAATTACAAGTGTTTTCATTTGTAAAACGAAAGAATTGTTTCTACAATATACTTTTGCATTTCAAAAGTTAGTTCTGTATGCATTGGTAATGAGATGACTTGATTTGCAATCATTTCTGTATTTGGTAAAAAATTATTCTTACAAAAATATGCTTTTTGTTTATGAAGTGGAAGTGGATAATAAATTCCAAATGGAACATTTTTAGATTTTAAAAATTCTGTAAGTTCATCTCTTCTTTCAACTTTAATTGTGTATTGATGAAAAATATGATTGCGATATAGTTTTGTAATTGGAATAATAATATTAGAATTTTGAAAAAGTTCATCATAAATTTTTGCAAATTTTTGCCGTTGAGAATTCCACATATCAAGGTATTTGAGTTTCACATTTAAAATTGCAGATTGAATTGTATCAAGTCGTGCGTTTACTCCCAATATTTCATGGTAATATCTTTCCTTTGAACCATGAACAATAATTGCTCTAATTTTTTCCGCAAGTTTATCGTCATTTGTAAAAACCATTCCTGCATCTCCAAACGCTCCAAGATTTTTGCTTGGAAAAAAACTTGTGGTTCCTATATTTCCAAAAGTTCCTGTTTTTTTATTTTTAAATTCGGCTCCAAATGATTGTGCAGCATCTTCTATAACATACAAATTATATTTTTTTGCAATACTTAAAATTTCATCCATCTCACAAGATTGTCCATAAAGATGAACGGGAATTATTGCTTTTGTTTTTCTTGTAATTACATTTTCAATTTTTGTAAAATCAATATTGAAACTGTCATTTTCAATATCAACATAAATTGGTTTTGCTTTAAGTAATAAAATTGTTTCAACAGTTGCAGCAAAAGTAAATGCCGTTGTAATCACTTCATCATCTTCTTCAATTCCAATTGCCATAAGTGAAACAAGTAACGCATCTGTTCCTGAAGATACACCAATTGCATGTTTTATATTAAGATATTTTGAACAATTGTTTTCAAATTCAAAAACATTTTTCCCAAGAATATATTGACCACTTTCTAAAACTTCATCAATTGCAGTTCTAATTTCATCTTTGATTTTTTTGTATTGATTTAGTACATCAACTAATTGAATTTGCATATTAAAATTCTATTTTAAATTGAGTTGAAAAAAATTGATTTATTTTTTTTTCTTTCACAATTTTGTAATCCAAAAAAATAAAATAATTCAAAATTGGTTCATAAAAAATTTTAAATTCCGATTCATTTTTATAGATTATATTTTTATCCAAAAATTTCACATTATTTCCATCCTCTGGAATACCAATAAATAAACTACCTCCATCATCACTATGACGAGTAGAAGAAATTGAAAATTCACCATTTAGTTTTTTAGAAAAATAATAATTTGTTCTAAAAAATATTTCATCCGAATTTGGAAGAAGGTTTGAACCAATTCCAATTCTATTGTGAGTATAATTATTTCCTTTTGAATGCGAATATGTAAATGGATCAACTTGTGTATACTCAATTACTGCATCACAATTTGGAAAAATATTTGTAGAAAAAATTCCAAACTTATATGCAAATTTATTTCCCCACCAATTTGTTCCAAGTTTTTCAAAATCAATATCATCAAGCAAAAACGAAGAATAAATTTTAAAATTATTTTTTGGATAAAAATCAAAATCAAATGTCATAATTGAGTTGTCTTTATCTTGAAGCGAATGTTCAACAGTTTTATATATAGCAAATGGATTTAAATACGCAAGTTCAATTGATGGACGTTGATAAATTATCATCTCTCCAAATGCAAAATTAAAATTTTCAAAAATTGGAAATTCAACTCTATGAAGAGCAATAAATTTTTCATTTTCTTTTTCTACACTATCGGGAATTAAATTTCCATGTAAAAATAAAAAATTTATTTTTTTGTAATCAAATCTCATCTTGAAATAGTCAAATGGATTTTTTGGAGAAATAATAAGTTTATCAGAATAACCATTTCCAACTACAATTTTTTCTCTTCCAATTTGAAATTCCAAATTTTTAAATTTTGTTTTTATATATCCTTCGAAGTTGTCAAAATTTCTACTTACGCTATTGTGATTTAATTTAAAATTGGAACGAAAAAAATAATCTTCAAGTGCAAAATTTTTATCTCCATACAAATTTCCATTTGTAGAATGCAAGTAAAACCCTATTGTGTTTTCGTAACATCCGCGAAGTTTAAATCCATATTGAAGAGCAGAAAAATTTTTAGTATTGGAAAATTTTGTTTCAAAATTTGAAATCAACTCAGTAAAAACTGTAAAATTAGAATCAACGAAGTGAAATAAAAATTTCTCTTTATCGTCAAAAAAATTGTTGTCAAAAAAAGATGTAAAATTTGTTTTATTTTTTATTTCAAATTGAAATTCGTTCAAATATTTTTCTAATAATTCAATTTCAACTTCCGTCAAATTATTTTTTTTATCTTGAATTTCTAAAAGATGTTTTGAAATTTTATCTCGTGAAAGTGGGAAAGTGTTGCTACTAAAATCAGTTAAAATTCCATTTGTCTGCATTCTATCCAAAAATTTATAAATAGAATTTTCAATCGGAACGTTCTCAATTTGAGCAATAATTTCAATGGCAAAAATGAAAATCAAAAAACTTATTTTGAAAAACTTTAAAATCATTTAGACAAAATTTTTAGAATTTTTTCACTTGCCATTCCATCTCCATATGGATTTTTGCTAATTTTTATTTGAGATTTATTTTTGATTTGTCTTTCAATTGCTTTACAAATATTTTCTGTATTTGTCCCAACTAATTCAGAAATTTTTGCTTTCAAACTTTCAATTCTTTCTGTATGATTTCGCACAACAATACAATACTTTTTAAACGATGGTGCTTCTTCTTGAATTCCCCCAGAATCCGTAACAATAAATTCACAATGTTTTATCAAAGTGAGAAATTTAATATAATCGAGTGGTTCAATTAACAAAACATTTTCCAAATTTTTTAAAATTGCAAAAACAATCTTTCTAACTTTAGGATTTAAATGAATTGGAAAAATAAATTGATATCGTGGATTTTTCTTTGCAGAAATTTTTATTGCTTCACAAATATTTTTTAAGTCAATTCCAATACTTTCTCTTCTATGCGAAGTAATGAGAATAAAGGGTTTTCTAATTTTATTAGAAATAGAAATTAAATTATCAAGATTATTTTTTCTTCGAATTAGATTTATTGAATCAATAATTGTATTTCCAGTAATAAAAATTTTATTTTCCGAAATATTTTCATCAAGTAAATTTTGCCTTGAAATTTCTGTCGGAGTAAAATTATATGTTGCAATTGAACTAATAATTTTTCTATTTGCTTCTTCTGGAAATGGAGAAAATAAATCAAAACTTCTTAAACCAGATTCAACATGAGCAACCGGGATTTTATTGTGAAATGCACAAAGTGATGTTATCATAGCAGTTGTTGTATCACCTTGAACAATTACTATATTAGGAAGAAATTTTTCAAAAATTGTTGGGAGTTTTTCAAAAATTTTTTGTGAAATATAATCTAATGTTTGATTTGATTTCATTAATTTTAAACTAAACTCCGAACGCAAATTAAACAACAAAAGCATTGAATTTGCTAATGAAAAATGCTGTTGAGTACAACAAAATTTGATTTCTATTTTATTTTTAAATTTTTCCTTAGCAAATAAAATTAGTGGGGCAAGTTTTATTATCTCTGGACGAGTTCCTCCAATGACTAAAATTTTTTTCATATTAAAAATGTTGTTTTAGTGAGCACCTTGTCCGGTTAAAACAACATTTACCGTTTGAAACAAAATTTTAAAATCAAGTGCAAGAGACATATTTTCTAAATAATATAAATCGTATTTTGTTTTTTCTTTCACATCTTCAACAGACGCATCATATCTATGTTTAACTTGTGCCCATCCTGTAATTCCTGGACGAACAAGTAATCTACATCTATAAAATCCTATTTCATTTTTAAATTGTTCCACAAAAAAATCTCTTTCAGGACGAGGACCAACCAAACTCATATCACCTATTAAAACGTTGAAAAATTGTGGTATTTCATCTAAACGAATTTGTCTTAAAATTTTTCCAATATTTGTTATACGCATATCATTTTTTGAAGCCCAAATTGGTCCTGTATGTTTTTCTGCGTTATGAACCATAGAACGAAATTTATATAATTTAAATTTTTTTCCTTTTCTACCAACTCTTTCTTGAATATAAAATATTGGACCAGATGAATCTAATTTTATTAAAATTGCTATAACAATCAAACACAAAAAAATTAATTTCAAAAAAATCAATGAGACTAAAATATCAAATAATCGTTTTACAATTCTTTGCCATCTTTTCAAATTCGTAGAATGAATACGAATTAACGATGAACCAACTATTTCTCCAGCTTTTAAACCACTCAAAATTCCTACAGAATCAGAAGAAATTTTTACACTTGAAGTTGAAGCAATTGCACGAAAAAGAATGTCCTCAAAACCATTTTTTACTTCTTTTGTAATAATAATTTCTTCTATTTTATTTTCTTTCACAATTTCAAAAATAGAATTAAAATTTCCCAAAACGGGAAGATTCAAAAATTGTTTTTCATCAATACTATCAATAAAACCAAGAATATTATACTTCAAATTTTTATTGTGTCTAATATCTTCTAATACTTTTTTTGCAATTTCATTAGTTCCAATAATAACAGTATTTCGTTTGTAAAACCCAATAACACTGCATTTTTTTTCAATATAAATTATTATCAAACGAAAAAACGAAACAAAAAAAAATATATTGAAACCATAAATTATGGTAGTACTTCTTCCCGCAAAAGTTGATTTATTGTAATCAAACGTAATAAAAAATAAAATCAACGTTCCAATCACAGTTGTTTTGAAAATCTCAATCAAAATATCAATTCGCGACGATGACCAATGAAATTCATAAAGATTAAATACAAAAAATAAAATGATATAAAAACAAACTAACGTAACTATTGGATAAACACTTGAAATTGGGTTACTTCCTTCAAATTCAAATACATAAAATCTAACTTCATATGCAATATAAAAAGAAATAATAATTGCAAGTATATCACTTAATATTAAAAGAAGTTTGTCAAAAAATTTATGCCAACTGTTATTCATAAATTTTAAGTTTTCTGATTTAAATACCAATCAACAGTGTTTTTAAGACCTTCTTGAAAACCTACTTTTACTTTGTAGTTTAAAAACTTTTCTGCATTTAATATTGATGCCACTGAATGTTTTATATCTCCAATTCGTTCATCTAAAAAAATTGGCGAAATATCTTTTCCAAAAATATTTTTTAAATAATCAACTAATTCCAAAAGTGTATAAGAAATTCCACATCCGATATTTAAAATTTCACCGTTTGTTTTTTTAATTTGGGAAGCAAGAATATTTGCTTCAACAACATTTTCAATATGCACAAAATCTCGCGATTGAGTTCCGTCTCCAAAAATTGTTGGAAAATTATTTTTTTTAAACACTTCTATAAATTTTGGAATCACTGCTGCATAGTGAGAATTTGGATCTTGTCGTTTGCCAAACACATTAAAATAACGCAGTGAAATTGTTTCCAATTGATAAATCTTATAAAAAATTTTACAATAATACTCTCCAAATAACTTTGACAATCCATATGGTGAAACAGGAGATGGTATCATATTTTCAGTTTTAGGGATTTCACAAGAATCTCCATAAATAGCAGAAGAAGAACTAAAAACAACTCTTTTTACATTTGCATCTCTACTTGCAATTAAAATATTAAGTGTTCCTTCAACATTGATTTTATTACATCTTTCTGGTTTTTCAATTGATAATTGAACAGATGGCATTGCAGCTAAATGAAAAACATAATCTACATTTTTTATTGATTTTTTTACAACTTCAAAGTTGGTTATATCTCCTTCGATAATTTCAATATCCTGTTTAAAGGTAATTAAATTTTCTTTTTTTCCAGTTGAGAAATTATCTAAAACTTTTACATTTTTATTTTGACGCAAAAGTTCCTCAACTATATTTGAACCAATAAAACCTGCTCCTCCAGTTACAAGATATGTTTCCATTTATATTTTAACTTTAAGTTTTCTCCCACATAGGGGACGATTTGCTACTAACATATTTTATAAAACCTAAAAATAATCCAAAATTTACTATAATAAAATAATATGGGAGTGTAAAAATTTTTATTTGAAAATTTATCTTATCTAAAAATAAACCTATAAGTGCAAAAAAATAGAATCCAATTTGCATCAAAAAAAACAATAAATAAATATCACTTTTAATCGCAAGTAAAAAAATATTTGAAACAAAAATTACTATCAAAAAAAAGGGAATTATCCAACGAATTACTTTGTGAGAAATCAAACCAAACGAAATAAAGCCATACTTTGGATTTAACAAATGAGATAAATAAAAAATACTACTAAAATTTCTCGAAGCAATTCTAACTTTTCTTTGAAACTCTTTTTGAGTTGATTCTGTTGTTTCTTCAAACGCAAAAACTTCTTTATCAAAAATTACTCTAATATCTCTACTTACAATACTTAATGGAATTACAAAATCATCCACAATAAAAATATTTGTTGGAACCTGCAAAAAAAAATTTTTTCTAATTGCATAAATTGCACCATTTGCTCCAAATGTTGTGTAAATTTTACTTTCCAATTCCTTTATTTTATTTTCGTAATTCCAATATGTCGATTCACTGCTTCCACCAATATTATTTTTTTTATATTTTAAAACTAGTTTTCCACAAACTCCACCAATTGAATTGTCATTAAAATGTCGCACAATTTTTTTAATTGCATCGCTTTGAAAAATAGTATTCGCATCAGAAAAAATTAGAATTTCACCATTTGCATTTCTCACTAAATCATTGATAACACTTGATTTTCCACGTCTTTTTTCCAATTCATAAAAATAAAAATTACTCAATGAAACATTTTTTAAAATTTCATTCGTCTTATCATTTGAACCATCTGAACCAAAGAGAAATTCAATTTTATCTTGTGGATAATCATATGTTAATAAATTTTTTATTTTTTTCTCTAAAACTTTTTCTTCGTTATACGCTGATACAATTACTGAAACTGTTGGGAAAATATTTTCATTAATCTTATGTTTTTTAGAAAATAAACTTGCCCAAATTTTCAAAATTAGAAAATAAAAAATATAGTGATAGAATATCAAAAATAAACTTATCCAAAATATTATTTCAAAAATTTCTTCTAACATTATTTCAAAGAGTTTAATTCTATTGCATATTTATATGCGCTTTCAAGAATTTCTACAATATTTTTCCATTGATATTTTTCAACACAAAGATTATATGCATTTTCAATTATTTTTTTTTTTAAACTTGCATCATCAAATAATTTCAAAATTCCATTT
>SXGU01458823.1_pt1 | contig 16282 bp, 9 predicted proteins | sample 3174531 | NCBI WGS metagenome assembly SXGU01 (sample SAMN11356863, study PRJNA531348) | freshwater metagenome | isolation source: freshwater sample F1-140 | place: China: Fuxian Lake, Yuxi | collected 2017-12-25 | reverse complement strand
ATGACGCTGTGCGGCGTGCAGGCCATCGCCACCCTCTCCTACGGCCTGTTCTGCGGCAAGCCCGCCGACATCATCTTCGTAAAGGGCAACAAGTTCGTCGCCGAGTCCAATCGCGTGCTTTTCGGCAAGGTCGGCATCGACGTCTTCGCCGGGCCGTCGGAGATCGCGGTGATTGCCGACGACTCGGCCGACGCCGCGATCGTCGCCTCCGACCTCGTCGGGCAGGCCGAGCACGGCCACGAGTCGCCGGCCTGGCTGATGACCACTTCGCGCGCGCTCGCGGAGAACGCCATGGCGCGCGTGCCGGAGCTGATCGGGGCACTGCCGCCCACCGCGCGCGACGCCGCCGGCGCGGCGTGGCGCGACTACGGCGAAGTCGTCCTCTGCGACACCCGCGAGGAAATGGTGCAGGTCTCCGACCGCTACGCCCCGGAGCATCTCGAAGTCCAGTGCCGCGACCTCGACTGGTGGCTCGCCAACCTCACCTGCTACGGCTCGCTGTTCCTCGGCGAGGAAACCACCGTGGCCTTCGGCGACAAGACCTCCGGTCCCAACCACATCCTGCCCACCAAGGGCGCGGCGCGCTATTCCGGCGGCCTGTCGGTGCACAAGTTCATCAAGACCGTCACCTGGCAGCGCATGTCGCGCGCAGCCAACCGCGAAATCGCGCAGGTCACCGCGCGCATCTCGCGCCTCGAGGGCATGGAAGCGCACGCGCGCACGGCCGACGACCGGCTCGCCAAGTACTTCCCGGACGAGCGCTTCGACAAGGGCGCGCCGGTCGCCTCATGACGCAGGCGCGGCTGTTCGACCTCACGGGCCTGGTTGCGCTCGTGACCGGCGCGAACTCCGGCATCGGCAAGGCGATCGCCGTCGCACTCGCGGACGCGGGCGCCCGCGTGGTGCTGGTGGCGCGCCGCGAGGCGGAGCTCGCCGCCGCGCAGCGCGAGATCGGCGCCGCTTCCGCCTGTCTGTCCTGCGACCTCATGGACCGCAAGGCGATCGCGGATTGCGCCACGCGCGCGCCGGCGTTCTTCGGCGCACCCGACATCCTGGTCAACTGCGCCGGCGTCAACATCCGCAAGCCGATGCTCGACATTACCGAGGCCGACTGGGACGCGAGCATCCGCCTCAACCTCGAAGCGCCCTTCTTCCTCGCGCAGAGGCTCGCGCCGGCGATGATCGCCAGGGGCTGGGGCCGCATCATCAACATCGCCTCGCTGCAGTCGGTGCGCGCCTTCGGCAACAGCGGGCCCTACGGCGCCTCCAAGGGCGGCGTCATGCAGCTCACGCGTGCGCAGGCCGAGGCCTGGTCCAGGCACGGCGTCACCGCCAACGCCATCGGCCCGGGTTTCTTCGCCACGCCGCTCACCGCGCCGGTGGCAAACGACCCGGCGAAGTGGCAGGCGATGGCGGAGAAGACCTTCATCGGTCGCAACGGCCGCTTCGAGGACCTGCGCGGCGCGGCCGTGTTCCTCGCCAGCCGGGCATCCGACTACGTCACCGGGCAGACCCTGTTCGTCGACGGAGGGTTCTCGGCCGGATGAGCGCTCCCGCACAGACGATGGAGTTCGACTCCGTCATCGTCGGCGCCGGCACCGCGGGCTGCGCCCTCGCCGCCCGCCTGTCGGAAGACAGCCGCTTCTCGGTGCTGCTGCTCGAGGCCGGCCCCGCCGACCGCTCGCCGTGGATCCACATCCCGATCGGCTACGGCAAGACCATGTTCCACCCGACGCTGAACTGGCGCTTCGAGACCGAACCCGAGCCCGGCATGGACGGCCGGCGCATCTACTGGCCGCGCGGACGCTGCCTCGGCGGCTCGTCGTCCATCAACGGCCTGATCTTCGTGCGCGGCCAGCCCGAGGACTACGACCACTGGGCGGCGCTGGGCAACCGCGGCTGGAGCTGGGCGGAAACCCTGCCCTGGTTCAAGCGGCAGGAAGCGAATTCCCGCGGCGCTTCCGAATTCCACGGCGGCGACGGCCCGGTCGCCTGCACCGACATTCCCGGCAAGCACGAACTGATCGAGGCCATCATCGCGGGTGCGGGCGAACTCGGCGTGCCGCGCACCGACGACTTCAACGCCGGGCGCCAGGAAGGCGCCGGCTACTACCAGCTGTTCACGAAGAACGGCATGCGCTCCAGCGCCGCGGTGGCGTACCTGAGACCCGCACGCCGGCGCGCCAACCTGCGCGTCGAGACCGATGCGCACGCGCATCGCGTGCTGTTCGAGGGCCGGCGGGCGCGCGGCGTCGAATTCGAGCAGGGTGGCGTGCGGCGCACCGCCCGCGCGCGGCACGAGGTGATCCTCGCCGCCGGCGCCATCCAGAGCCCGCAGCTCCTGCAACTCTCCGGCGTCGGTCCCGGGCCGCTGCTGCAGCGCTTCGGCATCCCGCTGGTGCACGAGCTGCCGGGCGTGGGCGAGAACCTGCAGGACCACCTGCAGATGCGGCTGGTGTTCCAGTGCACGCGGCCGATCACCACCAATGACGACCTCGCTTCCTGGTGGCGCTCGGCGGCGATCGGCCTGCAGTGGTTGTTGTTGCGCACCGGGCCGCTGGCGATCGGCATCAACCAGGGCGGCCTTTTCACGCGCGTGCTGCCCGAGTCGCAAACACCGGACATTCAGTTCCACTTCGCCACGCTGTCGGCCGACCTCGCCGGCGCCAAGCCACACCCGTTCTCCGGATTCACCTTCAGCGTCTGCCAGTTGCGGCCGGCATCGCGCGGCCACGTGCGCATCAAGTCGGCGGATGCACGCGATGCCCCCGCCATGCAGCCGAACTACCTCACCGAGGAACTCGACCGGCGCTGCGCGCTGGCGGCGGTGAAGTTCGCCCGGCGCATCGCCGCCAGCGAGGCGATGCGGCCCTTCGTGAAGGAAGAGTACCGGCCCGGCGCCGCCGCGCAGAGCGACGAGGAACTGCTCGCGTTCTGTCGCCAGTACGGCGCGACCATCTTCCATCCCGCCGGCACCTGCAAGATGGGGGCCGACCCCTTGGCGGTGGTGGACGACCGGCTGCGCGTGCGCGGCATCGAGGCGCTGCGCGTGGTGGACTGCTCGATCATGCCGACCCTCGTATCGGGCAACACCAATGCACCAGTAACCATGATCGCGGAGCGCGCGAGCGCGCTGATTCTGTCCGATCGCTGACGGCGCGGCGCGCCATCACGTGCTATAAACGCGCGCCCATGCTGCCGTTCCGCCCGCCGCGCGCCGCGTTCTACGTTCTCTTCACCGCCTCGGGCTTCGCCGGGCTGATCTACGAGTCCATCTGGACGCACTACCTCAAGCTCTTCCTCGGCCACGCGGCCTATGCGCAGTCGCTGGTGCTGGTGGTGTTCATGGGCGGGCTCGCCGCCGGCAGCGCGCTGGCCGGCCGCCGCTCGACCTCGATCCGCAACCCGCTGCTGGGCTACGCGCTGATCGAGGCGCTGATCGGCCTCCTCGCACTCATCTTCCACGCCGTGTTCCAGTCGGTCACCGACTGGTCCTACGCCACCCTGCTGCCGGCAATGGGCTCGGAAACCGCCTCGCTGGCGGCCAAGATCATCGTCTCCTGCCTTCTCATCCTGCCGCAGTCGCTGCTGCTCGGCATGACCTTCCCGCTGATGTGCGCGGGCCTCGTGCGCGCCCACCCGGCAAGCGCGGGCGAGTCGGTGGCCATGCTTTACTTCACCAACAGCCTCGGCGCCGCGGTCGGTGTGCTGGCGAGCGGCTTCGTGCTGATCGCCGCCGTCGGGCTGCCGGGCACGCTGCAGACCGCCGGGGCCATCAACCTCGTGCTGGCTGCCGGGGTGTGGCTGATCGCGCGACCCGCGCGCGACGCGGCCGTCACCGAGCGCGGCGATGCCGAGCACGGCACGGCGGCGGTACTGCTCGCCATCGCCTTCTTCACCGGCCTCGCCTCGTTCATCTACGAGATCAGCTGGATCCGCATGCTGTCGCTGGTGCTGGGCGCATCGACCCATTCCTTCGAGCTGATGCTTTCGACCTTCATCCTCGGCCTGGCGCTCGGCGGGCTGCTGGTGCGAAAGGCAGTGGACGCCTACACGGACCCGGAGCAGTTGCTGGGCGTGGTGCAGGTGGTCATGGGCCTGCTGGCGCTGAGCACGCTGGTGGTCTACGACCGGTCGTTCGAGCTGATGGAAGCGCTGATGAAGGCGCTGGCGCGCACCGAGCACGGCTACGTCCTCTTCAACCTCTCGGGCCAGATGATCTCCGCGCTGGTGATGCTGCCGACCACGCTGTGCGCCGGCATGACGCTGCCGCTGATCACCGGCGCGCTCCTGCGACGAGGCGCGGGCGAGGCGGCCATCGGCCGCGTGTACGCGGCCAACACGCTCGGCGCCATCGTCGGCGTGCTGCTCGCCGTGCACATCGGCTTGCCGGTGCTGGGCCTCAAGGGCGCGATGATCGCCGGCAGCCTGGTGGACGCGGCGCTCGGCCTGTACCTCCTGCGCCGCTATGCGCGCAGCCGCCGCCCGCTGCTGCTGGCCGGCGTCGCCTGCGCGGGGCTGTTCCTGCCGATCGGGCTGGTCTTCGACCTCGACGTCAACAAGATGACCTCGGGCGTGTTTCGCTACGGCGACCTCGCGGGCTCGCGCGACGCGAGAGTGCTGTACCAAAAGGATGGCAAGACGGCCACCGTGCACCTGGTGGAGTATTCGACCGCCACCAGCATCCGCACCAACGGCAAGTCCGACGGCTCCATCAACATGGAGAAGGATGGCGTGCGCGGCAGCGACGAGATCACCATGGTGCTGACCGGCGCCATCCCGCTCGCGCTCAAGCCCGAGGCGAAGACGGCCGCGGTGATCGGCATCGGCACCGGCCTCACCATGCACACGCTGCTGCAGAGCCTCGCCCTCGAGAAGGTGGAGACGGTGGAGATCGAATCCGCCATGGCCGAGGCCGCGCGCGGCTTCATCCCGCGCAACAGCGCCGCCTTCGCCGACCCGCGCGGCGCCATCCTCATCGACGACGCCAAGAGCTTCTTCTCCACGCACAACCGGCGCTATGACATCGTCATCTCCGAGCCCTCGAACCCGTGGGTCAGCGGGGTGTCGAGCCTGTTCACGCGCGAGTTCTACAAGCGCATCCGCAACCACCTGAACAAGGACGGGCTGCTGGTGCAGTGGTTCCAGCTCTACGAAATCGACCCCTCGATGCTGGCCTCGGTGATGCTCGCGCTGGGCGGCGAGTTCCCCTACTACGCGGTGTTCGCCCCCAGCGACCACGACGTGCTGATCGTGGCTTCCGAATCCCCCGTGCCGGTGCCCGTGCGCGCGCGCATCTTCGAGCAGCCCGGCGTGGCGAAGGAACTCTTCAGCATCAACGTGCTCACGCCGGGCGACCTCGACGCGCGCTATCTCGGCGGACGCCGCACGCTGGAGCCGCTGTTCGCCAGCTATGGCGTTGCGGCGAATTCGGATTTCCGCCCCCTGCTCGACCTGAACGCGACGCGCTTCCGCTTCCTCGAGAAGAGCGCGGCCGAGGTGGTGGGCATGCTGAACGTCGGCGTGCCGGTGCTGGAGATGCTCGAAGGCTCGCGCGCGCAGCGTCCGATCAACCCGCTGTACCGCGGCGCCAGCGCGTTCGAGCGGGTGGAGAACGTGCGGCAGGCGGCCTATGGGCGCGACGTGCTGCTTCAGGACCAGCCGCCCGAGCCGGAGGGCATGTCGTCGCAGTTCCAGAAAGACCTCGAGCTATCGAAAGTCCGGCTGATCGAGTGCCGCGAGCCGCGCGAGCGCGACGTGTGGCTGCACAGCCTGATCCGCGTCGCGCAGGAGATCAATCCTTACCTGCCCGCGACCGAGGCCTCGGCGGTATGGAAGCGCATCCGCTCGGCCCCCTGCTTCGCCGGCTTGCATGATTTCCAGCGGCGCTGGATCGAGTTCTTTTCTGCGGTGGCCGCGCGCGACGCCAACCGCATGGCCGAGATCGGCGCGCTGCTGCTCGCGACACAGACGGACCTGAGCAACGATGCGCGTGAATACTTGCTGCTGGGAAGCATGACCGGCTATGTCGCCGCCGGTGCGCCGCTACATGCGCGGCAGTTGTGGGCCTGGTACTCGGACAGGATCTCGCGCGCGAACAGCGGTCGTGCCGTGTTCCGCCTGGTGCGCTGCCACACGTCTCCCGGCGATCCGCGCGCCTGCGCCGAAGCTTTCGCCTCCTACCAATAGATTTCCCGATTTGCTTCCCTCGCCCCGCTTGCCAGGCAGCCTTCCGAGTCCCGATGCATCCGCGGGTCTGTGCGAAGGGGCTTCCCCGCCCCCATACTTCGGCGCAGAATGCCGGAACGAACTTCGAGGGCAGCCTTGGTTCTCCACGCTAGGGCCGGTGGATTCTCGCAATTGCGGTCAAGACCACGGAGGCTGAATGGGTACAGACAGGACGAAGAACACGAAACGGGCGAAGAAGAAGACCGCGCAGCCGACGACGAACCCGCGACCGCAGACGTCGGCTGCATCTTCAGTCCCGCTGCCGGAGGCATCTTCGAAGGCGGCCTACGGCTCCCCGCATGCTTTCCCCATCGTCGGCATGGGCGCCTCCGCCGGCGGCCTCGCCGCGTTTGAGGCCTTCTTTTCCAGCATGCCCCCCGACAGCGATCCGGGGATGGCTTTTGTGCTGGTGCAGCACCTCGACCCGGGCCACAAGAGCATCCTCGCAGACCTGATCAGGCGCTACACGCACATGCAGGTGTTCGAGGTTGAAGATGGCATGGCGGTGCGGTCCAACTGCGTCTACATCATTCCGCCCAACAAGGACATGGCGTTTCTGAATGGCGCACTCCAGTTGCTGGAGCCGACCGCCGCCCGCGGCCAGCGCCTGCCGATTGACTTCCTTTTTCGTTCGCTCGCCGCAGACCAGCGCGAGCGCGCCATCGGCATCGTGTTCTCGGGCACCGGCTCGGACGGCGCCCTGGGCGCGCGCGCGATCAAGGGCGAGGGTGGCATGGTCATGGCGCAGAGCCCAAGCTCCTCCGAGTTCGACGGCATGCCGAAGAGCGTCATTGCTACCGGGATCGTGGACTTCGTGCTGACGCCGGCACGCATGCCCGCGCAACTCACCGCCTACGCTTTTCAGGCTTTCAGCAAATCCGCCGGCATAGCCGCGACGCCAAGGTTTGAAAATGCGCTGAAGAAGATTTTCATATCGCTGCGCGCGCTGAGCGGGCACGACTTTTCCCTCTACAAGCCAAACACCATCCACCGCCGCATCGAGCGGCGCCTGGCCGTACTGCAGATTGAAAACATAGACGACTATGTGAGGTATCTGCAGCAGTCCCAGGCCGAGGTGGAGACGCTGCTTGGCGAACTGCTGATCGGGGTAACCAGTTTTTTCCGTGATCCCGATAGCTTCAAGTCCTTGGAGGCGCTGGCGATCCCCGAGTTGTTCAATGACAAGCCCGCGGGCGCGGCAATTCGGGTGTGGGTGCCGGGCTGTTCGACCGGCGAGGAAGCCTACTCCATCGCCATGCTGATTTCCGAACGCATGACGGCATTGAAACAGAATTTTTCGATACAGGTGTTCGCCACCGACATCGATAGCCGGGCGGTCGGCATTGCTCGCGCCGGCATCTATCCGGCCAGCATCGCCGCCGACGTATCAACGGAGAGGCTTACGCGCTTTTTCACCCCCGAGCCCGGCGGTGGCGCCTTCCGCATCCGCAAGGACATACGCGATCTGCTGGTGTTCTCCGAACAGAACATGATCAAGGACCCGCCCTTCTCCAAACTCGACCTGATCAGTTGCCGCAACGTTCTCATCTACATGGGAAGTGAATTGCAGAAGAGGGTAATTCCGCTGTTCCACTACGCGCTGAACCCGAACGGTTTTCTCTTTCTGGGCACCTCCGAGAGCGTGGGTGAGTTCGCCGAACTGTTCGGCACGCTGGACCGCAAGGCGAAACTGTATCGGCGCAAGAATTACTCCGGCGTCATGCAACACCTGCGGATCGGCCAGGTTCCGGCGCCGATAATCGAGCTTCCGCCGCAGCAGTGGGCCAACCGCAAGAAGCCATCACCGTCGAAGGCGTCGCTGCGCGAACTGACCGAACAGGCGCTGCTCGAGAACGTCGCGCCGGCCGGGGCGCTGGTCAACAGCTTGGGTGACATCCTCTACCTGCACGGCCGCACCGGAATGTTTCTGGAACCGGCCCAGGGTGAATCCGGCCTCAGCAACATTCTGACGATGGCGCGCGAGGGCTTGCGGCGCGATCTGGCGCTGGCGCTGCGCAAAGCGTCGCGCACGTTGTTGCCCGTCCGTGTCCCCGATGTGCAGGTCAAGACCAATGGCGGTTTCACCCATACCACGCTCGGCATCCGCCCGGTACGCATCGATTCGCCCGCCGCCACGTCGCCGCTGTTCCTGGTTACTCTGGAGGATGCAGCGCAGGTCGAACGCGGACCGGCGCTTGCGGCGGCCAAGAAACCTCGGCCCGCCGCACAACCCAGGCCGGACGCGAAAACGCGCATCTTGGCCCTGGAGCACGAGTTGCGGTCGAATGAAGAGTACATGCAGGCCACGCGCGAGGAACTGGAGAGTTCCAACGAGGAGCTGAAGTCCGCCAACGAGGAGATGCAGTCGGTGAACGAAGAACTGCAGTCGACCAACGAGGAACTCGAAACCGCCAAAGAGGAAATGCAATCGGTCAACGAGGAACTCTCCACCGTCAATGCCGAGTTGCAGGCCAAAGTGACGGATCTGGCGCGGGCGAACAACGACATGAACAATCTCCTCGCCGGCACCGGCATCGGCACGATATTCGTGGATCATCGGCTGCTCATCCTGCGCTTCACGCCCGCCGTGGCCGAGATCATCAAGCTGATTCCGAGCGACATCGGGCGGCCGGTGAGCGACATCACTTCCAATCTGATCGGCTACGATTCCATCGTCGCCGACACGCGCGGGGTGCTCGACACGCTGGTGTCGAAGGAATTGGAAGTGTGCTGTAGAGCGGGGCGGTGGTTTGTGATGCGCATCCAGCCCTACCGCACGATCGACAATGTGATCGAGGGCGCGGTGATCACGTTTGTCGAAATTACGATGTTGGTGCAGTCGCGGGAATCGCTGCGCCGCCTGGCCGTGGTTGTGCGCGACGCGAACGATGCGATCACCGTGCAGGATCTGGAGGGCCGCACCCTCGCCTGGAACCCAGGCGCACAGCGGATGTACGGCTGGACGGAGGACGAGGCGCTGAGACTCAACGTACGCGATCGCATTCCCGCGGGATCGGAGTCGGACCCGACCATCGCAATGGGCAAGCTTGGAAATGCCGAAGTGCTGCAACCGTTTTCCTCGCAACGCAAGACCAGGGACGGCAGCGTGCTGGATGTCCAGGTTACCGCCACCGCCCTGTCGAACGAGACGGGGCAGATATATGCCATTGCGACCACGGAGCGGCTTGACCGTGGAGATCGCACGATGAATGTCCATAACGGCGACCGGCGATGAGCGACGCCCCTGAACCCCCGAAGCAAGGCGACGACGATGCCGCCCAGAGCGCAGGTTCGGCGCTGCGCGAGCGGGCCGAAGCGATTTTGCGGAAACATGGCGATGCATCGCCAGCATACGATTTGGCGCTGCCGCCGGAACAGTTGCGGCGGGTTCTGCACGATCTGCGCGTGCACCAGATCGAGCTGGAGATGCAAAACGATGAACTGCGCCGCGCGCAGATTGAAGTGGACGCGGCGCGCGCACGCTATTTCGACCTCTACGAGCTTGCGCCGGTGGGCTATTGCAGCATCAGTGGGGCGGGGCTGGTGATGGAGGCCAATTTGACCCTCGCCACCCTTTTCGGCGTGGGCCGGGGCACGCTGCGCGGGCGGCTGTTATCGGACTTCGTTTTGGGGGAAGACCGGGATCTCCTGTTCCTGCTGCGCAGACGGCTCGTCAAGGTGGACGGGCCGCAGTCGTGCGAGCTGCGCATGCTGCGCGCGAGAGCGGCACCCTTCTGGGCGCATCTGGCGGCCACCATGGCGCAGGACGCGGCGGGCGCACAGGTATGCCGCGTGGTGGTCAGCGACATCAGCGCGCGCAAGGAGGCCGAGAACGCACGCGCCAGCGCCCAAGATCAGTTGCGCGAAGCGCACAAGATGCGGGCGCTGGGGACGCTGGCCAGCGGCGTCGCGCACGAATTCAACAACGTGCTGATGATCATCATGGGCAATCTCGAGGTCACCGGCATGGACCCCGGACTCTCGCCGCAGAGCCTGACCAGCCTGGATGGAATACGCAAGGCCGCCGCTCGGGCGAAAGCGCTGGTGCGGCAGATCCTCCTTTTCGGCCGGCACGAGATCCATTCACGCGAACCGATCGCGCTTGCGCCGGTGGTGATGGAGTCGGTGCGAATGCTGCGCGCAACCTTGCCGGCGCAGGTGGACCTGCGCGTCGAGTGCGCGCCGGATGTGCCGCCGGTGCTGGCCGACGCGTCGCACCTCGAACATGTGCTGCTCAATCTCGTCAACAATGCCTGGCAGGCGCCGATGGTCCGGGCGCGGCCGAAGGTGATCGAGATCCGGCTCGATACGCACATGCAAACGGGCGAGCCGGCCGGCGAGCCGCGGGTCAGATTCGCCGGTATGCCCTTGTCGCCCGGACATTACGTGCGCCTGAGCGTGCGCGACAACGGTGCGGGAATGGACGCGGCGACCGTGAACCGCCTCTTCGAACCCTTCTTCACCACCAAGCGCGTCGGCGAAGGCACCGGGCTGGGACTATGGGTGGTGTTCGGCATCATTCAGGAACACGGCGCGAGTATAGCGGTGGACAGCATTCCCGGCCAGGGCAGCGCTTTCCAGCTTTATTTTCCAGCCGTGAACCCGAAAGTTCCCGTTGCGCAGCAGCCAGGGGTGCCTGCACCCGGCCCCCCGCATGTGAGGGCACCGGGTGGCCGCGGCAAGCATATCCTGTACATCGATGACGACGACGCAGTGATCGAAATCATGACGCGGCTTCTCAGTCTCGAGGGTTACCGCGTCAGCGCCTACAGAAAAGCGGACCAGGCACTCGAGGCGGCGCGCGCCGATCCCCGCCTGTACGATCTGGCCGTGACCGACCAAAACATGCCGGGCGCCACCGGGTTGGAGGTAGCGCGCGCGCTGATCGCCATGCGCGCCGACCTGCCGGTGGTGATCCTGTCCGGTTTTGCCCCTGAGACGCTGGTGAACGAGGCGCGCGCGATCGGTGTACGCGCCGTGCTGGAGAAGCCGGTCAACCTCGGTGAACTGATGACTTCGATCGCGCAGTTCGCACTGCCTGTCGATCCGAAGTGATTCTTGGCCGGCATCACGCAGCTTTCTCGACGGCAAATGGACGGCGCATGACGCATTGGATTCCATGAATTCGCGGAGAAGTTCAGCAAACTGCCCTAGCGCTTTTCCTTCCCGTCCGCGTACGGATTGCGCCCGACCTTGAACTCGATGCGCATCGGCGTGCCCACCAGCCCGAACGCCGTCCTGAAGCTCCCTTCGAGATAGCGCTTGTAGGTATCCGGCACGTCGGCGAGCGAGTTGCCGTGGACGATGACCACCGGCGGGTTCATGCCGCCCTGGTGCGCGTAGCGCATCTTCGGGCGGGCGTAGCCCTTCTTCGGCGGCGCCTGCTTTTCGACGGCGGCGATCAGCGCGCGCGTGAGCTTGGGGGTGGCAAGCTTGGCGAAGGCGGCGGCGTAGGCGGCGTTCACCGCGCGCATGACGTCGCCCAGGCCCTTGGCCTTGGCGGCGGAGATGAAGAGCGTCTCGGCGAAGCCGAGGTAGCCGACCTTGTAGCGCAGCTCGGCCTTGATGCGGTCGCGCGCTTCCTTGTTGGCGGCGTCCCACTTGTTCACCACCACCACCACGGCGCGCCCGCGCTCCAGGATGTAGCCGCCGACGTGCGCGTCCTGGTCGGAGATGCCCTCGGTGGCGTCGAGCACCAGCACGGCGACGTTCGCCTGGTCGATGGCCTGCAGGGTCTTGACCACGGAGAAGCGCTCAACGTCCGCCCCGGACTTCCCCCGTTTGCGCAGGCCAGCGGTGTCGATCAGCGTGTAGCGCCGGCCGGCGCGCTCGAAGGGCACCTCGATCGGGTCGCGCGTGGTGCCGGGCAGGTCGAAGACGATGACGCGCTCCTCGCCCACCAGCGCGTTCACCAGCGTCGACGGGCCGACGTTCGGGCGGCCGACGATGCAGATGCGCGGGTTCTTGTCGTCGGGCTCGGGCTCGTAGTCGGGTTTGTAGCCGGCGAGCACCGTGTCCATCAGCTCGTTCACGCCCTCGCCGTGCACCGCGGAGATCGGCATCGGCTTGCCCATGCCCAGCTCGTGGAACTCGGCCACCGCCTGCTCGCCCGCGCGCCCTTCGGACTTGTTCACCGCCAGCCAGGGGCGCTTCTTCAGCTTGCGCAGGCGCTCGGCGATGCGCTTGTCGTCGGGCGCAAGGCCGTTGCGCGCATCGGTGAGGAAGACGACCTCGTCGGCCTCGGCGATCGCCTCCTCCACCTGGCGCGCCATGCGCGCGTAGATGCCCTCCTTCGCGCCGGGCTCCAGGCCGCCGGTGTCGATGATGATGCTCGGGCAGGGGCCGATGCGGCCGTCGCCGTAGTGCCGGTCGCGGGTCACGCCGGGCACGTCGACGACGATGGCGTTGCGCGTGCGGGTCAGCCGGTTGAAGAGCGTGGACTTGCCGACGTTCGGCCGCCCGACCAGTGCAACGACGGGCTTCACGGCCGGCGCACTACTTGGCGCTCAGCGCGTAAAGGCCGCCGTTCTGTGTCTGCACCACCAAACCGCCGGGGATCGCCACCGGCGCGGAGAGGATCGCGCTGCCGTCGGTGGGCAGGCGCGCGACGAAGGCGCCGGACTCACGCGCGGCGAAGTGCACGTAACCCTGGTAATCGCCCGCGGCGACTTCGCCGCCCAGCGGCAGCGGCAGCGACAGGCGCCGGTGCGACAGGCGCTCCTGCTTCCACACCGAGCGGCCGTTGGTGCGGTCGAAGGCATGGATGGTGCCCTTGGCGTCGCTGACGAAGACATAGCGCGCGTCGACGCTGGCGCCGGAGAGCGTGCTGATGTCGCGCGCCCAGAGCTGGTTGCCGCTTTGCAGGTCGTAGCAGGCGACGCGCCCCTGGAAAGCCGCGGCGCAGACCTCGCGCCCCTGGATCACCGGGTCGCCCGCGATGTCGGTGACCCGCTCCAGCTCCGTCGCGCCCTTGGGCAGCGCCACCGCCGCCTCCCAGCGCGCCGCGCCGTTGGCAAGGGACACGGCGACCAGCCGGCCACCCGCGAAACCGGCGAAGGCGTGGCCGCTTGCTACGGTCAATCCGGCGGGCGAGCGCACCACCAGCGCGGTGGCCGCGCGCTGGTAGACCCAGCGCCGCTTGCCGTCTTCTGCGCCGAAGGCAAAGATGCGGCTGTCCGCGCTGCGCACCAGCACCAGCTCCTCCGCCACCTTGGGCGCGGCGAGGATTTCGCTCGAGACGCGCGCGCGCCACAACACCTCGCCCTTGTCCGCGCTCATGGCGATGACCTCGCCCTTGTCGGTGCCGACCGCCACCACCTTGCCGTCGGTGCCGACGCCGCCCGAGAGCTGCGTTCCCGCCGTGGCGCGCCAGCGCGCGGCGCCGGTCGCCGGGTCGAGCCGCGCCACCGCGCCGTCGCGCCCGGCGGCGTAGAGGCTGTCGCCCTGCAGCGCCGGCGTGAAGACGAAGGCGCCGGCCGAGCCGAAGCTCGCCTGCCAGAGCGGGCGCGCGGACTGCCCGGCGGTCAGCGCCGGCAGCTCGGCGGGCTTGGGACCGGTCGGGCCACCCGAGAACCAGTTCAGCGGGTTGATGTTGTCGACGATGCTCGCGCAACCCGCGAGGGAGGTCAGCAGGCCGACGGCGACGAGCTTCCTCACCTCAGCCTCCGAGCGCGTCCAGGCGCATCTGCACGCCGTCGCGGAAGGTGCCGCTCTTGCTGCCGGCCTTCTCCAGCGCGAGCTTGTAGGCGGCCTTGGCCTCGGCGGCCTGGTTCTTCGCCGCGTGCAGGTCGCCCTTGAGCACCGCGTACTGCGCGGCGAAGGCCTCGGCGTGCTTCGCCTCGAGGAGCTTGAGCGCCTCGTCGTAGGCCTTTTCGTCCATCAGCAGGCCGGCGAGCCGCAGGCGCGCGACGTCGCGGAATTCCTCCGAGGGCGACTTGTCGAGCACCCACTGCAACTGCAGTTTCGCCGCCTTCAGGTCGCCACGGTCGAAGAGGAATTTGGCCGAGGCGAGCGCGCCCATCGAGGCGTACAGGGACCTCGAGTGATTCTCCACCAGCGAGCCGGCGGCGTCGCGCACCACCTTGGCGTCGCCCGCCGCCACGCCCTTGGCGAGCTGCTCGTACATCGCCCCCGCCTGGATCGCCTGCGTGCGCGTGTACCAGTCCCAGCCGCGCCAGCCCGCCACCGCGAGGGCAATGGCCGTGATGACCACCAGCACCATCGTGCCGTTGTCCTTCCACCATGCCTTCAGCGTGTCGATTTGTTCCTGCTCTTCCAGATCGTAGGCCATCAGTTTCCCTTGAGTATTGCGTTTGCCGCCGCCGGGTCGTCGAACGTTGCGCGCGCCGCGCGAAACTGCGCGCCCGCGCCGCGCAGCGGCTTGACCGTGACTTCCGCTGACCGGAGTTCGTCCTCGCCGACGATCAGCGCAAAGCGCGCGCCGCTCGCGTCGGCCTTCTTCATCTGCGACTTGAAGCTGCCGCCGCCCGCATGCTGCACCACCGCGTGCCCCTGCGCGCGCAGCCCCTCGGCGAGCAGCAGCGCGAACACGTCGGTGCCCTCGCCCTGGTTCACCACGTAGGCGGCCGGCTTCGCCAGCTCCGGCGCGCGCCCGCCGTCGCGCACCAGCGCGATCAGGCGCTCGACGCCCGCAGCGAACCCCACCCCCGGCGCGGGCTTGCCGCCGAGCTGCGCGAACAGGCCGTCGTAGCGCCCGCCGCCGCACACCGTGCCCTGCGCGCCGAGCCGGTCGGAGATCCACTCGTAGACCGTGAGGTTGTAGTAGTCGAGGCCGCGCACCAGCCGCGGGTTGATCGTGAAAGCGATGCCGGCCGCGCCCAGCAGGCGCTTGAAGCCGTCGAAGTGCGCGCGCGAGCCTTCGCCCAGGTAGTCCATCAGGCTGGGGGCGGTGGCGACCACTTCCTGCACCAGCGGATTCTTCGAATCGAGCACGCGCAGCGGGTTGCTGTGCAATCGGCGCCGGGCATCGTCGGCGAGCGTCGCCGCGTGCCGCTGCAGGTGCGCGACGAGGTCAGCGCGGTAGCGCGCGCGCTCGGCGGCCTCGCCGATGTTGTTCAGCTCCAGGCGGATACCCTCCAGCCCGAGATCCTTCCACAGCGCCGCGCACATGACGATCTGCTCGGCATCGACGTCGGGACCCGGAAAGCCCAGCGCCTCGGCGCCGAACTGGTGGAACTGCCGGTAGCGGCCCTTCTGCGGGCGCTCGTGGCGGTACATGGGCCCCGAGTACCACAGGCGCCGGGGCCCGTCGTAGACGAGGCTGTGCTCGATCGCCGCGCGCACCGTCGAGGCCGTGGCCTCGGGGCGCAGCGTGAGCTGCTCGCCGTTCAGCTCGTCGACGAAGGTGTACATCTCCTTCTCGACGATGTCGGTGACCTCGCCGATGGCGCGGCGAAACAGCCCCGTCTGCTCCAATAGCGGGGTGCGGATGTTGCGATACCCGTATCGCGCGAACCACGCCTGCACGCGCGCCTCGAACCAGAGCCAGAGCCCGGCCTCGTCGGGCAGCACGTCGTTCATGCCGCGCACGGCCTGGATGGTGTTGCTCATCGCTTCAGGCCGCCTTGATGGGGATGCTGCGCGCGCGCCGGCGCGACGCGCCGGGACCGTAGTTCCCGGCGACGTAGGTTTCGACGATCGCCTGGAACTCCTCGGCGATGCGCTCTCCCTTGAGCGTCACGGTCTTCTCGCCGTCGACGTACACCGGCGCCACCGGCAGCTCATTGGTGCCGGGCAGGCTGATGCCGATGTCGGCGTGCTTGGACTCGCCCGGGCCGTTGACCACGCAGCCCATCACGGCGACGCGCATGTCCTCGACGCCGGGGTAGCGCTTGCGCCAGAGCGGCATCTGCGTGCGCAGGAACGTCTGGATCCGTTCGGCGAGTTCCTGGAACAGCGTGCTGGTGGTGCGGCCGCAGCCCGGGCAGGCGCTGACCATGGGCGTGAACGCGCGCAGCCCCATGGTCTGCAGCAGCTCCTGCGCCACCACCACTTCGCGCGTGCGGTCGCCGCCCGGCTCGGGCGTTAGGGAGAT
>SXGU01081703.1_pt1 | contig 16297 bp, 11 predicted proteins | sample 3174531 | NCBI WGS metagenome assembly SXGU01 (sample SAMN11356863, study PRJNA531348) | freshwater metagenome | isolation source: freshwater sample F1-140 | place: China: Fuxian Lake, Yuxi | collected 2017-12-25 | reverse complement strand
ATGGTGCGATCGGTCACCACGCGATGATCTTCGTACAACTGATCGAGTAACTGATCCCGCGAATACACCCGTCCCGGTTGCTTGAGAAATGTACTGAGCAGGCGAAATTCCACCGGGGTCAAATCCAGAAGCTGCCCCTGACAGCGGATTTCCATGCGTCCGGCATCCACGGCCCACAGTTCATCGGCCTGCGCCTGAAAGTCGATCCGGCGAAAAAGCGCCTTGACCCGGGCCATCACCTCACGCGGACTATAGGGCTTGCAAATGTAGTCATCCGCCCCGAGTTCCAGTCCGAGCAACCGGTCGATTTCTTCCACCCGGGCGGTCACCATGATGACGGGAACCGTCGAAAACTGCCGCAACTCCCGACAAATATCCATGCCGGAACGTCCCGGCAACATCAAATCCAGCAGAATCAAATCCGGTGCCTGGGCCTTGACCCAGGGGATGACATCGAGACCATTGGCCAGACAATGAGACCGATAACCGGACTGTTGCAGATATTCAGCCAGCAGACTGGCCAGCTTGGCTTCATCCTCGACGATGAGGACGGTTCTTTGAATAGGGTCGTTCATGCTCGGCTCGTTCAAACCTGCGCTTGCATTAAAGTTCTTTATCCAGCCCCAATTCCACCCGTATCCACAAACCGCCATGCGGTGAAGGCTGGGCATGGATCTGCCCACCCAGTGCCTCGACGATGCTTTTACAGATGGCGAGCCCCAAACCTGAACCGCCGAGTTCGCGGCTGCGGGAACGATCCAGCCGGAACAGGCGTTCAAACAGTTTTTCATGCACCGCTTCCGGTACGCCGGGAGCGGTATCTTCAACATCGAACACAACCCGGCGGCCCATCAGGCTCACGCTCACCTGGCAAAAACCGCCGGGATCGGTGTAGCGACAACTGTTTTCCAGAATGTTCAGAAAAAGCTGGCGCAGACGGCTGGCGTCGGCCATCAGGCGGAAAGGGTCAGGCGTCGGGGCCAGACGCAGTTCGAGGCCGTGCGCGGCGAACCGGGGTTGCAGATCATGGAGGATGTCCTTGAGCAGGGGAATCGGCTCCACCGGCTCCATGCGATAGCTCAAGGCCCCCAGGTCGTGCAGGGACAACTGATGGAGATCATCGACCAGCGTACCGAGCCGCATGATTTCGGCTTGCAATGAACCCAGACGTTCCGGCGTCGGTGTTCTGACGCCATCCTGCAGGGCCTCGATTTCTCCCCGCAGTATGGCCAGCGGTGTTCTCAGCTCATGCGAGATGTCGGCGATCCATTGTCTTCTCGCGGCCTCATTGTCTTGCAGGGTTCTGGCCAGAAAATTGAAGTGGCGGGCCAGTTCGCCCAGTTCGTCCTGTCGGCGGGTCTCGATCCGGGTCTCGAACTGTCCTGCCGTGAGCTGTTTCGCACCGGCTGCGATGCGGCGTACCGGCAACAGGATTTGCCGCGCCAGAAAAAACGAAGCCAGCACGGACACACCGAATGCCAGGCCCAGAATGAGGAAATTGGCCAGTGCCTGTTGGCGGATGAACGCCATTTCGAGATCGTCTTGGATCAACAGGTCAGGCTCCAGACTGAGCCAGCCTATGGTTTGTCCCTCAGCCTCGATCGGGCGCAGGATTGCCTGATCGGTGGCGGGCACGGGATGAGCTGGCCCCATGATTTCGTTACGGTCGGCATCGAGCAAACGCAAATGCCCGCCGAACAGATGTTTATGCGGGGGCGGCGGATGATGGGGAGGATGAGTCGAGAAAGGCGGAGGCGGATGTCCGAAGGCTTCGCGATGCGGGTGCACCCGGCCTTGTCTGCCGTGTCGCATCGCTTCCTCGCCGACTTCAGGCGGCGGGAAACCGGGACGGGAGGGTTCCTGATCATCAGGGTGGATCAAGGCCCACCAGACTGCGGGATCGTCCCGCAGGAAATCCCAGCTATCGGCGTGGTTGTGATACGCCTGAGCCAGACGGAGAGCCTGTTTGTCGAGTTGCTGTGCCTGCACTTTGCGAAGGTATTCGGCAAAACCGGCGCGAAAACTCCATTGCACCGATCCCATCATGACACCCAAGGTCAGCAGCATACAGACGAACAGGGCCAGAAACAGCCGGGCAAACAGGTTCAGCTTCATGAGAGGATTGAACGGACTCGCTGGGGAAAAACGGGTTTCCGGCCATGTACAACCGGAAACCCGCAGCAAGCTTACAGGCGCGTACCGTGTCTGTCACCCATCAACCGGGGGGCGGTGGGCGGTATCAGGTATTCATCCTGGGATACCTGATTGTCGTCGTCCTCATCCATCATGCTGAACATTCTGACCGCATGAGGAAATACCGGCTCCAGCGCGGCATGTTCAGCCGCAGACAGTACGCCGTCCCTGTCGGTGTCAGCCAGTCCGAATACCTTGGTGTTCAAGGCTGTTTTACCGTCGCTGTCCGTGCCTGCAAATTCGGCCACACTCAGTGTGCCGGTTTTATCTGCGTCCAGTGTTTCGAATGCCTGGGTTTGCTGTTTCTCCTGCCCGGTCAGCAATTCCTGGAAGCTGGCATAACCATCGGCATTGCTATCGAGTGCGGTAAATTCAGCCGTGCGGACGGTCTTGATTTCGCTCCAGGTCACACGGCCATCACCGTTGGCATCGAGTGTCGAAGCCAATTCCGGCTGCCGGTGCGGCATCATCTGGTTTGATGCGGTGCCCTGGGTCGCGCCAGGGCCACGCTGGCCCTGCCCCTGACCGTGGCCGCCTTTGGCCAGAACGACGTTGGAAGATAATGCCAGTACGATAAGGCTCGCAGCGAAGTGTCGTGTCAACATGGTGGGTACTCCTGAAAATCATGGATGTAGAGGTAGTGAAGACAGGGGTTGTGTTTCCCTGTACGGCAACCATGATGCCCTTGAAACGTGTGGCAACTATGGAGCAAAAATGAAATCTTCAGGCATGGAAAGCGCAGCCGGACCATACGGCCTGCATCGATGCTGCAAGGCTGACCGGGGAGCGCGTGAAAATGTCAAAAAAATCCGGAAGATGCGAAAATGGAGGCACCAAACGGATTGCCGCATGTAGTCCCGGGTACGCCCGCTGAAAACCACTGACCACTGACCACTGAAATAAAATCATCATGTCCGAATCACCCCCACTCCAGCCCCCTTCCAGGGCCACACCCGATACCCATCAACGACAGGCTGAAAAGCTTCGGCGCATCCCCATCCCGGTTGTCCCGCTGGAACAACCCCTCAAAAAACCCGACTGGATAAGAACCCGATTGACCAGCGATCCTGAAGTCAACCGGGTAAAACGACTGTTGCGCGAACGAGGCTTACACTCCGTATGTGAGGAAGCCGCCTGCCCCAATCTACCGGAATGCTTTGGGGGAGGAACCGCCACCTTCATGATACTGGGCGACCGTTGTACACGCCGCTGTCCCTTTTGTGATGTCGCCCATGGCCGCCCTGCCCCGCCCGACCCGGATGAACCCCAACACCTGGCCTCAGCGATACAGGCGTTGGGCTTGAACTATGTCGTCATCACCTCGGTGGATCGGGATGACCTGCGGGATGGCGGAGCCGGACATTTCGTCGCCTGTCTGCAGGCCATACGCTCATTGAACCCCTCGACCCGTCTCGAAATCCTGGTACCGGATTTCCGTGGACGGCTGGATATGGCCCTGGATTGCCTGGGGCAGGCTCCCCCTGACATTTTCAACCACAACCTTGAAACGGTTCCCCGACTTTACCAGGCCGTCCGGCCCGGTGCCGATTACCGGCATTCATTGCAGCTACTGGCACGCTTCAAGGCCCGCTATCCCGACATCCCCACCAAATCGGGCCTGATGCTGGGATTGGGGGAAACCGATGAGGAAGTCATCGAAGTGCTTGAGGATTTGAGGCGGCATGGCTGTGACCGCTTGACCCTGGGTCAATACCTGCAACCCAGTCGTGACCACTTGCCGGTGCTGCGCTATGTGTCTCCCGAAGGATTCAATCGACTGGCCGACACCGCCCGTGACCTGGGTTTTTCCGCCATCGCCAGTGCGCCACTGGTGCGCTCGTCCTATCATGCCGAAGGACAAGACCGGAGTGCCCACTGAGTATCTGGCGGCATTGGGCAGCGACCAGGACGAACGGATTGCTGACGCAACCCGCCTTTTTCAGAAATCACGAGGCCCTCGCAACAATCCAGCACTCTTTTATTTTTTTGTACTGAATCTGCCCGGCAGATGACCTGCATGCATCAAACCCTGAAACCTCATTGACCGGTGAATGATCATGGAAATCAGCCACAACCCTGCCACAAAACGTATCCAGCCAGGCGTTACTCCGTTTACTGTTCCTCTCGCGAAGCCACTGAACGCTGACCTGCCTGACCATGCCCAACTGCCTGACTCCGATGGCAACTTTGTGAAAAACTTCCAGAAACATCCACAGAGCATCATCCTCACTACCTCACTGGAACCGGTACTGGCTCAACTTCATCCTGACGGCGATTACTGCATCGGTCAGGATAGCGGCCTGTACTGGCAACCGACGGAACCCACTGAATACAGAGTGGAAGCACCCGACTGGTTCTATGTGTCTGGAGTGCCACGGCTGCTGAATGGGATGTTAAGACGGTCTTACGTCATGTGGCAGGAAAAAATCCCGCCCTTGATCGCGATTGAACTGGTATCCGGTAGCGGAAAAGAAGAAAGAGACAGGACGCCCTATCGGCCGGGCACCGGAAAGAATGGAACGGGAGCGTCTCGCCAAAAAACAGGCGCAGGCCGTTGCCCTGGAAGAGCGACGGGCCAAAGAACAGGCCGAAACGGTGGCCTGGCAGGAACGGCAACAAAAGGACAAATTGGCCGCCTATCTGCGTTCCCTGGGTATCAATCCGGATGCGATAGGGTAAGAACGAACCGGCCAGGACACCGGAATCAATCAGGCCCACCGTCTGCAGCCCTATCGGGTTCGGTCGGCAGCGTGTGGGCCAAATGCAGTTCCCGCAGCATGGCCTGCTTCTTGGCCTGATGGGTGTGCATCCGCCGCAGAATGTCGTCCAGCACCCGCACCGCGCTAATCATGTGCGGCCCCTTGTTAAGCATGACGCACTCGGCCCGGTGACCCATCGCTGCGTCAGTAATCTCGGCTCGCGACGGCATTCCTTGCTTGGCCAGGGTTTCCAGAACCTGGGTGGCCCAGATCACCGGCACATGAGCCGCCTCACAAATCCAGAGGATTTCCTCCTGGACTTCAGCCAATCGCTCAAACCCACACTCTACCGCCAGATCGCCACGGGCGATCATCACCCCGCAGCACGGAGATCGCATGGCTGTCAGCAGCATGTCCGGCAGGTTTTCGAACCCGCGTTGCGTCTCGATTTTCAAAACCAGAGCCGGCTGCGGATTACCCGGCCGGGCCAGATATTGCTGGAGTGATGCCACATCCCGGGCACTGTTGGCAAAGGACAACTCAACGACGTCGGCCTGGCGGGCCACGAACGCAAGGTCCTCAAGGTCTTTCGCGGTCAGGGCGGGGAGGCTCAGTGGGCTGTCAGGCAGATTGATCCCTTTATCTGCGCGAAGCTTTACCCCCTGCAGGCGAGCCTGCGTGATCCTGACGAGCACCCGACCAACCTCGACTTTCTCCACCACACCGCCGATCTTGCCGTCATCGAACCAGATGGCCTCACCGGATCGGACATCCTCGAACACCTCGGGGATCGTGCAGCCGATCGTCGCGGGGATCAGGATTGCCCCTGCACTGTCTGTCGTTGCCGGATGACCGGGCCGGACATCCCGGGTCAGAATGAGCAGATCACCACAACGAAGGTGGATGGCATTTTCCGTCGGCGGCAAACAACCTACGGCGGCTTCACCCGCGTCTCCGTCAGCCTCCCCGCCTATGTGACGCAGCACGATTCCGGGGACGAAATATGCCGTCCGCGTTGTCTCGCCCCAGCATCCGTGATCGGTAACGTCAACAATTTTAAGGGTGCGGGAGGCATCATGGGCATCGGTAAACTTCAACTGCTCCCCTATTCGAAGGCGGGTAAGCCAGGCACCCGGCATCGGCAGACAGGCATCAGCCGACGCAGGAGGTAGACAGGGGGACTCTGCGGCAGTCAGCCACACCCGGGCCGGCACCATAACCCCCCCAAACACATCACGTTGCGGCCGCACCTTGACCACGGCAGGCCCAGGCTCCAGCGGTCCGGTACGCAGCTTCGGCCCGGCCAAATCCATCACCACCCGGCAGGTTCGCCCCAACGACCGCTCGGCCCGCCGCAGGTTTTCGATCATCCGGGTCCACGTCGGGGCATCATCATGGGCACAGTTGATGCGCATGCAATCCATGCCTTGCTCCAGCAGCTTATACACCAGGGTGTAATCGTCCCCTGCCTCGCTCGGCATGGTCACCATGATCCTCACCCCGCGACCGGGCCGGGCCGGGCCCAGCAAGGCATCGGTGTGTTCGCTCAACAGGCGTTTTCCCCCGGCGAAATCGATGACCTTTTCTGCTGTCGGTGGTCTACCGCCACGCCCGGCCAGGTAATGAAGTACGTCGAGAACCGCATCGACTGTGGCCAGAACGTGGGACTCTGCCCGCCCGAGCGAGGACAATCCCAGCGCGGCCAGACGGAGTTGCAGTGTGCGGAGGTCACGGCGGCGGAGAGCCAGATAGTGCAGCAGATTCCTGGCACTGTCCCGATAGTCGGCATGAACCTCGCCTGAGCGCCGCTGCATCAGGGCCGAATCAGCCACCATGTCCGCCCGGATGGCGGTGAGTTCTTCGAGAAGATCCTCTATATCGGGAAGTTGCTGGCCAATAGGTTTATATGGTTTTTTTTTGCTCATAACGTGTGCTTCATACGGTAGAGGAGAGTGGGTAGATGAACAATACCAGCCCATTCAGGCACACTCTATTTCTCATTTTTTTGTTTCAACCGCCACCTGATAGGGACTACTGCGGATCACCTTCCCGCTCATGAGCTGCCGCAGCCCGGTCAAACCACCCCGAACGGTCATCATGGGAATGGCCGGGAAACCGGATACCAACTGGATTCATCCCGATGCCATGGTAAACTGCCCCCCCTTGCAACACGCCACCCGAACCGGCCTGCAACCCGCTGCAGCGGGGGCTTTGGCCATCCTGCAGCCCAAAAATGAGTGTCTTCCGATGTAGAGGTTTGGCCACCTCGGGATCACCAGGCCACTGACCAAAATGACCTGGAAACGGGACGGTTATCCAAAACGTTCCCTGTATCCGCGCACGGTACTTCCAGCATCATCACCTCCACCGTAAACCCTCTACGATTGGACTGTCCGATAATCGAGTCCTGCAGCGGGTTCCCGCACACCGTCACAAACCGATAGAATGACCCCCTTTTTTCCGAAAACAACAGAATAGCCACCATGCGAACCAGCCAATTTCCGATCAACACATTGAAAGAAACGCCTTCTGACGCTGAAATCATCAGCCATCAATTGATGCTCAGGGCCGGATTGATCCGCAAGCTGGCGGCCGGCCTTTATACCTGGCTGCCGCTGGGACTTCGGGTGCTGCGCCGGGTGGAATCGATCGTTCGCGAAGAGATGGACAATGCTGGAGCACTGGAAGTCTCCATGCCGGTAGTGCAACCGGCCGAACTCTGGCAGGAATCCGGACGCTGGGAGAAGTTCGGCCCTGAACTCGCCCGGTTCAGGGACAGACACCAGCGTGATTTTTGCCTGGGTCCCACTCACGAGGAAATCATCACCGATCTGGCCCGCCACGAGATCAAGAGCTACCGCCAGCTTCCGGTCAATTATTACCAGATACAAACCAAATTCCGTGATGAAGTGCGCCCCCGCTTCGGGGTCATGCGGGCACGGGAATTCCTGATGAAGGATGCCTATTCCTTCCATCTCGATACGGCCTCACTGGAAGCCACCTATCAGCGCATGTATGCCGCCTACAGCACCATCTTTGAACGCCTGGGGCTTGAGTTCCGCGCCGTGCTGGCTGATACGGGGGCCATTGGTGGCAGTGTCTCGCATGAGTTTCATGTGCTGGCTTCCTCGGGCGAGGATGCCATTGCCTTTTCCGATCAGGGCAGTTATGCCGCCAATGTGGAAATGGCCGAAGCCCTGGCCCTGGATCAGCCCGCCGAGACACTGCTCGACAAAATGCAGGTGGCAACACCAGACCGACACAGCATTGAAGATGTCAGCCATTTCCTTGCAGTGGAACCTTGCCGTTGTCTGAAAACCCTGTTGGTACGGGGACAGGCAGGCGGGGTAGTGGCCCTGTTGCTGCGGGGCGATCACGAACTCAATCCGGTCAAAGTCTCCAAGCTCGACGCCATTGCCACACCGCTACAGTTTGCGTCCACCGAGGAGATCCAGGCCGTTGCCGGTTGCCTGCCGGGATCACTCGGCCCCATCGGACTGGATATCCCGCTCATCGTCGACCGTTCCGCTGCCCATCTGGTCAATTTCGTGTGCGGAGCCAATCGTGATGGATACCACTACCGGAATGTCAACTGGAACCGGGATATCAACCGGCCCGCCACTGTGGTGGACATCCGGCAGGTCGTCGACGGTGATCCCAGTCCCGATGGACAAGGGCAGTTGCGCATCGCCCGTGGCATCGAAGTGGGGCATATCTTTCAGTTGGGCACCCGCTACAGTGAGGCCATGCAGGCCACGGTGCTGAATGAGCAGGGTGAACACCAGACACTCATCATGGGCTGTTATGGCATCGGCGTGTCCCGAATCGTGGCCGCCGCCATCGAACAAAACCATGACGCACGCGGCATTATCTGGCCCGATGCCCTGGCCCCTTTCACCGTTGCCCTGGCCCCTGTCAACCTGCACACTTCCTCCCGGTTACAGGAAATGGCTGAGCATATCTACCAGCGACTGCGCGATGCCGGCCTGAATGTCCTCTTCGATGACCGCAAGATTCGACCCGGTGTCATGTTTGCCGACCTCGAGTTGATCGGTATTCCCCACCGCATCGTGCTCAGTGAACGTCTGCTGGACAATGGTCAGGCCGAATACAAGGGCCGCCTTGATACCGAAGCCGTCGTCATTCCACTGGAGGAGATCATTCCTTTCCTGAAATCCAGGCTTGAAGCCTGACATGCCACACCGATCGTTATTGTTACTGGCGGCACTTGATGCCCTGATCGCCGTCCTGGCCGGGGCGTTTGGTGCGCACGGACTCAAAACGGTATTCGATGACTACCAGATGGACATTTACCGCACCGCCGTCGAATATCAGATGTGGCATGCCCTGGGACTGGGTTTGATTGCCTTGCTGAACGGGTCAATGCCGGGGGCAAAAAACCTGGCACTGGCGGGCTGGATCATGCAGGCAGGCATTCTGCTGTTCTCGGGCAGCCTTTATGCCCTGGCCCTGACCCGGGTCAAACTCCTGGGTCTGATCACCCCGGTCGGTGGAACCGCATTCCTCGTTGCCTGGTCGCTCCTGATCCTCGAAATCTGGCGAATGAAAAAATCAGCCTGAACGCCAGCCTCGCGGGACTTGTTCGCCCGATGACATCCGGGTAGTCTTGCCGCTTTGCCTTGACCTGGTCTGACCTCATGAAAACGCCCCCTGTCAGTTTTATCGACACCCCGGAACAACTGGAGCGGTTCATCACCGCCGTTCAGGGGTCGGAATGGTTGGCCCTGGACACGGAATTTCTCCGCGAAAAGACCTATTTCCCGCAGTTTTGCCTGTTACAGATCGCGTCCGATCGACAGCAAGTGGCCTGCATAGACCCGCTGTCACTGCCGACCCTCGATCCCCTCAAGGCGTTACTATTCGATACCCGCATCCTCAAGGTTTTTCATGCCGGACGGCAGGATATGGAAATCTTTTACCACCTTTGGGGGGCCTTGCCCGGCCCGGTATTTGACACCCAGATGGCGGCCCCCCTGCTGGGCATGGCGGATCAGGTCGGTTATGCCGGATTGATCGCCGCATTGCTGGGGGTCTCCCTGAGCAAGAGCCACACCCGCACCGACTGGTCCTTGCGACCCTTGAGCGAATCCCAGATCCGCTACGCGGCCGATGATGTCATTTATCTGGCGGCCGCTTACCCCAAACTCAGGGACAAACTGCAAAAGCTCGGACGCCAGACCTGGTTACAACCGGAGTTCGATCTGCTGCTACAACCCGGCCTCTACCATAACCCGCCGGAACAGGCCTGGCAGCGGTTGTCAGGCGTCAATCAACTCAAGGGCAGTTCAGTAGAAATCATTCAAACCCTGGCGGCGTGGCGGGAGCAACGGGCCCGCGAAGAAAACATACCCCGCAACTGGATCGTCAAGGATGAAATTTTGCTCAATCTGGCCCGTTTGAAACCGACCTCGCTGGAGGGTATCCGCATAATACGCGGGGTGGACGAACGCTTGCTGAAACGACATGGCGAAACACTCATCCACCTGATCCAGCAACCACCCGCCGCCGTTCCGGTGACAGAACCGCTCCAGCGTACCTCGCGCAAGACCTCGACCCGGGAGGCTTTGCTCGACCTGTTATCCGCAGTCGTCAAACTGAATGCCGAACAGCACGCCATGAATCACACCCTGCTGGCCACCCGTAAGGATCTGGAACAGTTTCTCGATACCCCCGAGGACAGCAAGCTGATGGACGGCTGGCGTAAAGACATGATCGGCGAGGAATTGATGGCGGTACTACAGGGAGAAGTCGACTTGCGCATCACCGAAGGTCAGGTCATCAAGGTCGGCCGTTGTGGATGACAGCGGATTGATCGCGGCATTGCAGCATCCCGAAGCCTATTCCGTGCCGGTCGGGCCTGTCCGGGTGATTGAAACCCATATCTCCTGGATCATCCTGACCGGCACCCTGGCCTACAAGATCAAAAAACCGGTCAACTTTGGTTTTCTCGATTTTACCCGGCTCGAAGACCGTCATCATTTTTGTCAGGAAGAACTCCGGCTCAATCGCCGCCTGGCGGCTTCCCTTTATCTGGATTGTGTGCCCATTACCGGCAGTCCGTCCCACCCCCAAATGGCGGGCGAGGGGGAAGCGATCGAGTATGCGGTCAAGATGCGACAGTTCGACAACGAGCAACTGTTCGATACGCTGGCGGTGCGAAATCAATTAACCGTCCCCCTGCTGGAACGCCTGGCTACCCGCCTGGCCGACTTTCACCGGCAGTTGCCACCGGCAGCACCGGACAGCCGGTTCGGTGAGCCGGATTCGATCCGGGAAGCGGCCCTGCAAAATATCGACATACTGTTGAACGCCCGTCAGGAAACTGAGGATCGGCGGGTTTTGCCCGAACTGGCCCGCTGGACAGAACAGGCCTGCCAGGTACTCTCCCCCGTTTTTCAGGCGAGAAAACAACAGGGTTACATCCGGGAATGCCATGGGGATTTGCACCTCGGCAACCTGGTTTTGCTGGAAGGCGAGCCGTTACCCTTCGATGCCATCGAGTTCAACCCGGATTTCCGCTGGATCGACCTGATGAGCGAAGTGGCTTTTCCGGTCATGGATCTGGCGGTGCATGGACTTGCTAACCCGGCTGTTCAGACACTTAACCGTTATTTGAGCGTGACGGGCGATTATGACGGCCTTCAGGTGTTCACCTTTTACCGGATCTACCGGGCACTGGTTCGTGCCAAAGTCATTCAACTCGGCCGCAATCCCGCCACCGAAACAGCGGAACACCGTTCCCGGATACTGGCCCGCTACCGTGCTTATGTTCGCTACGCCCTGGATTTGACCCGATCGACTTCACCCCGCCTGTTTTTGACCCACGGATTTTCCGGTAGCGGTAAATCGACCCTGGCGGCATTACTGGCCGCTCACACCCGGGCCATCGTGTTACGTTCCGATATCGAACGTAAACGGTTACATGCCCGCTTGCCCTCTTCCGCCGGTTTATACGACCGTGCTTTCACGGCACTGACCTATCGACACCTGCTGGAGTTGACCCATCGCCTGTTGGGTTGGGGGTTTACGGTGGTGGTCGATGCCAGCTTTCTGGCCCGAACCGAACGCATGTACCAGCAACGGCAGGCCAGCGAACTGGGCGTGGCGTGGTTCATTTTCAGTTGCACCACTTCACCCGCACGGTTACGCCAACGGATACGGAAACGCGCACGGCAGGGGCTGGATCCTTCGGATGCCACCGTAGCCGTACTGGAAAATCAAAGGCGTTACTGTGATCCGCTGACGGACGAGGAAATGGCGCACCGGATTCTGATCGATACCAGTACCCCTGAATCGCTACAGTCCGGTCTCGAAAACGGGTTACGGTGTGGACAGTTGGACAGTAAGTCCGCAAACTAAGGATATGGTCCACAATAACTGACCGATATCTCTCATCGCCAGGGTTAATCGGCACTTTGTTCCGGGCCATAGCCTAACGTCGGTTTCCCGCCGGGAAACCATCCACAACAATAATCAAATAGCCATCATTGAGAGGAGACGCATGTTCAACTTCAAGCACATCTGCGCCATCAGCCTGTTACTGACGACGATGACGACCTGGACCGGATCGGTCCTGGCAGAAGAAACCCTGGATACCGGGGAGGCCCCGGCGATACAAACGGCAACGGAAGAGGAAGTCATCAGCACCGACACGCCCCCGGAAGATAACGATAAACCCGCAGGCGGAATCATCATACCGGATGTCAGCACACCGCCTGCCGTAGAACCGGTCAGGGTCAAGTCCATGCAGGACGATGCCGAACAGGCCCTCAGCCGTGGCGGTAGCCAGACAGACACTTCGGATCGAACCCTGGCCTTGCTGGTTCTGTTGGGACTGGGAGGCTTTGCCTTTTTTCTGAGCAGGAACAGAAATCAGGCTGCGGTATCGACCCCCCTCCCCGATACCGCCGCTGCAGCGGTTGAAGAGGAAGCAGATCACGAGGCGGAGTCGCTGGTGTCTGCGACCGAACCGACGACAGAATCAACTCCACCTGCAGAAGAAGAGGTCATGGTACACGCGCCGGCCATGGAGACGGTCGAAAGCGATCCGGTCGAGGCATCCGCAACCGATCCGGTCGAGGCAGAAACCGAAGAGCTCAATAGTGATGAACCAGTAACCGGAAATGTCGATGCCATCGATGAACCCCCTGTCGAACAGGGTGATGAGGTACAAGACCCGGATGAACCCCAAACCCCGGCGGAATCGGCACGGTCTCATCAACCGGCAAAAGGTAGACCGCAGAAACGTGGCAAGGGGCGTTAATCGCCTGTTTGTCGAATGAAGACGGGCGTGCGGGGACTTGCTTTGCCGGTGCGCCCGCTTGCTCATCCCATCGGCCGGGTAACCTGACCGTTACCCGGCATCATCTGGATCAAACATGAGTACGACTTATTTACCCCAACCGGGTGAAAGACCCCACAAAAATCTGTTCATTGCCGCACTGGGTGTAGTGTTTGGTGATATCGGAACCAGCCCGCTATACACCATTAAGGAATGCTTCGGTGGGGCTTATGGTGTCGCACCCGATCCGGACAATGTGCTGGGTATCCTCTCCCTGGTCTTCTGGTCGATCTGCATCAGCATCTCGTTCAAATATGTGGTGTTTGTCATGCGGGCCGATAACAAGGGGGAAGGCGGCATCATGGCCCTGATGTCGCTGATTGAAAAGAAAGCCGTACTCAAGCCGGGTCAGAAAGCCTTGTTATCCACCCTGGGCTTGGTCGGAGCCTCCCTGTTCTATGGCGATGGTTTCATTACGCCCGCCATTTCGGTGATGGGTGCGGTGGAAGGTCTGGAAATCCTGCAACCCGGTTTACACGAGTTCATCATTCCGGCATCACTGGCGATACTGCTGGCCTTGTTTCTGGTACAAAAGCAGGGTACCCGCCAGTTGGGGGGGGTCTTCGGCATCATCATGCTGGCCTGGTTTGCCAGTATCGGTTTGCTGGGTTTGAAGTCCATACTGGCCAACCCTGAAGTGCTTAAAGCCTTGAATCCCTTTTATGCCCTGCATTTTTTCAGCCTGCATCATTGGCAGGGAGTACTGGCCCTGGGCGGGGTGGTGCTGGCCATTACCGGGGGAGAAGCCCTTTATGCCGACATGGGACATGTCGGTCGCACCCCGATTCAAAGGGCCTGGTTTGTGATTGTAATGCCTTGCCTGTTACTCAATTATTTTGGTCAGGGTGCCTTGCTGAGCCATCACCCCGATGCCATAGCCAATCCGTTTTATCACCTGGTACCGACGGCTCTGTTGCCCGCCATGATCGTCCTGGCAACCCTGGCGACCGTCATTGCCTCGCAGGCCGTCATTTCAGGTGCCTTCTCGCTGACGGCCCAGGCCATACAACTGGGATTCTGCCCCCGCTTTGCCATTCACTACACGTCCGAGGAAGAACGCGGCCAGATCTATATCCCCTGGGTCAACTGGGCCTTGCTGGTGGGCATCGTCGGTTTGATCCTGGGTTTTCGCAGTTCTTCCAATCTGGCCACCGCTTATGGTCTGGCGGTGACCGGTACCATGACCATCACCACCATCCTCGCTTTTTTCGTCATTTACCGGATATGGCAATGGAATCCCCTGGTTTCCGGGATCATCGGGCTGGTTTTTTTATCGATCGATCTGGCCTTCCTGACCGCGAACGGGATGAAGCTGCTGGAAGGGGGCTGGTTGCCCATTGCCATCGGCGGCGTGGTATTCCTGTTGCTGACCACCTGGAAAGAAGGCCGGGAATTATTGCATCAGACCCTGAGTGAGGAATCCGTGCCCGTAGACGAGTTTCTGGCGGAACTCCGGGAAAAGGAAGAAATTAGAGTGCCGGGAACCGCCGTCTTCCTGACCAGCAGTCAGGACGGCATCCCTTATTCGCTGTTGCACAATTTCAAACACAACAAGGTGTTACACGAAACCGTGCTGTTGATGACCATTGAGACTGAATCGGTTCCCCGGGTATTGGCAGAAAAACGACGGGAAGTAAAAGCACTGGGAGAAGGTTTGTTCCGGATCATCCTGCATTATGGCTTCATGGAAAATCCGAATATCCCCCGGGTACTCAAAACATGCAGCCGGGAGTTTGAAGCAGAACTCAGTGAAACCACCTTTTTCATGAGTCGGGAAACCATCATCCCCCGGGGCAAAAGGGGAATGCCGCTATGGCGTAGCGGGCTTTTCGCCAGCATGGCCCGCAATACCGGCAGCGTCATCCACTTCCTGCGTATTCCTGCCGACCGGGTCATTGAAATCGGAATACAGGTTTATCTTTAAGTGAAACAGCCTCCATCGTAGCCCCGATGTAGCGAAGCGAAATCGAGGGTTTACGGTGGAGGCGATGACGATTATGGAAGTGCCGTGCGTGGATATCATGAGCAGGAAGCGATGGCTCAGCTTCTACCTTTTATCTGCGTGTATCTGCGCTATCTGCGGATTACACTTTACTCGGCCGGGTTCAAGGCGTTGTCTGCCTGTCCAGTTTTAGGCGGCAACGCCAGTATTGGCCACAGCCTGATCACCCACGGTCTGATGCCTGACCGGATAATTCGCCCAGCAAACGCTCCACGAATCCTGTCTTTTTCTCCAGACTATCCAGATTCGCATAAAACTTCAGACGTTCCTGACCATCCAGTTTGTAGGTTTGCGGTTGTGTCTGGATCAAGTGAATGATTCGCAGGGGATCAATGGGAGGATTCGGCTCAAACACCAGGCGTCCACCGGTGGCCGTGACTTCGAGCTTGCGAATGCCCAGTTGCTGGGCACTGAGTTTGAGTTGGGTCAGGGTAAACAGGGTTTTGACCGGCGACGGTAACAAGCCAAACCGGTCGATCATCTCGACCTGTAAATGACGAATGTCTGCTTCGCTGGCCGCATTGGCTATTCTCTTGTAAAGCACCAGGCGGCTGTGTACATCCGGCACGAAATCATCGGGAATCAGGGCCGGGCACTGCAAGTCGATCTCAGGGCCGGTTTCATGCGGAAAACGATCCCAGGCGAGGTCTTGTCCGGATCGTAGCGATTTCACCGCCGCTTCCAGCAACTCGGTATAAAGGCTTAGTCCGATTTCACTGATCTGCCCGCTTTGTTCATCGCCGAGTAACGCTCCGGCACCCCGGATTTCCAGGTCGTGCGATGACAACATGAACCCCCCGCCCAATTCTCCCGAGGCCTCGACCGCCTCCAGTCGCTTGATGGCATCACTGGTCATCAATGGCTTGGGCGGAACGATCAGATAGGCATAGGCCCGATGGTGAGAGCGTCCCACCCGCCCCCTGATCTGGTGTAGCTGGGCCAGGCCCAGTTTATCGGCCCGCTGGATGATGATGGTGTTGGCACTGGGCACATCGATACCGCTCTCGATGATGGTGGTACAGACCAGCACATTGAACCGCT
>SXGU01494884.1_pt1 | contig 16314 bp, 10 predicted proteins | sample 3174531 | NCBI WGS metagenome assembly SXGU01 (sample SAMN11356863, study PRJNA531348) | freshwater metagenome | isolation source: freshwater sample F1-140 | place: China: Fuxian Lake, Yuxi | collected 2017-12-25 | reverse complement strand
GCGCTGCTTGCTGCATGTTGTGGGTGACAATGACGATGGTATAGCGGTTGCGGAGCTCCTGGATGAGTTCCTCGACCTTGGCGGTGGCGACGGGATCGAGCGCGGAACAGGGTTCGTCCATCAAAATGACTTCGGGCTCGACGGCGATGGCCCGCGCGATGCAGAGGCGCTGTTGCTGGCCGCCGGTGATACCGAGACCGCTCTCGTTGAGGCGATCCTTCACCTCTTCCCAGAGCGCGGCACCGCGGAGCGATTTCTCCACAATCTCATCCAAGCGCGCCTTGTCGCGCAGGCCCTGCAGGCGCAGCCCGTAGGTGATGTTCTCGTAAATCGATTTGGGAAACGGATTGGATTTTTGGAAAACCATGCCGACCCGCTTGCGCAATTCGATCACGTCGACGTCGGGCTGGTAGATGTCGACCCCGTGAATCTTGATCGTGCCGGCGGCGACGCGCGTGCCCTCGATGAGATCGTTCATCCGGTTGAGGCACCGCAACAGGGTGGACTTGCCGCAGCCAGAAGGCCCGATCAACGCGGTGACCTTTTTTGCTGCAACCGGCAGGGTGATGCCATGCAAGGCCTGCGACGCGCCGTAGAAAAAGTCGAGCCGATCGATCTCGACCAACGCCGGGCCCGGGGCGTCCACAGGGACGCCGGTCAGCGGACGGATGGCGGGCGCGGGAGGGCGTGAGTCCATGCGTGAAGGGGGGCAATTACCATTTGTAGCGGTTGCGAAGTCGATTCCGGAGCAAAATCGAGAACGCGGCAATAAGTGCGACGATGAGCAGGAAGACGAAGGCCGTGCCATATTGCACGCGCTCCGTATAGTCATTCTGCGGGATCTTGGAACTGACGACGTAGATGTGGTACGGCAGCGCCATCACGCCTTGGAAAAAGAAATCGCCCACGTTGGTGACTTCCCATGGCAGCTTGTCGCGCACGACGTAGGCGGCGGTGAACATGATCGGCGCCGTTTCGCCGGCCACGCGGGCAATGCCCAGAATCGACGACGTCAAGATGCCCGGCAGCGCGTAGGGCAGGACGTTTTTCCGAATCGTCTGCCACTTCGTCGCGCCGAGGGCGAGCGAGCCCTCGCGAAATCCCTTCGGCACGGCCTTGAGCGACTCTTCGCTGGCGGTGATGACGACGGGCAGCACCATAAACGCGAGAGTGAACCAGCCCGCGAGCAGCGAGACGTTCCAGCCAAAGTAGATCACAAACATGCCGAAACCGAACAGCCCGAACACGATTGAGGGCACGCCGGCGAGATTGAGCACCGCCAGCCGCACCGCCCGGATGAACCAGCCGTCGCGCGCGTATTCGTTGAGGTAGATGGCCGCCGCCACGCCGAGCAACAACGCGATCGTCATTGAACCCGTCACCAGGAGCACGGTGCCGACGATGCAGGGAAAGATTCCTCCCGCGGAGTAAACGTAGCTCTCCGACTTGACGTTCGCCGCCGCGGGATGCCGTTCCTTGAAGGCCCGGAATTCACGGTCCCCCAGTTCGTATTTCCGTCCCTCGAATTCGAAAACGTAGAGCGACTCCGGCGCCTCGGTGAAGAACGCCGTGTTGACGAACGGCGCCTCGGACTTGAACACCGTGCTCGCGCCCTTGCCCACGATGCTGGCGAACACCGCCAGGCCGCAGAGCAACACGACGTAGGTGCAGCTGCGAAAGAGCCAGAACGTGACACGCTCCCAGCGGCGCGCCGCGTTGGGCTGGCTCTGAAAGACATGGGACGCGACGGCGGGGTTCATCCGATTGAAATCCGATACCGGCGCACGATCCCCTGCGCCAGATAGTTGATCGCGAGGGAGAGGAGGAACAACACCAGCCCGACCACAAACAACGCGCGATAGTGGATGCTGCCGCGCACCACCTCGCCCATCTCCTGTGCGATGATGCCCGTCATCGTGTGGACGGGTTGCGTGATCACCGCGAGGCCCACCGTGAAATCCGGAATCGCGATGCGGTTGCCGGCGCAGAGCAGGACAACCATCGTCTCGCCCACGACCCGCCCGAGACCGAGCAGGACGGCGGAGATGATGCCGGAGAGCGAAGCCGGCACCACGATCTTCACGATGGTTTGCAGGCGGGAGGCACCGAGGGCAAACGACGCCTCTTTAAACGCCCGCGGCACATTGTTGAGCGAGTCCTCCGCCAGCGTGAAAATCGTCGGCACCGCGAGGAGCGCCAGCAGACAGCCCGCTGTCAGGATGTTGAGCCGCTCGCTGAACGGAAAACCCGGCACCCACGAGAACCACGCGACCTGCGAAAGCGCCCGGAGGGCCTGGCCCAGGACCGCGATGCCAAAAAAGCCGAGCACCACCGACGGAATCGCGGAGATGAACTCGATGCACGGTTTGATGAACCGCTGCTCCCGCAGCGTGGCGATCTGGTTGACGTAGATCGCCGCGCCGACCCCGAGCGGCACCGCGAGGCACAGCGCCACCAGCGAAACCATCAGCGAACCGGCCAGCAGCGGCAGCACCCCGAACCAGTCCTGCCAGAAACTCGCGGTGAGCCACTGCCGGCCGAACACAAACGCCGTGAACGCCTGCGTCACCGGGACCGGCCGCGTGTGGTCCCAAGCTGCGAGGTTTTTCTCGACCGCGGGAAATCCGGCGACGTAGTCGCGCGTGAGCTGCTGGAACTTTTCCGCCCGGAGCTGCAACTCCGGATCCGGCATCGCCGGCAGGTGAACGACGAGTTCGCCGAGCGCGCGGGCGAACTCCTGGTTTGCCTGCCGGTAAGTCGGCAACGTCGCGCGCAACGGCTTCAGCTCCGCCGCGAAATCAACCGGCTCGATTTTGACTTTCGCCGCGTCCTCCGTCCTGCCTTCGGCGAGCAGCTGGCGCCGTTCCTCCTTCCGATCCTCCCCCACGATAAACTTCGTCTTGATCGCCGTCGCCTGCTCCGTGAGATCCGAAACGAGCGACCGGAGCGGATCGACGGCCGCGGAAAATTTTTCGGCAAACTCGTCGAACCCTCCGAGCGCCGCATTCGCGTCGGCCAGCGCGAGTTTCCGATCCTGGGTCAGCCGGGCGAACTGGCGCAGCCGCAGGTCGGAAAGATAGCGCGTGAGCGCCGTGTGGTCATCGGACTGGACCCGGAGATAGTCGACATACTCCAGTCCCGCCTCGCGGTAGACGCGGAGGTTTTTCCGGTTTTGCGCAAAGAAGCCGAAGCCCTCGCGAAAAAGAAACACCGTGATCAGGCCCAACACGACGACGGCGACGAGGGCATTGCCGCCGAAGAACGCCTTGATCGCATCGTCCACGGTGATGCCGAGCAGCCGCAGTCGGCGCTTCCTCACAGCGAAGACGGGTGGTGCGGCGGGGGCTGGACTCGGTTCAGACATGCGCGTGAAGAAGAAAACGAAGACCGGCCGACCACGCGTCAAGCCGGCCTCTGTTACGATCCGGTGACAGGCGGTTACCGAATCGGGATGAAGCCGACCTTTTCGGCGATTTTCTGGCCGGCGTCACTGAGCGTGAATTCGACGAACTTCGCCGCCTCGCCAGCCGGATCGCCATTGGTATAATAGAAGGTCGGGCGGGCATACGGGTATTTCTTGTTCTGAATCGTCTCCTTGGTCGGCAAGACGCCGTCAGCCGGCACCACCTTGATGCCCTCAACGTGGATGTAGGCGAGGCCCACGTAGCCGATGCCGTTGGGATTCTTCGCCACCTCCGCGGCGATCTGCTCGTTGCCCGCCATCTTCTGCGAGGACTTGGCGTAATCGCGCTTGTTCATCGCGAGGTCCTTCCAGTCGGAATACGTGCCCGAGGAAGTGTTGCGGGTGTAGATCGAAATCTTGCCCGGCGTGCCGCCGACCGCGGACCAGTCGGTGATGTCGCCCGTGAAGATCTGCTCAACCTGGCGTTTCGAGAGCTTGGCGATCGGGCTGTTGGCGTTCACGATGACGGCCATGCCGTCGTGGGCGACGATGAGGGGCTTGAGCGTGACGCCCTTGGCGGTGGCCGCCGACATCTCGGTGGGCTTGGCGCGGCGCGAGCTCATCCCAATTTGCGCGGTGCCGTCGATGATGGCGGCAATGCCCGTGGTGGAACCTTCGGCGGCGATCTCGAAGGAGACTCCGGCGCGCGTCGCCTTGTACTCCTCGGCGAGTTGCGGCACGAGCTTGGCGCCGAGCGTGTCGGAGCCCTTGATCACGAGTTTCTGCGCCGCGGCGACAGAGGCGGCGGAGAGCGCCGCGAAGATGAGAAGATATTTTGTCATGACGATGGGATGGGAGGAGTCGGGAATGCCTAACCGGAACGATATGCTCGGAGGTGGCGCCCGTTTTCCTCAACGGGCTGATCTGCGACCGTGCGATTCAAAACCCGATGAGGACATCGGGTTCCACCTTTCAGTGGTATCATGGTTGGAGATAAAATGGGTTCTCAGTGGATGCACCGGGCTCAGAACTGGATCTGCATCTGCGAACGCACGCCGAGGGCCTTGGCTTCGGCGGGGGCGCCGGTGACAGTTTCCTTCGTCTTGCCGAATTGCACGCCCAGCTGGAACTTGAGATCGTTGCCGCGCATGTACCAATTGAGACCAGCGTACCACTCGTCGTACTTGTTCATCGTGCCGCCGGACGGCGCCGAGCGGAAGACATCGCCGAGTTGGAGCCCGCGGCCATCGCTATCAATCTTCTGGTAACGGACAACCGCTTCGATGGTCTCAGTGAGGAGGAAGCTCGGCTGGATGAAAAAGCCCGCCGGCTTGGCATCGCGCGTCGCCGACACGCCGCCTTCGACATCCGCCATGAGGTACTCCGCCATCAGCCCAAAGCGGCCGGCCTGCAGGTCGAAATAAGCCGAATAGATGGTGAGGTCGAAGCCCCGGCCAAAATTAGTGGTGCCGGAGCCGCCCCGGTCGGGCATGAAGCCGGCTCCGACCCCCGCAATCCAAGTGCCGTTGTTGGCGAGCTTCCCGGCGAGACCGACGTTGCCCCAGAACGCGACGTGATTCGTCGTCGCGTCACCAGCGGATGAAGCTTCGGCAAAGGTCTCCCCGCGCTCGGGATCGGTGATGGCGGCGCTGTACACCAGATTGGTCGTGCTGTTGATCGCCTTCTTCCCGTCCAAGAATGCGCCGATGCGGTAGCTGGCGGCACCGAGCCGGCGGCCGTTGTTGCCTTCCACGAAATACCGCGTCACGCCCGAACGCTCGATCGATTTAAGATTCCCGCTGGACGCTCGCTCCTCATAGGCGACGTTTACTTTGCGCAGTCCGAAATTGAACGAGAGGTCCGGCGTCGGCTTCCACTCGATGATCGCGTCGTCGTAGTAACCCGACGCGAAATCATAGGTGAACGTCGCGCCCCAGTTCCCGCCCACACCGGCCTTCAGCGTCAGATACATCCGGCGCAGGAAGGCTTGATCGGTCGGGACTGGACGGACGGCGTTGTTCTTAATTTCCGTGCCGATGTTCGCATATTGCGTCTGCAGGCGCATGCCGACGCTGATGCGGTCCGTGGACTTGCCACCGCCGAACGCATGCGCCGGGACCGTGTTGCTGTCGCGAATCATGTCGGCCCGCACATCCTCAGCTTCCTGATTCGTTAGAATTCCCTTCTTGATCAGAACGTCGAGCAGCGCGCCGGCTTCTTGGGCCGGAAGTGTGGGAGTAAGAGCCAGCGTCACGGCAATCAACGCCGCAGCGAACTTCGATTGGGGATTGAACATGGTTGGGAGGTTGTTGATCGGTCTGAGAACGCCGACAGGATGGACGCCGATTGTTACAATCCCATGGCGGGTTCGTGACGAATCCGTCACGAATCCGAGGCGAAGTCCGAAGAAGTGTTCCACGATTCCCCGCATCGTCGCGGACCGGTCAGCCCGTCGCGGTCGGCGTGGTCACCACCGGCGAAACGTTGGCCGGTGCAATCGGCACCATCGCGGGGGTCGCCGGCAGCCCGGCGGCGACCATGAAATATTTCTGCGCGCGAAACGACTCTTCCCCGGGGGCGCGGGCCGGCGCGGCATACGTGCCGTCGGGCCGGAGTTCGCAGGCGTCCTCGTTGTCCCGCAGTTCGATCTTCAGAAGCTCTTCGATGATCCGCTGGCGCTGCCCGGGATCCTCGATCGGGAAGAGCACCTCGACGCGCCGGAAAAAGTTCCGGGGCATCCAGTCCGCGCTGCCGCAGTAGACCAGCGGCTGGCCGCCGTTCTCCACGCACAGGATTCGCGCGTGCTCGAGGAACCGCCCGACGATATTGCGCAGCCGGATGTTCTCACTCAGCCCCTTGACGCCCGGCACCAGGCAGCACGTCGCCCGAACGATCAGGTCGATTTTCACGCCGGCCTGCGAAGCGGCGTACAGATTCTCGATCGTTTCCGGGTCGACGAGCTTGTTCATCTTCGCGATGATCCGCGCGGGCTTGCCCGCCAGGGCGTTCGCCGTCTCGGTGGCGATCATCGCCTGAATCCGCGGATGCAGGTTGAATGGCGCCACCAGCAGGTGGTGAAACTCCGCCGTGCGGCCCAGCCCGGTGAGCGTGTTGAACAGTTCCGCCACCTCGGCCGCGAGATGCTCCCGGCACGTGAGCAGGCTGAGGTCGGTGTAGAGCCGCGCCGTCTTCGGGTTGTAGTTGCCCGTACCGAGATGCAGGTAGCGGCGGAGAACGTCGCCCTCGCGGCGCACCACGAGGCAGCACTTGCAGTGCGTCTTGTGTCCCACGAACCCGTAAACGACATGCACGCCGGCCTCCTCTAGTTCCCGCGCCCACTTGATGTTGTTCGCCTCGTCGAACCGGGCCATCAGCTCGACGAGCGCCGTCACCTGTTTCCCGGCCAGCGAGGCTTCGATCAGCGCGCGCACCACCGGCGAGTCGCCGCTGGTGCGATAAAACGTCTGCTTGATCGCCAGCACGTCGGGGTCCCGCGCGGCCTGGGCCACAAACTCGACCACCGGCGTGAACGATTCGTAGGGATGGTGCAGCAGGATGTCGCGTTCACGGATGCGCTCGAAGATCTTCTTTTGCCCGAGCGGGGCCGTGGGATCAACCGGGGCATAGGGCGGATACTTGAGGTCCGGCCGGTCGATCATCTCATACAGGCTCATCAACCGGACGAAATTCAAGGGACCCTGCAGCGCGATCGCATTTTCCGGCGCGATGGCCAGATGGCCGCAGAGGCTGGCGAGCAAACCGGCATCGACGCCCGCTTCGATTTCGAGCCGCACCGCGGCGCCGCGCCGGAGATTGCGCAACTCCTCCTCAATCTTCTTGAGCAGATTTTCCGACTCCTCCTCGTCGACGTAAAGATCGCTGTTGCGGGTGACCCGAAACGCATGGGCGTCCATCACGTGGTAGCCGGGGAAGAGCCGCTCGGCGCAAAACTTGATCATCTCGCTCAGGAACAGATGCCGCAGCGGACCGCCCTTCCGCGCCGGGAACTGCACGATGCGGGGCAGGCTGCGCGGCACCGGCAAAATGACCATCAACTTTTCCTGCGCCGGGGTCTCCGGGTGATCGAGCGACACGAGCACGTTCAGCGTCTTGTTCCACAACAGGGGAAAGGGATGCATCTGATCCACCGCCAGCGGGGTGAGCACCGGCAGCACCTGCTTTTCAAAATACCCTTCGACCCACGTGCGCTCATTCGCGTCGAGCTGCGTGGTCTGGCGGAATTCGATGCCGGTGGCGGCCAGCAGCGGAACGATTTCCTGATGCCAGCAGGCGGACTGATCGGCCACCAGTTCGTGGACCGACTTGTAGGTCCGGCGCAGGGTTTCGCGCGAGGTCAGCCCATCGAGCGTGAGCCCCACGCCCTCGGAATCGGCCTGTTGCATGAGGCCCGCGATGCGAATCTCGAAAAACTCATCGAGGTTCGAACTCACGATGGCGAGAAACTTGACGCGTTCCAACAGGGGATTGGCGGCGTTTCTGGCCTGGTCGAGGACGCGACGGTTGAAGGCGAGCCAGCTTTGTTCGCGATTGCCGAACACGAGTTTCTTCGAAGCCAGATCCCCGCCGGCGCGGGGCGAAGGACGCTGGGCAACCACCGGACTGCGTTTTTTGGATCGAGTGACAGGCATGAGCAGGGCCGACCTATTGCAGATTCGCGGGCGTCAGACGAGCCAGCACCACAAAAGTAACCCGATCGTCACCGTAAGCAGCCCAGGCTTGCACCCGCTCCCCGATCAGTTCCGCGAAGGCGCTTTCGTCGTCCGGCTGTTTCCACCCGCCGCCGTTTGCAGATCGCGGCGCTGCGGTTCCGTGACCCGCGTTTGGTCCCGCTCCCGTGGCCCACGGCTTCGTCGATCGAAACCACCTGGGCGGAATCGATTCGGCTTGTCCGACGGACGACGGGCCCTCTTCGCGGACGCCTTGCGAACTCTCGCGACGACGACTCCGGCGTTGCAGGAATCGCCGACGCCCGGTGCACTACGCGGACACCAGTTTCCTCGTCTCCGATTACGGGCAGGCTACTCCCCCACCGCAAACTTTAGGGCATATTGCGCCTGGTTGAAATCGGCGACGGTCGCCAGGTAATCGCGCCGGGAGCGGGCGAGTTCTTCCTCGGCCTGGAGGTCTTCGAGCACTCCGCTCACGCCGGTCTCGCGCCGCTGCCGCGACAGCCGAGCGGTTTGTTCTGCCGCTTCAAGTGCCTGGCGCGCGAGGTCCACTTGCGTCGTCAACGAACGCAACCGGGTATGCTGCTCGACGACCTGACGACGGATGAGATAGCTGAGTTTTTCCTGCTCCAGTTCCACCTGCCGTTCGCGGGCGGCGGTTTCGCGCTGGCGGGTCTTGTCAAACAGCCCGCCCGGGCCGACGCGCCAGCTCACGCCAAACGAGTAGTCGGAACTCAGATCAAAATCGTGCCCAATCGACGTCGAACCCGGGCCACCGCCCAATCCGCCGATGGCGACCTGTGCCCCCAGGGTCGGAATCAGCGGCCCCTGCGCGGAAGCGCGGCGCGTCGTGCGGGCCGCCGCGAGTCGGGCGGCCGCTTCGTCCAGCTCCGGACGGCGGGCGAGCGCGCGGGAAACCAGCGCGGCCAGATCATCACCCGCGGAGGTGACACTCATCGGGGCAAGATCGCTGTCCGCCGGCGCCAGGTCGACCGCCGGATCGAGGCGCAGCAACTCGGCGAGTCGGGCGGCGGCCACGCGCTGCTCGGTGCGCGCCCGCACGAGCGCGAGCTCGGCCCGCTCGCGGGCGGCGCGAACACGGGTGGCTTCGCCTTTGAACGTGAGCCCGGCATCGACCGTGGCGGCGATCTGCTCCGCGTGCCGGCTGGCGACCCGCACAGCTTCTTCCGCGGCAATCACCGCGGCACGTGCCCGGGTCAGATCGAAATATCCCGACGCCGCGCGATAGGTGATCTCACGCTGACGGCCCGCGAGCGCGGCCTCACTGCCGCGCACGACCTGCCGCGCGACGAGATTTTGGTAGTACGTCTCGCCGAGATCGATTTGGGCGTTGAGTGCGATCCCCGCCGACAACGACTGTTTGTCCGCGTCGAGGATGGGCCCGTTGACGGCCTGAATGTTTTCGTCGTGCCGGCGCACCACAATCGACGGGGTGATCCACGGGAAGTAGCGGGCGCGCGCCGCGTCGCTCGCGGCCCGGGCTTCGGAAACTTTTTCGCGGGCGATCGCCACGTCGAGATTGCTGGCACCCGCCAGCCGCAGCGTGGTGGGCAGGTCGACGGTGCCGGTCGCGGGATCGGCGGCGCGCACGAGGCACGCGACAATGAAGAAGAGCACACCCTGGAGGCGGGGTGCCCCCACCCCGCGGCTTGAAGAAGACGCTGCCGCTTTCTTGCGGGGTGAGGGCACCCCGCCTCCATTTTCAGAATTTGGCATGCCGTTCATTTCGCCTCCACCGGCGTGACCGCCTGACCCGTGACGAGTGCCACCTTGCCGGGAATGAGCACGCGGGCGTTCTCCGCCACGCCTTCAAGAATCTCGACGCTCGTTCCGTCGTTGAAACCGTATTTCACCGACACGCGGGTCGCCTTGCCGTCGGCCAACGTGAAGAGAAACCCCGCCGCCTTTTCCCGCACCAGCGCCGCCGCCGGCACGAGGAGCGCGCCCTTGTGCAGTTCCACGCCCACCTTGATGTTGGCGTACATGCCCGGTCGCAACGACCCGTCGGGGTTTGGTAAATCGATCTCCACGTGCAGCGAACGAGTTTTTTCGTCGAGCGCTCCGGTATGACGGCTGACGGTGCCCCTGAGTGTGCGCCCAGGCAATCCTTCCGACGTCAGGATGATCGGCTGGCCGACCTGCACGCGGGCGGCCTCAATCTCCGGTACGGCCACAACCGCGCGAATCACCGAGTAATCCGCGATCGCCACGATGGCCGCGGCCGCCGGGTTGCTGCTGGCCGTCGCCGCCGGGACAAAAGCGCCAATATCGACATACCGCATCGTGACCACTCCACCGAAGGGCGCGACGATGCGGCCGTAACGGAGCAGCGTTTCGTTCTGCGTGCGCGCGGCCTGGGCCAGCGCGAGCCGGGCGGCGGCGATGTCGGCCGCCTGCGGTGTGACAAGATCGGGTGCCTTCGCCTGTGCCGCCTTCACCCGATCCGCCTCCGCCTGGGCCAAGCTGACGTCCGCTTCGTGTTTGGCGCGTTCGGCGGCGAGTTCGGGCAACTCGATCTCGGCGAGCAATTGTCCGGCCGTCACCGTGTCGCCCTTGTCGACCGTGATCGCCTTCAGGTAGCCCGCGACCTTGGCGTGCAACGTCACCTGCTGGTTGGCGCGCAGCGTGCCAGGCAACGTAACAAAACGATGGATATCGCCGCGGCGGGGGCTGGTGACCGGGACCTCGGGGGCGGATTGCGCCCCGCGCGACAACGAGACAGACAAGAGAGCCGCGCTGAACGCGAGAAAACGGAGGGAAGACATGGCGGAAGGTGTCACAGGTTGAATCAGGAGGTACGGGGCTGGGTGTAGTGCGGGCTCGCCGGATCATCCGGATCGAGCGACGGGGACCGCACCTTGCGGCTGGTCAGAATGGCAAACATGCTGGGCAGCACGAAAAGGGTGGCAAGGGTGGCGAGCGCGAGGCCGCCCACGACCGCGCGGCCAAGCGGCGCCGTCTGATCGCCGCCTTCGCCCAGGCCCAGCGCGAGCGGCAGCATGCCGGCGATCATGGCACAACTGGTCATGAGAATCGGCCGCAGGCGGCTGCGCCCGCCCTCGATGGCGCTGGCAATCGGATCGGCGGTGGCCACCCTCGCCTTCTCGGCGAAGGTCACGAGCAGGATCGCATTCGCGACGGCCACGCCGACCGCCATGATCGCACCCATCCCGGATTGGATGTTCAACGTCGTGCCGGTGAGCCAGAGCGCAAGCACCACGCCAACCAACACGGCGGGCACGGTCGACATGACGGCGAACGCGAGTCGCACCGACTGGAAATTCGCCATCAGCATCAGGAAGATGACGACAACCGCGATGACGAGTCCCGAGCGAAAACCGCCGAGCAATTGTTCGAGCGGCACGATCTGGCCGCGGAGGTCCACCTTGGTGCGGGCCTCGGGCACCGGGCCGGCGTCGGCGATCGCCTGGCGGATCGCCTTGGTGGCAGTACCCAGATCAGAGCCGTGCAGATTGGCCGTGATACTGACGACGCGGGCGAGATTGTAGCGCTCGTAGGTGCCGACGGTGGTGCCCGGTGTGAAGGTGGCAAGGTTGCGCAGCAGCACCGGCTGGCCGGCGGTCGACGTCACCGGAATATTCTGGAGATCCTCCAGCGACGTTGTCTTCGATTCGGGAATCTGCACCTGGAGATTGAAACTGATGCCCGTGTTGGGATCCGCCCAGTAGTTGGCCACGGTGAACCGGCTCGAGGTCGTCGCGGCCACCAGCGAACGCGTGACGTCGCTCATCTGCACTCCGAGCTGACCGGCGCGCTCGCGATCGACGTTAACCGCCACGCTCGGGTAATCGAGGGTCTGCGCAATCTGCACGTCGCGTAAAAACGGGATCACGCGGAGTTTTTCGATGATCTTGTCCGCATACGCCTTGCTGACCGGCAGCGCCGATCCGCTGATGGCGATCTCGATCGGCGTGGGTGAGCCGAAACTCATGACGCGCGTCACGATATCCTGCGGCTCGAAGGAAATGCGCAGCTCGGGCAATTCCCGCGCAAAGGCGCCGCGCAGCTGTTCCCGAAAATCCTCGATCTTGATGCGGGTGCCCGGTTTGAGCTGCACCGCGAGCCAGCCCTCCTCGGGACCGCCGTTCCAGAGGTGCACGAGGTTGACCGGGAAACTCGAGTTGTGGACGCCAACCATGCCAATGGAGATGTCGATCTTGTCGGCGCCGCCCGCCTCGCGCTCGATAATCCGCAGGACCTTCCCCGACAACGCCTCGGTGATGGCCACCTGGGTGCCGCTCGGGGCCCGCAGACGCACGGCAAACTGCCCGTTGTCGGTCTTGGGAAAAATCTCGGTGCCGAGGCGTCCGCCAACCACCCAGACGACGCCACCACACACCGCGAAGTAAACAAGCGCGAGCGGCCAGCGAGCGGCGACGACAACGCGCATCAGGCTGCCGTAGGCGCGCTGCATGGCGGCGAAATACGATGCCTCCCGCACTTCGCCGGAGTGACCGCGCAGAAACCAGACTGAAAGGATTGGCACCAGCGTGCTCGAGAGCAGGTACGACGCGATCATCGCAAAACCGACGGCAAGCGCCATCGGCACAAACAGCGCCTTGGCCGCGCCGACCATGAAAAACGCCGGGATGAAGACGCACAGGATACACAACATCGCGAGCAACCGCGGGAGCGCAGTTTCGCGCGTGCCCTCGAGTGCCGCGCGCGAAAGCGAGGCACCGCGCGCGATATGCGCGTGGATGTTCTCTACCGCCACGGTCGCTTCATCGACCAAAATGCCGACGGCCAGCGCCAGGCCACCCAAGGTCATGAGGTGAATCGACTGCCCACTGATCCACAGCGCAAACACCGCGGCCAGCAGCGAAAGCGGGATATTGATCACGACGATGAATGCGCTCCGCCAGTCGCGCAGGAACAGCAGCACCATCAAGCCCGTGAGAATGGCGCCGAAGCCGCCTTCCTTGAGGAGGTCGTTGATCGAACGGTTGACGACCGGGGACTGGTCGAAGACGTAGCTCACCTTGATGTCGTCGGGCAGAATCTTCTGGAACTCGGGAATGTTCTTCCTGACCAGATCGACGACCTCGAGCGTGGAGGCATCGCTGCGCTTCGTGACGGGCAGGTAGACGGTGCGCCGGCCGTTCGCGAGCGCGTAGGAGGTGGTGACGTCCGCGCCGTCCTCGATCGTCGCGACATCGCGCACGTACACCGCGCCCTGGTCGGTCTTGCGCAGCAGCACGGCTTCGAGGTCCTTGGGGTTCGTCACGATCGCGTTCATCGCGATGATCGGATATTTGTCCCCGAGGTTCATGTTGCCCGAGGGGCTGACGGTGTTCGCCTCGGCGAGCGCCTTCACGATTTCGTCGGGCGAGAGGCCGTAAGCGCGCATGCGCTCCGGGTTCACGTTGACGATGATGCCGCGCGAGCTGCCGCCGAAGGGGGGAGGCGCGGACACGCCGGGCAGTGTCGCGAACGCGGGCCGCACGCGGTTCAACGCCTGATCCTGCATTTCGCCAAGCGTGCGGTTGGGGTTGTCGGAAGAAAAAACAAGATAGCCCACGGCCACGCTGCCGGCGTCGAACCGCGTTACGAACGGCGCGACGGTGCCGGGGGGCATGAAGGCGCGGGAGCGGTTCACCATGCCGATGGTCTCCGACATCGCCTGCGACATGTCGGTGCCCGGGTGGAACTGGAGCTTCATGATCGAAGCGCCCTGGATCGACTTCGACTCCACGTGCTCAATGCCGGTGATGTAGAGGAAGTGGTACTCGTAGCGGTAGGTCAGGTACCCCTCCATCTGGGCGGGATCCATGCCGCCGTACGGCTGCGCCACGTAGATCGTCGGGATGCCGAGCGGCGGGAAGATGTCGCGCGACATCCGCTGGATTGCGAGCAGGGCCGCGAGCGTGACCGCCAGCACGAGTACGATGACCGTCAGGGGACGGCGCAGGGCGATTTGCAGAAAATTCATGCCTAGTTTGCCAAAGTGGGGACCGTCCGGAGACGAAGCGAGGTCGGATTCGTTACGCGTTTCCTTGCGATGACAAGGATTTCTGCGTCCATTCCCCACAATTCCCACCGAGGGGGTGGAGCCACGCTATTACGACAGCCGTAAACTACCCACGATAACGATGACGGATGACGCCCTCGAAAGTGAAATTCTGCGCCGCCGGTGAACAGTGCGCATCCTCCAGCACGCGCCGGAGGGGTCGATCGTCGGACCCTGGATGCTGGAGGAGCCCCGCGAGGTCCACCAACGAAGCGAAGCTCTCCGAAACACGTGCTTCTGATCGGAGGGCGATGTCCGGGACCCTGAGCCTGTCGAATGGGCTTTGTCGGCGCCGCCATCGCGTGGTGGCACGGCACGACATTCCGATCCGTTCATCGCTGGCAGCACTTCAGCCTCGTCAACGCTCTCGTCACCGCCAAAGCCACTCCGGCGTGCCCGGCTGCATCGACCCGACTCAGGCTGCCGCGTTGACACGGCTGCCGTGGGCCGAGCACCCTCCGCGCGTGAACTCGCCCAAGCTTACCCTCGCCTTGGTGGCCGGCTTGTTCGTGCTCGTCGTCGCGGGTTTTGTGCTGCAGTGGCAGACGAACGCCGCCCTGTGGCAGTCCATTGCGAGCCAGAACGGCTCGGTCAACCCCAGTCCGACCGCCACCGTGGCGAATGGAGAGGCGCGCGGCGCCAGCGCGACGGACGGCACCCGCTCACCGGACAAGGTGGAGCTGGCGCGCCTGCGCGAGGAGGTGAACGACCTCCGGGCCCGGACGGCCGCCCTCGCCCGGCTGTCCGTGCGCGCCGCCGAGTCGTCATCGCCGGCGCTCAACCTGCTCCCCTCCGGTGCCTGGAAAAATGCCGGCCGCGCCACGCCATCCGCCGCCGCCGAGACGATGATGTGGGCGACCGACAGCGGCAATGTCGACGCGCTGGCCGCCGCCATCACTCTGGATCAGGCGGCGCGGGAGAAGGCGGAAGCGATTCTCGCGCGCATGTCCGATGCGGTGCGAGCCATGTACGACACTCCGGAAAAACTCGTCGCCCTCCTGCTCGCGCGGGAAACCGACATCCGCGCGATGCAGGTGCTGGGCGAGAGCAGCGCGGGTGACGAGGCCTTGGTGAACATGCGGCTGATGAAGGACGACGGGAAGACCAAGGAGGAGGGCATGCAGTTCCGCCGCACTCCCGACGGCTGGAGGGCCAACATCACCGGCAAGGCGGTGGACAAGATGGGCAAGAAACTATCCGAGCCATCGAAGAAGGACGCGGGCAAGAAGTAGCAGGGAGACCAACCCGGGAGGCGCTTGGCGCAGGGAGCGTCCGACGGAACTCAAAACCAGCAGGTGAAACGCGGAGCGCGCGAAGGCCCCGGAGCAGGAAAGGAAAAAACGCCGCTCCTTTTCGCCTGCCCATTGTAACGCGCTGCCGATTCAGCACGTCCGTGTTGAAGCCATTCTCCCTCGACGGAATGGAAACCAAAAGGTGGGCCGTGCGCGCCGCGCGCGGCTTTCGTTGCGCAAGTCGAACCGGCCGCGCGCGGAGCGCACGGCCCACCTTCGGACTGAATTGTTGGCTGAGTTTCTTCCCGCGCCCGCCGGTCACGCGTAACGCCAGCCCGCGATGATCACGGCGAAGCACAACGCGAGCAGCACCAGCGGCAAGGCGCCGCGATTCGCTCCCGCCTCGCCACGCCGGGCCAACCGGTATTCGCGCATCGCGACGAAGAACGCCACCACGACCAGCCCCAAGCCAATCCACGTGACCGTCGGTAGGCTGAGCAGTGACGCCGGCGCCGGCATCGTCTTTTGCGAGATTGCGCGCGCCGTCTCGGTCCCGGACGGATCACGCAGCGCTCCCGGGAGAAAAGGTAGCCACGACACCAGCTTCGCCAGCCCCTTGCTCATGTGCCCCGCCGACACCACCACGGCGACGGGCAGGGCGAGTTTCCGCCACAGATGTGACCACGGCGCCTTGTCTCCCGCGAGGCGCAGCACGAACGCGAGCGCCAGCCACACGACCGCTGGGACAATCCCGAGCGTCCAAATCCCCTCAATCCAGCCGCCGCCGCCAGACCAGGCAAGCCCTGCGCTTGCCCCTAAAAAAATGACGGGACTTTTCTTCGGCGTTCTGCTACACAGCGGGGAAGATGCCAGCGGCCCCGCCGATCAAACAAACGCTTGAACTGCCCGAGAACGCGATCCTCGTGCGACAACTGCGCG
>SXGU01351198.1_pt1 | contig 16321 bp, 13 predicted proteins | sample 3174531 | NCBI WGS metagenome assembly SXGU01 (sample SAMN11356863, study PRJNA531348) | freshwater metagenome | isolation source: freshwater sample F1-140 | place: China: Fuxian Lake, Yuxi | collected 2017-12-25 | reverse complement strand
CCCAAGCCCCAGGCACCCAGCGTCGGTGATTCCCAGTTATCCTCGACAAAACGGATGTCATGTTCCAGCAAATCAAACCCCAGGGCTGTCAACGAGCCCAAGTACAATTCCTGGATATTGTCCGGCGATGGTTTCAGCATGACCTGGTATTGGTAATAATGCTGCAAGCGATTGGGATTTTCGCCAAAACGCCCGTCGGTAGGACGGCGCGACGGCTGCACATAAGCGGCATTCCAGGGCTCAGGTCCGATAGCCCGCAAGAAAGTGGCGGGATGGAAAGTCCCGGCTCCGACTTCCTGGTCCAAGGGTTGTAATAAGATACAACCCTGATTCGACCAATAGTCCTGTAAGGCCAGGATAAGTCCCTGAAAAGTTGATAAATCGTGGTTTATACTCGACACGGCGGCTGACTGGTTTGACATAATGGGTTGAGATAAAAAGTCGGTGATTATAACTTAAAAATGTGTTTCCGGCAGGTTTGACAGAAGCGGGTTCCTTGCCGATGAATGCCGACGATTGACGTCGCCGGCATTCGTTTAAGTTTTTGGATTTGTTAACGGATAACTCTGCCGGGGTTGTCTTTGCTCGTTGGATTGGTCATGCCTGCGGGGAGCTCCGGTTTATTATGCTCAGTTTCCGGCTCTTCTTCTTTTTCGATGGCTTGCAGCGATAAGCCGCCGGACTGGTTGCTTTTTGATGCCTCAGTGGACGCATCAGGCGATTTTGACCCCAGACCTTCGCTCAAACTAATCTTTAATTTCAGGTTGTTGGGTGAATCGGAATTGTGTAGTGCGTCTTCCAGGGAAATAATGCCGTCTTTGTAAAGCCGCATCAGGTGGCTGTCAAATGTCTGCATGCCGACATTCTCTGATTTTTCCATGGCTTCCTTGATGGCATGGACTTCACCTTTCAGGATCAAGTCGCGTACCAGTTGTGTGCTTAGCAGGATTTCAATAGCTGCCGTGCGTTTGCCGTCCAGCGTGGGCACCAGCCGTTGCGAGACGAAGGCTTTCAGGTTAAGCGATAAATCCAGCAACAATTGGTTATGGCGCTCTTCGGGAAAGAAGTTCAGGATTCGGTCCAGGGCTTGGTTGGAGTTATTGGCGTGCAGTGTGGACAGGCATAAATGCCCGGTTTCCGCGAAAGCCAAGGCGTGTTCCATCGTTTCACGGGAACGAATTTCGCCAATCAGGATGACATCGGGCGCCTGACGCAGTGTGTTTTTAAGCGCATCTTCATAGCTCAAGGTGTCCACGCCGACCTCGCGCTGGTTGACCAGCGATTTTTTGTGCGGGTGGATATATTCGACCGGGTCTTCAATAGTGATGATATGACCGGAGGCATTGGAGTTGCGATAATCGATCAATGCGGCGAGTGAGGTCGATTTGCCGGAGCCGGTGCCGCCGACAAACAGAATCAGGCCGCGTTTCTCCATAATGGTTTTTTTCAGGATGTCCGGCAAGCCGAGCGCATCCGCATTGGGTATTTCAACTTTAATATTGCGGATGACCAGCGCAAAACAGTTTCGCTGCTTGAAAATATTGATTCGGAAGCGGCCTATGCCCGGTTCCGAAATAGCCAGGTTCAATTCAGGCACGCTTTCAAAAGCCAGTCTCTGGTCATTGTCCATCAAGCTGTAGGCGATTTCTTTCAGTCGTTCATTTGTTAGTTTGATGTTTTCCAGAGGCTTTAAGACCCCTTGGAATTTGGCGGCCGGCGGCGCATCCGCTGTTAAATAAAGATCAGAGCCGTCTTTAAGGACGAGGATTTTTAAGTAGTCTTTGAATTCCATAGTAAGTCCGCCTTCAGCAGTGAATGAAAGGATTGAGTGTTTTGAGGCCGGGTCAGCAAATAAATGCGTATAATAGCGCGCATTTTAGAACTATTTGAGTGTTATGAGTAAGCAACGAAAAGCAGTGGCGTTAATTTCAGGCGGTTTGGATTCAATGCTGGCTGCAAAGACTGTCATGGAGCAGGGTATTCATGTCGAAGGCATTAACTTTTTTACCGGTTTTTGCGTGGAAGGTCATACTCACGCCATTCGGGAAAAAGACAAGGCCAAGCCTAAACGCAATAATTCGTTATGGGTCGCCGAACAGTTAGGGATAAAGCTGCATATTGTCGATGTGATCGAAGAATATAAAAATGTGCTGATTAATCCCAAACACGGTTACGGTCAGCACATGAACCCTTGCCTGGATTGCAAGATATTTATGGTGAACAAGGCCAAGCAATGGATAGCGGAAAATGATTTTGATTTTATTATCACCGGTGAAGTGATCGGCCAAAGGCCGATGTCACAACGTAAGGCGACGATGCCGATTGTCGCCAAAGAGTCGGGCGCCGATGATTTGTTGCTGCGGCCTCTGTGCGCGAAGAACCTGCCTGCAACGCTGCCGGAGAGGGAAGGTTGGGTCGACAGGGAAAAGTTGCATGACATTACCGGGCGTTCACGTAAGCCGCAGATGGCGATGGCCGAACAGTTCGGCATAGATGAATATTCCCAGCCGGCGGGCGGCTGCTGTTTCCTGACCGATAAAAATTATTCGGCAAAACTGGTTGATTTATGGAAGGCGCGTGATAATAAAAATTACGAACTGGATGATGTGATGCTGTTGAAAGTAGGCCGACACATCAGGCCGCAGCCCAATTTTAAATTGATCGTCGCGCGCGAAGAGGGCGAAGGGCGGTTCTTGCAGGGCTATAAAAAAGACTATATCAGCATGGCTTGCGTAAGTCACAGCGGTCCCTTGGTATTGATTGACGGCTCGCCTTCCGCTGAAGATTTATATCTGGCGGCGAGCATCACAGCAAGATTCGGCCAGGGGCGCGATGCGGAACAGGTCGATATCAGTATTCTGAGCAAGGACGGTTCGGAAAGGACGATTCAAGTTGCCCCGATGAAAACAGAAGCGATGCCCAAGGAATGGTATATATGATTAAAGAAACACTCAATGCGCGCCGTTTGCTCTGCCCTCTGCCCGTTATTCGTACGCAGGATAAGGTCAAACAACTGCAAGCCGGTGATCGGCTGGAAGTTATCTGCACCGATCCGGGCGTGATGCAGGACATTCCGGCCTGGTGTCGCATCAACGGCCATAAGGTGCTGGAAACGATTAGCGGCGATCATGAATATATTATTATCCTCGAAGTAGGTGCGTAATGGATGCCGTAATGGATTCCAAAATCTCGGTTAAGCAACTGAAAGCCAGGGCCAGCTATGTCGGCGCAGCCATAAATGTATTACAGACGCTGCTCAAGATCGGTTTCGGTATTCTGGCTCAATCGGCGGCGTTAATCGCCGACGGTATTCATTCCTTGTCGGACCTGCTCAGCGATCTCTTGGTGATTATCGCCGTGCGCCTGGGCAGTCGCGAGGCGGATCGCGACCATCCTTACGGTCATCGCCGTTTTGAAACGATTGCAACGGGTATCCTGGGCGTCAGTCTGGTCGCTATCGGCGGCGCTATTTCCTGGTCGGTGATGAATAGAATGGCGCATCCCGAACATTTGCCGGTGCCGAATGCGATGGGCTTGGGCATTGCCGCCATTTCCATCCTGGTTAATGAATGGCTTTATCATTACACCAAGCGCATTGCGAGACAAACCCGTTCCAAACTGTTGATGGCGAATGCCTGGCATCAGCGTAGCGATGCCATTTCATCGATCGTGGTTTTATTCGGTATCGGTGCGGTAATGCTGGGTTACCCGATGGCCGACGCCATCGCCGCGATAGTGGTTGCGTTGATGGTGGCGAAGATCGGCTTGAACCTGCTGATAGAAAGTATCCGGGAATTGGTGGACACTTCATTGCCGCCTGTACTGGTTGCCGAAATTCGGGCGGCGATCATGGCTATCGATGGTGTGGAAGGCATTCATTTACTGCGCACCCGACACATGGGCGAAGACGCGTTTATTGATGCGCACATTGTCGTTGATCCGCGCATTACGGTTTCTGAAGGCCATATCATAGGCGATACAGTCAGGACTGAATTGATCAACCGGTTTGATGATGTAATGGATGTGCTGGTGCATGTCGATCCTGAAGACGATGAAGGCCGTGAGGATCATTCGACGCCGCTTTCGCGGGCCGATGTGCAGGCCTTGCTGAATGCTTATCTGGCTGAAAGCAAAGTTGCCATGGAAGATTTCCGTATTCATTATCTGGATGGACAGATAGAGGTGGAAGTTATTTTCCCGTTTGCCGTCAGTACACAGCCGCAAGCATTGGCCACACTGAAAAAACAATGCACGCTGATGAAAACAGCGAATAAAAAAATCGATAACGTATTACTATTTTTTAAACTCAACGAGGAGTAAATATGGCAGTTGGACAGTGCGACTTCCCTGCAATGCCTGATATCACAGGGATAAGGCTGGGTACGGCGTGTGCGGGCATTAAACAGACGGTAAAAGATGATATTTTAGTCATCGCGATGGCGGAGCATGCAACATGCGCCGCCGTTTTCACCCAAAATGCCTTTTGCGCCGCCCCCGTGCATGTAGCGAAGGCGAACCTGCCGCATGCGCCGCGCTGGTTGCTGGTTAATTCCGGCAATGCCAATGCCGGAACCGGTGAGCAAGGCATGCAGGATGCGTTGTTGTCCTGCGCCGAGCTGGCTGCTGTAGTCGGGGCTGACGCCAATCAGGTATTGCCTTTTTCTACCGGCGTGATCGGCATGCCTTTGCCCATTAAAAAAATAACAACAGCTTTACCCGATGCGGTAAAAAATCTTTCGGAAGCAAACTGGGATAAAGCCGCCCGCGCAATCATGACTACCGACACCTTTCCCAAAGGCGTTACCAAAGTCATCACGATTGCCGGGCAACGCATCACCATTAACGGCATCGCCAAAGGCGCGGGCATGATACAGCCGAATATGGCGACCTTGCTGAGCTTTATCGCCACCGACGCGAAAATCAGTCAATCGTTGCTGCAAAACTGCTTGGCCCAGGCCGTTGAACAGTCGTTTAATCGCATTACCGTCGACGGCGATACTTCCACCAACGATGCCTGTGTCTTGATGGCCAGCGACTGTTCCGCGGCGCCGGAAATTACCGAAGACAGCGAGCATTACCCGGTATTTGCCGATGCCGTCATGACGGTTTGCAAACAACTGGCCGAAACCATTATCCGGGACGGCGAAGGCGCGACCAAGTTAATGCGCATCGTCGTTAAAGAAGCGCTGACTGACGAGGAAGCGGTTCGCGTTGCCAAAACCATCGCTCATTCGCCGCTGGTGAAAACCGCTTTTTTTGCCAGCGACCCTAACTGGGGACGCATATTGGCCGCCGTCGGTCGTTCCGGTGTCGAAAACATGGTGCTGGAAGACGTAAGGATATACCTCGATGATGTGTGTATCGTCAGGAACGGCGGACGTGATCTCGATTACACCGAAGAAGCCGGGCAACAGGTCATGAACAACGAAGAAATTTCCGTGACGGTTATCCTGGGCCGTGGCAATGCAAGCCAGGAGGTTTTAACCTGTGATTTCTCTTATGACTATGTGAAAATTAACGCGGAATACCGAACTTAAAGCAGGTTCAAGGATCAAGGATCAAAACCGCTGTTTTGATCCTTTTACTTTTCACCTTGAACCATAAACTCTATGAAAGTGTTGCAAGTTGCCGTTGGCGTTGTAAAAAACGCGCAAGATCAAGTATTAATATCGCTGCGACCACCGCGTTTACATCAAGGCGGATTATGGGAGTTTCCGGGCGGCAAGCTCGAACGAGGCGAAAGCATTGAGCAGGCATTAGTGCGGGAACTCAAGGAAGAGCTTGATATTAGCGTTATATCAGCAACACCGCTGATTACCGTTAAACATCAATACCCTGAAATTGCCGTGCAACTGCATGTGTTTTTGGTTGAGCAATTTTCAGGTGAAGCCCGAAGCTGTGAAGGCCAACCCTTCAAATGGGTGAGTTCCGCAGAACTGAACCGTTATTCATTTCCCGCCGCCAACCGGCCCATTATTACCGCTGCGCAATTGCCGCCTTTTTACGCCATTCTTGATGATGCCGATGAATCGCAGTTATTGGTGAACCTGGAAAAAATATTGGCCGGAGGTGTCAAACTGATACAGGCGCGCTTAAAAAACCTGCCGCTCGAAACGGTTAAAGCGTTTGTTGAGGAGGCTTATCCCTTGTGCAAACAACAAGGCGCGTGGTTGCTGATGAATTCCGATGTTGCCTGTGGCGAGCTGGTTGATTCGGTTGACGGAGTCCATTTGACCGGTCGGCATTTGATGGCGGCAAGCAAACGGCCCAAAGCCAAACAGTGGGTTGCCGCTTCATGTCATAATCTTCGGGAATTACAGCATGCACAAACAATCGGTGTCGACTTCGCGGTATTAGCGCCCGTGTTGGCAACCCAGACGCACCCGGATACACAGCCGCTGGGATGGGCGCAATTCACCAAACTGGTTGCTCAAGTCAATTTGCCTGTTTATGCGCTGGGCGGTCTTTCCGTGTCGGGTCTGAATGTGGCGCGGCAAGCCGGGGGGCAGGGTGTTTCGGCAATCAGGGCTTTTTTGGAATAGACGGCAGGTTTACCGGAGGATCAACACAATGAACAAGCATAATTCGGACGGGCAATAAGTCGTACAGCTTGCTTCGTTAGACTTTTATCAGGCGAACATACGCAAAGTATGTATAAGCTGTAACTCAGACAATAAAAAATCAATCATGCAATCTTAGCGCTTTGACCGTAGGGAAAAAATTTTTACTAGAATTGATCACAGATTGTCACTTTCTGACAACTAATTTCCGGAATGAAAAATATAATCCCGCTTAATTATTCGGAAAATCATAAAGTATCCGGATTTATGCCGCCCCATTATTTTCTTAAATTTAGGTAATTCTTTGCTTGTAGAGCCTGTATTGAGGATCCGGCAGATCATCACTCCAATAAATCTCGCTTAGCCGGCAATAATAGAAAGACTATTTGTCATATGTGGCACGCAATGTGCCTGAGTATTTTATTATTTTGACTTTATAAGATTTGAAACTAAGTGAGGCGTGTTTTCTTACCCTGGTTCGTATCTTTTTTTCGTATCACTACCAGCAAACACATGCAAGCAAACCTGATGAGTTTCGCCATCTTGATAACAAATGCGACGCTTTGGCTGATCTTGTCCTGCGCGTTGTTTGTTGCCCCCGCAAAATCCGAACCGCTCCATTTACAGCTTCATTGGCAACATCAATTTCAATTTGCCGGTTATTATGCGGCTGTTGAAAAAGGTTTTTACCGCAATGCCGGACTTGATGTGATTATTCACGAAGGGGCGCCCGGACTGCTGCCGATAACGGAAGTATTGAAAGGCCACGCCCAATATGGCGTGGCCAATAGTGAAGTGCTGCTGGAACGATTGCGTGGCGCTCCACTGGTGGCGTTGGCGGCGATTTTCCAGCATTCCGCATCGATACTGCTGGCGCGCAAGGATGCACACATTGAAACGCCGGAGGACCTGACCGGTAAAAAAGTCATGATGATGTCGCAAACGGTAGATGCCGATTTTATTGCCATGTTCAATAATGAAGGCATTGATCCGAGCCGTATTCAATTCCTTCAAAACAGCTATAACATTCAGGATTTGATAGCCGGCAAAGTCGACGCGGTAAACGCATATATCAGTAACGAACCGTTTATCCTGAAGCAACAGGATGTCGACTACTTAATAGTTGATCCGAACACCTATGGTATAGATTATTACAGCGATATTCTGTTTACCACCGAAGCGGAACTTCTGCACCATCCTGAGCGGGCCAAGGCGTTTCGTGAAGCCAGTCTTCAAGGCTGGCGGTATGCAATGGAAAATCCGCAGGAAATCATAGATATTTTGATTAAAAAATATCATGTCCCAAAATCCAGGGCGCATCTGGACTTTGAAGCCGAAGCGATGAAAAACCTGATACTTCCGGATTTGATCGAAATAGGGCACATGAATCCGTGGCGCTGGCGGCAAATGGCTGAAACGTTTGTAAAAGCGGAGATAGTTGACAATGACGATTTTTTGCAAGGTTTCAGTTACGATCCGGGTGTGGCGGAGGATAATGAAAAACAGCAATATTACTTAAGCATTGCCGCCGTGATTGGCTTATTTCCAAGCCTGATTGCCGCTGCCTTGTTCTATGCTTATCGGGTGGTGAAACGGGAAAATAACCTGCGATTGAAGGCTGAAACCGACATCAGGGAGCTTGCCTTCAAAGATGCCTTGACCGGTCTCGATAATCGACATCATTTTTTCATGTTGGCTGAACAGGTTCTAAAGATGGCGCACCGAAGCCATAGCAAAGTTGCCGTACTCTATATTGATCTCAATAACTTCAAAACCATCAACGATTGTCTTGGGCACAAAGCAGGAGATGATGTGTTAAGGCAAGTCGGTCAAGGTTTACGAAAATTTGTACGGCAATCCGATATTGTCGCCAGACTCGGTGGCGATGAATTTGTGCTGCTGTTGTACGGCGTTGCCCAGGCGGACGATCTGTTGCGTTTGTTGGAAAAAATACATCAAGAACTCGATTACTGCGTTGATTATCAAGGGAAACACCTTCATGTGACCGCCAGCATAGGGTCGGCTATGTATCCGGACGACGGTTTGGATATAGACACCTTATTGGATAAGGCTGATTCCGACATGTACGGCATCAAGCATGACAGCAAGGTTGAGAAGATAGATAAGCAAGTGCTATCGATGAGCGAGTAACTCCCTATTATTTTTTATTGTGCGGATATACCGGTTTCAAACAAACCTGGCTACATTGCAGCAGAAACAAAAGAAACAAAAACCCGCCTGCCCGGAAATGGTTTAGAAACACAAGCTCCTTACACTGTATCCCAAGCCGCCACTTACGGTAGGTGAAAAGTACCAGTCATTGTGAAGAAGCGAACATGAAACGACTAAAAATCATAATGGCTTAGCCGACCGCTATCCTCTTGATTGACAACCAGCGTTCGCGAGTATAGTCTGCAAATGCAATGGGCAGGTGTCCCATTGAAACATCTGGAAGCCGGTCGGTTTATTTTTTAACCTGTTGATTAAATGGTTTTTACAATAAACCCGACAAAACTCCAGTTTTATCCTTACCATAATTAACTTAGAGGCAATAACTATATGAAAAACAATAAATTTCTTCTGGCCGCCGGACTTATAGCGGGTTCCGTATTGACATGCTTACCTGTCACGGGCTTTGCGTTGGAGACATTAACTTTTAGCGGCGGGATTTGCGACGTCGCCGATCCAGCCAAGGTGGCACAAGTATTCGCACATCATTCCGGTGCGATAAATACCTCGGCGACATCCTCTGTGGTTGTGACCTGTTCGCTGACTCGGGATTTCACGTCCGATACGAATGGCGCTAACATTGTGGTGAAAGCTTTCCGGGATGCTACGGCGACGGTTCCGCTGAGTTGTACCATGGTTAGTCGCGACTTTAACGGTAACACCTTGGCGTCCAACACCAATCAGACCAATGGAGTCGGGGTCGTTGCGCTGTCTTTGAATGTCGCAACCAGCGGGATCAACGGCTTCTATACGGTAGCTTGCACCTTACCTCAGAAATCGGTTCTGCGGGGAATTACGCTTAACGAGTAACAGTCTTTGAAAAAACCTTTGAAAAACAGCCAAGCCCTTAACATATCGCCAACCCCCGTCCATTTATGAATTTGTCACGGATTCCGGTTTTTATCAATTGGGTGTTGATCTTCAGCACGGCAGCCGCTACGGTGTATCTGGGCATTCGCAATGCCGAGCTGGAAAGCCGATACACCGCACTGGTTGCCGCTGCTGAAGCTTCGAAAATGAGCGGGGGCACGGAAGCAAATAATATGGACTCTGCAGCGTTGGCGCAGGAGCTTCGTCTTCTTCAGGTCCAGGTTGCCGACATGCAGCATGACTTCGATGACTGGAAGAAAAAAGCGCCACCTTCACAAGTCGCCGAAACCGGGCCGTCGTCGCGGGAATTAGCAATGCGGAACAAACCGCCGTTAACAGCCGCTGCAATCGAAGAGGCGACCCGCCAACAGCGTGAAAAGAATTCCGCCGTACTGGGTGATTACTTCCAGACCGAGACCGTCGATTCGGAATGGTCAGATCAAATAGCCGGGCTAATCGAAAAACGCTTTGCCGAGTCAGGAGAGGCCTTGATGAACTCCAGGCTTCTGGCGACCGAATGCAGGAGCACGCTATGCCGGATCGAAGTAGCGCACGCAAGCTTTAACGAGCAGAGTGCATTTGAATTTACATTGCCGATGCTGCTGGGTGCGGAACTTCCCCGGACCATGATGTTTACCGAGCAGCAACCTGATGGATCGGTACGGCAGGTTGTTTATCTGGCCAGGAAAGGTCACGATTTTCCTTGAGTTGAGTGCTTTAGTCGAACAGGCTCACGCGGTTATATCTTCAAGAGCCTGATTTCATTCTTCCACCGCCATTTTTAACGCATCATCGACCTTTTCCAGCCAGACAAAGCGAAGCTGATTTCTGACCGCTTCGGGTATTTCCTCATAGTCCCTTTGGTTGCGTGCCGGCAGCATGACGGTTTTTATCCCGGCTCTGGCGGCGGCAATGACCTTTTCTTTAATACCGCCGACCGGCAATACCAGACCGCGCAGGCTGATTTCCCCGGTCATGGCCACATCGTTTTGCACTACCCGCTCGGAAAACGCGGAATACAGGGCGGTAAACATGGCGACGCCGGCGCTGGGGCCGTCTTTGGGGATGGCCCCAGCCGGTACATGAACATGGATGTCGTTTTTTTCGAAAATGTCAGGATTTAAACCCAATTCCTGAGCATGTGATTTCACCAGGCTTAATGCGGCTTGAGCGCTTTCCTTCATGACATCGCCCAGCTGGCCGGTCAGGATTAGCTTGCCGTTACCGGGTATGCGGGAGGCTTCGATAAACAGAATATCGCCGCCGACCGGTGTCCATGCAAGCCCGGTAGCCACGCCCGGAACACTGGTGCGCATGGCGACATCACTGTCGAATTTCTTTGGCCCCAGGATGTCGGGAATCTGTTCGCTGTCGATGGCTTCATGATCGACCAGTCCTTCGGCAATGCGCATGGCGACCCGGCGAAATACCGCGCCGATTTCACGCTCCAGATTTCTGCAACCGGCCTCACGGGTATAATCCTGAATTATGGTCAGTATCGCGCCGTCGCTAATGCTGCATTGCTCCGCGTTCAAGCCGTTATTTTCCAACTGTCTCCGCACCAGATAGCGTCTGGCGATCTGGGCTTTTTCGTCGGCGGTATAGCCGCTTAATTCGATCACTTCCATTCGGTCGCGTAAAGGTGCGGGGATGTTGTCCAGGACATTGGCCGTTGCAATAAACATGACGTGGCTCAGGTCAAACGGCACTGCGAGGTAATTATCGCGAAAGGTTGAATTCTGTTCGGGATCGAGTACTTCCAGCAAAGCAGAAGACGGGTCGCCATGAAATCCCGAACCGAGCTTGTCCATTTCATCGAGCATAAACACCGGGTTATTGGTGCCGGCCTTGCGGATGGATTGAATAATGTTGCCCGGTAGTGCGCCGATATAGGTGCGGCGGTGACCCCGGATTTCGGCTTCGTCATGCAGGCCGCCGAGGCTGGCGCGGATAAATTCGCGTCCGGTTGCCCGGGCGATGCTGCGTCCTAACGATGTTTTTCCAACGCCGGGCGGGCCGACAAAGCATAAAATGGGGCTTTTGCCGTTGGGGTTCAATTTGCGCACGGCCAAAAACTCCAATATGCGCCGCTTGATTTTATCCAGGCCGTAATGGTCTTCATTCAGAATTTCCCTGGCTTTGGCGATGTCAATAACGGTTGCACTTGCGACCGACCAGGGCAGCTCCGTGAGACAGTCCAGATAAGTGCGAATCATTGAATATTCACCGCTGGCATCCGGCATATGCTGCAAGCGGTTCAGTTCCTTGCGCGCCTGTTTTTCAACTTCTTCAGGCATTTTGGCGGCAGTAATGGCGTTGCTGATCTCTTCGATTTCGGCCTTATTGCCGTCCTCTTCGCCCAATTCCTTTTGAATGGCTTTCATTTGCTCCCGCAAAACGAATTCGCGCTGCCGTTGGCCCATGGTTTCCTGGGTTTGTTCGTTAATCTTGTTGGAAAGCTTCAGGACTTCGAGGCGGTAATTGAGCAATTCCAAAAGTTTGTCGATACGTTCCTGGATGTCGAACAGACTCAGTACATCCTGTTTTTCTTCCGGTTTTGTAATCAGGTAACTGGCGATCAGGTCGGCCAGCATCGTCGGTGAAGTGATGGTTCGAATGGCATTAACCAGTTCATCGGGAGCCTGCCGCGACTGCGCCAGCACATCCAGTGCTTTTTGCTTCAGTGTGATCACGCGCGCTTCGACATCCTTGGAGCTCAGTTCAGGTTCTTCATAACGGTCAATGCGGGCGACTGGAAACGGAAAGCCCGGTAAAAACTCCACGATCCGAAAACGTTGCACGCCCTGACAGACGACATGATGTGTGCTGTCGGTTGCGGTTATGTAACGTAAAATGTCCGCGACGGTGCCGACCGTGTAGAGATCGTTCGGACCGGGGTCTTCATCCCGGTCACGCAACTGCATGAGCAGTCCGACAGGCTGTTCGGACCGTACCGCCTGTTGCACGGCGGCAATAGACGACTTACGCCCGATCACCAGCGGGGAGACGTTCTGCGGGAACAGCACGGTCGCGCGCATCGGCACAATAATCAGCGCATCCGCTGGAATAGGCGGTATCGGCAAGGGGAGTTCATGCGTCGTTTCCGGTGAGACGTTTTCCGCATTGTCTGGCGAGTCTGGAGGTGTTGACCCCAATAGCAAGTGTTTCAGATCCTTGATGTCCATAAAAAGCTCTTATAGTTTTCGCAGTGAAATTAATAAACAACCATTTTCAAACTCACGAGCCCCGATTTCAAAACGCCCGGGAGGCAGTTCAATACGCCGCTCAAAGCGTCCGTAAGGAATTTCCAGACGTCGGATATGCGCCTGGACGCCTGTAGGGAGATGTCGTTGCCCACCTACAATTAAATAGTTGTCACCCAGTATGATGCTCAAATGCTCCGGGGTAACGCCGGGCAAGGCAATCATGATTTTTAATTCATAACGGCTTTCATAGACATCGACCGGCGGTTCCCAGGCAGGTCGCCTGACATTCATGACAGCCGGCCTGAAGAATTGCCGATGCAGTCGATCGGCCCGATCCAGTATTTCGCATGCTTCCGCCCACATCCAGGTTTCAAGATCACGTATTGGCATAATGGTTTTATTCCAGGTTATCGATTTACAAGTCAGTTTATGGTTTCGATGATTTAAATGTAATCTTTTTTTTCAAATATTCAATGGACATTCCAGGTATGGTCCCCTGCTTCCGATTGACCTTTATTATCCGCAAGAATCATAGTAACCTTAGGGCACACCGTACATGATAGGGAGCTACCGCCATGATTTTCTCATCAAAAAAACTCGTCTTGCCTGATCCTGAACAAGCCTTGCCCGGTAGAAAGGCATCCATGCCCGTTACCAACCGGCATTTTGTTACCGGCAATCCAATCGCTCCGCCATTTCCGGAAAATATGCAGCAAGCCCTGTTCGGCATGGGTTGTTTCTGGGGTGCCGAGCGACGATTCTGGCAACTCCCGAACATATTTAGTACGGCGGTAGGTTATAGCGGCGGTTATACACCCAACCTGACTTATGATGAGTTATGCACCGGCCTGACCGGGCATAACGAAGTGGTTAAAGTGATTTATGACCCGTCATTAACCTCATACGGCGAATTACTACGGGTATTTTGGGAGTCGCATAACCCTACGCAAGGCATGAGACAAGGCAATGACATCGGCACGCAATACCGGTCCGGTATTTACACCTACACAGACGAGCAATTAGAACAAGCGCTTGCTTCAAAAGAGCATTACCAGCAACGCTTGGCCGAAGCCGGGTTCAACCAGCCGATAAGTACTGAGATCATGCCCGCCGGGGAATTTTATTATGCCGAGGATTATCACCAGCAATACCTTGCCAAAGAACCGCAGGGCTACTGTGGACTGGGCGGACTGGGGGTAAGGTATGACTAAACCGCCTGGCGGCTGACAAAGGCTGTTGAAAAGCCGCCTCAAGCATAATGCATCAGTTTTCCCCGGCAAACAAAGCCGGTAGTTGTCCGGAATTCCCTTTATAAACATGGATGATGCCTTGCATGCCTCTCGTATATCGTTCCCTTCCAAAACCCCCGAGATTACTTTCTAGTCAATGAAATCGCTCGCTCCTAACAAGAGCGATTGTCTTCTTTCTTGAACATCTGAAATTTGCAACTAAACTTAGACGTCTGATTACATTCCGGTTAATCAGGGTTTAAAACGCCGGGCAATAGCAGGCAAGTTAAATCATCGCCATAGTGGCCGCGCGGAGTATAAAACAGCAAACCATGGCTGTAATACATCAAATCCGGAAGAGTATGTTCCACTTAAGGAACGTGTATGAAATCACTTGAGCAAAAATGGATTCCCTTTTTACCGGAGTGGAGAGGGCGGCAAGTTGTCGAAGTTATTTTATGCATGTTCCTTACAAACAAAATAACAAGAAAGGAAGGAATAAGACCATGCAACAAACAAAGCTTCATACATTCATTGTTTTGAGTCTGGTGCTTGGCAGTTCGCCGGTGTTGGCGGAAGACAATGCCCTGAACCCGCTATGCGCCTTCAAGCCTATCAATGTCGACCAGTACGGTCATAAGCCGTTTCAAAACCCACCCGAAATCAAATCACAAAACGGCATGCTCAATACCACGCTCACCGTTCAGTATACCGACCCCAAAACTACCAGCATCGCCGGTTGCCCGGTCAAGCTGCGTACCTATAACGGTCAGTTGGTCGGCCCGACTTTGCGCATCAAGCAGGGTGATGTCATTAATCTGCTGCTCGATAACCAGTTGCCGAAAGAAACGCCGGACCAGGTGCAGGCTCAGTTCGATCAGGAAAAAGACAGTGCCTATCTCGACACCAAACCGGCGTCTTTCAACACCACCAACATGCACTACCACGGCCTGCATGTTTCGCCTACCGGCAACAGCGACAACGTGCTGCTGGCTATAGCGCCGCAAAGCAAATTTCCTTATGAAGTCAAATTGCCGGGCAACCATCCCATCGGATCATACTGGTATCACGCACACGCGCACGGTTCGACATCCATTCAAGTCGGCAGCGGCATGTCCGGCGCTATTGTGATCGAGGATAATCCCGAAACGACGCCGAAGGCTTTGCTTGCCGCCAACGCCAACGAAAAAACCTTGGTGTTACAGACTATTCTTTATGACCGTAAGGGCATGCTCAACAATATCACCAAACTTTTCCCCGGCCCGTCTACGCCATCTCCTAAAGACTGTAGCCCCTCTTCCGGCAATCAGGGTACCTGGCCGTGCTCATTGCGGCATATCACCGTCAACGGCCAAATCGCGCCTATCATCACAATGAAACCCGGCGAAGTGCAACGCTGGCGATTGATCGATACCGCTTTCCGTGAATCGATCTATTTTGCGGTGCAGGACCATGACCTGCATGAGATTGCGCTGGACGGTAATTATCTCGGTCATATAGACACCTGGAAGGCCGGAACGCCCATCGATCTTGAACCCGGTTACCGCAGCGACATCCTGATCAAGGCAAGCATGAAACCGGGTGATTATGAAATCATCGATATGCCGACATCGGAATCCAAGTCATTGAGGCATGCACAGGAAGACAAGCATGTGCTGGCCATCCTGCGTGTAGCGGGTGAGGCTGATGACATGGCGTTACCGACCGATGCCGAGATGGCGCCGTTGGCTCCCTTCGGCAACACCGACCTGAGCAAGACAGCCATCGGCGTACAGCAAGTTTCCTTTAATCTCACCCAGGATATACCTAACAAGAAAAATTACTTCCAGGTCAATAACCGCGCCTTCAGTCCATCACATATCCGGCAGCTCGCGCTTAATGCAACGGACATGTGGGCGCTAACCACCATCGGCGACCCTACCGGTGTTCCAAATCCCATCCCGCCGTTGCAGCATGTTTTCCATATCCACGTTAATCCTTTCCAGTGGACACGTTCAGGACCAGACGGGACGCCTGAACAGGTGTGGAAAGACACGCTGCTGGTACAGGGACCGACCATCACCAATGTCTATACACACTACACCGATTATACTCCAAACGGTCAACTTTTCGGTTTCCCATTTTGCGAAAATATTGTAAAAAGGCCGGAAACTACCGCACTGAATGCCCATGATCACCCTAGAATTGACCGTACAACAACTGGACGAACTTTATGACGGGCTGTCGT